>MDTC01225721.1_pt1 | contig 75969 bp, 76 predicted proteins | sample 811181 | NCBI WGS metagenome assembly MDTC01 (sample SAMN05326644, study PRJNA326480) | marine metagenome | isolation source: seawater | place: Pacific Ocean: North | collected 2011
CAGTTTGGCCATAACAGCATAAATGTCTATTCAAAAATTGAAATTAGTGGAAGTTTTGGCGGCTCATGGCACCGACGTGCCCATAGGGCCTATCTCACGAAATATTGTTGATCTATGCCTGCCAAGCCGTTTGGCAATCTCATTGACTGATATTTTTTCTTCACGCCAGAAATATATTTTGCGCCTTTCATCAAGGCTCAGATGATTGTAAAATTCACTCATAATCGACTTCCATTATTCACCCCAAAAGGGGCTTAAATTAACAAAAGTCGCGCTTCAAAATAGAATCCACCTTCTTGGGTGTTTTGGAGTGATAATATAACTTATGGGAAATGATTCCTATTGTTGGTTATTTTATGATGCCTTTACCCTTTAATCGAGCCTTCTCATCATCCATAATTTCAATGACGGTTTTATCACTAACTCCGCTATTCTTGCCCTCAATGATCGCTGCACGAACCATTTCAAGCTGCTCTTCGTAACTCAAAGCATCAAACATGCGTTTTTGTTCTTCTGTCGGAACAGCCCACGGATAACAATCCATACGTTTTTCTTTCATGACCAATCTCTATTAATCCCACGGGTTAATTAACTTTACACCACAATCCTTGAAATCCTTCACATTTCTTGTTGCTATCGTGGCATTGTAATTCTTGGCAATTGCTGCAATCATCAAATCTATAGCATCTGTATTAAAGCCTGCCTTTTCTCTATCTGAAGCAATTTCACCATATAAATAAGCAGCACGTTCATCAAAAGGAAGAATACGGCCAGCAAATGCATTTTCAACAAAAGCTTTAAAATTTTCATGGAGGGTATTTCTCTTTTTTCCTTTTGGAAGTCTTAAAATGCCCCTTTGAATCTCTGCCACACCAATAGATGTAATGACTAAATTTGTAGCCTTTTGCCCTTCAATCCACTTTAAAACCTTGGCCTCAGGGCTAGGACGCATTAGCTCTGATAATACGTTTGTATCCAGTATAATCATCAATCAAATTCCACTTGGACACGTTTTGAACTGCGCTCAGGCAATGAAAGGTCAATGCCGTTCTTTGTCCCAAAATACTTCCCTGCAAGATCAAGGATACTGGGCTGAACGAGGCTTTCTGAGGCCGATACCGTTTGCAAAATGTAACGGGCATACGCCTCAAGAGAAATACCGGATTTTGCTGCCTGCACTCTCAACATTTCTTTAGTTTGATCGGGCAGGTCACGAATAGTAATATTAGCCATGATAAAAACTCCTTATGATTACATTGTAATCAATGAAACCATTGATGTCAAATTATAGGAGTTGTCCCTCACTTGGTACTTGTTGCGGTTTGACGCCAATTATTTATCTGCTAAAATTCACTGTGATTGTTGCCGCTGACGTGTCGGGTTGCGGTTTGACGCCAATTATTTATCTGCTAAAATCTGAATATGATTGGGCAAAGTGGCCCTACAGTTGCGGTTTGACGCCAATTATTTATCTGCTAAAATGAATGCTAGATGCCATATATAATGATATAAGTTGCGGTTTGACGCCAATTATTTATCTGCTAAAATAAGATCATCCAGAATTATTGGAAGCTTATAGTTGCGGTTTGACGCCAATTATTTATCTGCTAAAATGGCAAAGGCGGGCATGGCAGAAGCCAAAAAGTTGCGGTTTGACGCCAATTATTTATCTGCTAAAATCAGGAGACCAAGCGGATTAATGCTCTTGTAGTTGCGGTTTGACGCCAATTATTTATCTGCTAAAATTCACCAACGCCTGAACCAAAGAAGGTGACACGTTGCGGTTTGACGCCAATTATTTATCTGCTAAAATACACGTCGTCTCTTATCACCGGCCATAAGGTTGCGGTTTGACGCCAATTATTTATCTGCTAAAATTGACAATATACCTGAATATTTGCGAAATCCGTTGCGGTTTGACGCCAATTATTTATCTGCTAAAATCGTGCGGCAGACATAGAAGCACAAAACCATGGTTGCGGTTTGACGCCAATTATTTATCTGCTAAAATTGCATTCATCCGCAGCATAAGCCGGAGTCAGTTGCGGTTTGACGCCAATTATTTATCTGCTAAAATTTTTAATTACTTCGGGTCACGCGGCAGGCAGTTGCGGTTTGACGCCAATTATTTATCTGCTAAAATCCAAGCCCCGCATGACACGTAGCGACAAGTGTTGCGGTTTGACGCCAATTATTTATCTGCTAAAATCGAACTCGGTGAAACCGGCATCGATGACACGTTGCGGTTTGACGCCAATTATTTATCTGCTAAAATTCCAGATTGTTATATTGATGCTGCCAGACGTTGCGGTTTGACGCCAATTATTTATCTGCTAAAATAGTCCATGAGACAAGCCCCTGATATAGGGGCTTTTTTCTTGTTTTGTATATAGCAAAAAATAAACATATAACCTCAAAACAATGAAAACTGCTCCGGTTTTTCAGGCATTCGCCCTATATTTCGATTCTGTATTGTTACAATATCAGAAAACTGTTTGTCTGTGAAAAGTAAAATACTGATTTTACCGCCGGGCGGCGCACCCATTTTTATCTTTTTCACGTAAGGATCGGTACGGCTGCGATCTCCACAAAAACGAAAATAAACAGAAAATTGCGACATCTCAAATCCTTCATCCAGCAAAAACTGACGAAATTTTGTGGCTTTACTACGCTCTTTCTTCGTGCCAACCGGCAGGTCAAACATAACCATCATCCACATCAGCCTGTGCCCGCTCAAATGTTCCATAACCATCCTCCTGCGCTTGCCAAAGTGGCAGTTTGTACTCTGGTAAATCCAGCTTCACGGCTTTACCATTTTCATAAATTTTTGCTAATGATATCGATGTTTTTTGTATAGCGCGGCGCATCGGGTAAATACCGTCTTTCATCGGGATCGCCATCTCCGCCATACTTGCTAATAGCCGTTTAGCATCTGGCGAAACCTCCTTGCAGCCTTCTTGCCCCAAATGCCATACAACAAAATCAACATAAGGACGGTACGGCTCCATCACATCATCAACGAGCCGCATATGGTTGTAAATGTTACGATGATGAATACCAATTCCGGGATGCAAGCCCGATGCAAGAAGAGCGCGGGCTACACTAGAGCGAACAATCGTGTAACCGTAATTTAATAAGGAATTTTTTCCCTCTTGCTGCCTATCTCTGCGAAACTCCGTTCCGAACAATAACCCCCAATAACGGCGCGCGGCTTGGGCTTCTATATTTTCTGGATCACCGGACTTCACTTTGGAAGCAAGAAATTCTACAGGTGCTTTTGTTTTACCTAAAGCCTCTAGCACATTTGCCTGCCCTTTGATCTTAGCATAAACAATTTGTTTCCAAAGCTGCTTGGCCATGGGTTGTGTTGATTTTATTTGAGAGTCTATACGCGCAGATTGTGTGTGATGCCCGTCCACCGCCCATAGGAACGCCGCCGGAGCATGGTTAGAACCACAAATCACAAGGGGTGTTCCGCGCTCTGCCAGAGCGGTCAGTAAGTTATTAGAATATGTTAGGCCATGCGCGTTGGCGATAACCGCACTGATACTATCCAGCGGAATACGGCCTAACTCCTCCCCTCTTTCAGACACGGTCATAAAACCGCGGAAAGCAGCCAAATGGCGATTATCGGAAGCAATTTCAATGATACGCTCTACACTCATAGAGTGTATTTAAGCGGCTTTTTCTTTATTTTGAGTTAATGCCGCCTTGGGATCTTTGACGCGCCCTGTAATATCAACCGAAATTTTACGCGCGTTTTTCTTTTGAAACTGCCCAGGAGACGCAGCCCAACTTAATTTATCCGCCTCTTCTGCTGCAATACGGTGATCACGTAGATAAATAAGTCCACTTGTCATTTTCTTAACACGGCAGATTTTAGTTTCTCCGTCCTCTTCATACGCCACCATATCATTGATTTGCAGCCGCATGATTTTCTTGGCCGTCGGATGCTCTCGTTGCCATTTCGGGATAAAGTCTTTCTGATGTGCATGAAAATTAGAGATAATATCTATGCCCCATTTTCCAGCATCTTTACCGTGTTTGATTTCATAAATCTCCGCGCAGTAATTCCCGCCCAATGAATAATACTTATAGGGCTTAGCTCCCTCTTCACCTTTCTCATATGCCTGGTAAACCGGAATCATTGTCTCGGGCGAACGTTCAACATGGACACGCAAACGGCTTACCTTTCTCTTCTGCGAAAAGTCAGCTATAGCAGCCTTAAATTCTGCACTACCATCTTTACACTCCGCGATCACGTTCAACAAGGCCTGGCGCCAAACGGGATCGGCCACAGCCTCAATATCCTTGCGTTTGGTAAAGCCACTCAAGGCTTTGCGGGTCACATAGATCATTGTTCCTTTTTTCGAATTACCTACTCCGGCCAAACCATAGGCCGTATCCAGATGCAATCCCGCAACGGTTTTACCTTTTTGTACCGCCTGACGGGCATTGCCATGATCGGGTTTATAGGAAATCACCATGGATTCAGCTTTATCCTGAAGCTGCTCGCGAAAATCATGGAAAGGTTCAGGGATAATAACTCTGTCGCGATCATTCTCATTTGCGCGCGATACAGCCTGTAACATACCGCGTGTTGTACAGCCTGCAACGAAAGCATCAATGGCGTGATGGCGGTGGTTGCTGCGGTCTTTTTTTTCTGATTCATCATCGAAAATATTATTTAAACCCCATTTGCGCCGCATCAGGGCGGTAAGCTGCCCTGGAATCCCGTACACACGGCATTCGCCTTTTTGCTGTGGTACAACGAAAGACAGATATTTCTGCGCAATGCGAGTCATATATTGCGTGTCAGTCAATTGACGCGCGATCATGTCTTCATTCTTACCCTTGGCAATGTCCCACGCTTCTTCTTTGAACCGCCAACGTTTATTGAAGGGCATGTTCTCAACACGTGCCAGAATATCACCCCACTCAGGCGTATACCCAAAGGCTTCATGCGGGCTTTTATTGCCCTTTATACGATTTGTGTTTTTGTGGCATAGAACCTTATTCGCCAGGCTATCGTTATAGCTGCGGGAAAAAGGCAGAAGGTGCTCTATTTCAAATTCGCTAGAAAAAATATCGTTTATGCCGATCTGCTTTCCTGTAAAAGGACAGCAACGTTTTGTCGGATCAGCAGATAAATCCTCCCACAATTTAAATTGCAGCCGGTTTTTATAATTTGGCGTAATACCAAGTTTTTCTAATTCCGCGTTTATTTTTTCGTTACGCTCACGATTTTTTTTCTGATTTTTATTATGTTCAATCAGCCTGTCACGCCCATATTTCATTTCACGCGCTAACTCGATCACCACTTCATACGGTGGTCCGTATATATCAATTATTGCATTGGTTAATTTACGCACCTGATTAAGCGCAATATGAACGGTCGGGTTATTGATTTTGCCATAGAATTTTTCCGGATCGCCCTTGTCGCTTTCCGCATATGAGCCACCAATTACTGCCGCTTCCAACGCCTGCCCATAATAGGGGAGCTTGTCAAACACCTCCCCTGTGCGAAAATCGGAATGATGGTATTCGGCTTCTTTACAGGCATCAGCGTATTTGAATCCTTTCTCCAGCTCAGGGAGAATTTTGTTAATGGCTTTCAGAGACAAACGCCCATAACCATCCTTGAGTGGAGCGTAAGATATTTTTTCTGCCTGCTCTAATGATACATCATAATCACGAACGAGCGTTTCAATGACCTGCTCAAGGTCAGGCTCATCCATTAGAAATCCAACGATATCCTCTTGTTGTTCTACGCTAAAATCATACCATGCTTCGCCAAAACATTCCTTATTGCTCAGTAGAAAATTAGTAGTATTACCGTTTAGGGATTTTCGGTTTTCTGCGGCTTCCAAATTAAATTTAACATCGCCCGAAAGCCCCAGAAGTTTTCGAATAGCCGTAAATGTCATTTCCTTCTTCTTTTCTAAGGCTTTGACAACCTTTTCCCGGTCTTCATGCGTGAGCCAAGGGTCAGTTTCTTCAAGCTGGTCAATCTCCAGATTATTAACTTCCTGCAAAATACGAAAACGCTGAACGGCAGGGCTGGCCAATCGCGCTCGTTTCTCTTTGCCTTCGAATGTACACCAGCCTACAGGCTGGGGTTTTAAAGGACGTTGATAAAAGATAATCTCTTTCAGTTTTCTGCAAACGTCATCCGTTAGTTCTGGATGGAACTCCTGCTGCGTCTCTAGAATAAAATCAAATTCTCGCTCATACATTTCACGCGCTGGATAAAAATCATACTCATTTTTACTGCCCTTGGTTTCCGGTCGTGCCAACACACCTTCCCGATTTTTATGCTTTTCATATAAAAACTGGCCTAGTGTTTTCAGACCGCTGGCCATAAGGGCGTGTTGAAGCTCGGCAATCCCCTTTTTGATTGCTCCGCCCTCATTGTCTTTGCCATCCGCCTTGCGGTTACTTTTAAAGCCTCTGCGTTGATTGATATGAAATAACGCGCGACCTAGCTCGTGAATATCAATTTTCTCATGTGCTGCGCGGGCGCGGAGTTCATAAGGGTCTTTTAGCTCAAGCGCTTTTCGTTCGGCCTTGTTTTTAGGCATCAAGCCGATTTCAATCATATAATCCATAAGGCGGCGGCGGCGACCAAGATAACGATCACGGCGACGGCCTGCCCCTCTTGATCCACGGCGCGCAACGGCCAGAGGCTCTTTGCTCTGAGCATCCCGCCCTTCGGGAAATATCCGCACACCCATATCCAGAATGCCGCAAGGATTCCCGTTTTTATCCAAATCCAGTGCGCACCATCCTAAGGATGTTGTGCCTAAATCATATGCCAGTCTGTATGTCATGTGAGTTTTTCCTTTGTTTTCGCAGATAAGTAATAAACGTTATGACCACAACAACTAAACAGAGATCAGTTATAGATTTGAACTCTTTTTAGTTTTCTATAATCGTATTATCTTCTTAAATATTGTGAGTCAATATAATAAAATATTCTGTTTAGTTAAGATATTTTTTGTTAATTCTTATTGCATGACACGATATTTGTTGTTAATATCATCTCATCTTAGCAGATAAGTGATTGGCGTTTTACCGTTAACAAGACGTAGAATAATCACAAAATGAATCGACGGGCTCCGGCTCGTCGTTTTTTGTGAGATCAGATTATTTTTGAATTGTGTTATTTAGTGCTGCCAAATGGCCACCAGCTTTTCTTTCTTTCGGATTCTTGTTCGAGTTTTTGTATTTTCTCCAAAACAGCATCCAATTTTTTTGATTGTTCTTCTTCTTTTTGATTTGTTCTTTTCTCCGCTTCGCTTCGTTGATCCGTTATTGCACGCGTAAGCTCTTTATTTTGATTGAGGCTGTCCTTTAGATTTTCATTCAAATTGTCTACTTGTCCAGTTAGAAGTTCGCGTTCCCTTTGCCGTTCTTGTTTTTCTTTTTCCAGCTCTTTTTCTAATTGTATAATTTTGTCTTTGAGAACACTTTCTGAGGTTCGCTTGGTATTGTCATTATTGGATTTTTCTTGTTCTCGTTGTTCTAGAGTTTTGACATTATCGTGACCGTAAACTCTCTGAAGTTCAGAAATGTCAACTTTGCCATTATCACTGATAGAAATGTTTTTGGACTTGATATGGTTGTAAAAAGTCGCTTTAGAAACACCCACCATTTTTGCAGCTTCAATTTTTTTTACTAACATACAATATTTTCCATTCATCGTCTAAGTGCGTCTAATCATACAAGTCTTAGATTGTCTATTCTGAATAGTAGCGGATTCTCTAGTATGTTTAAATCAGAAAAAACATGATTTCCATATGCACTATGTTTTCTAGGTGTCTAATTTATTCTACCCGTGGATAACTAGAATAAATTAGACAGTCCAGTTAGAAGTTAAAAATGACAGAGAGTGTGATATCTATATATGAATGGGGGTAATGCATGGGTTTGAAACCTTTATATAGCGAGAATTAAAAAAAGATACGCTCATAAAAGCAGATGAATTTTAAATTGTTTAAAATCGTCTACTTGTGGATAACTAGACTACATGATACATTTCTTATAACAGAATCAAGAATCACCGTATTCTGTTCTTTAGTTCGGTCAGAAAAGGCGTTCGCTAAATTCTGTTCTGGCCATTTCCAAGTCGTCTAAGACTTACAATTAGACAGTTTATAAACTTAAAGAGAAAGGAGAAGCAAAATTTAGACCCAGATACGCAAAAACCACCGTTGGCGCGGTGGTCTAGCGTAAGATCAGTGACCTTTTGAAACTGTAATATCAAGAGAATATCACTGAACGAATCGGGTGACAAGTAAAAAAGTGCATTTGCGCTATCCTTTTTTGCACCCTTTTTTCAGGCTCTAAATTGCTATGACGATATGCAGATACAAGAAAATCATTCGCCAAGTGCATTTGGCGGACGGTTAAGCTCACCCAAATTTCGGGCAAGTTTAACCAGTGCAGAGGAATTTTGTGGCCTTGAAGACGATGTTAATCGTTTCCATGCCCTCAAACTCATTAAAAAAGTCGGTAAAGAGCTTGGATTTACATCCGAGCTGGTGGAAATGCTGGAGTATTACCTGATCCGCACAAATGAAGTGGACTGGACGGAAGGCCACCAGCCGATCTGTTATCAGGCCGTGATTACAACAGCGCAGGATTTAGGCATTTCCGAGCGTCAGGTGCGTAATCGTGAAAACGCCCTCAATCGCCTCGGCGCCCTCACTTGGGAAGATTCCGGCAATTTCAAGCGTTACGGTGTGCGTGACCGGGAAACTGGCGAGATTAAATATGCCTTTGGCGTTGATCTGTCTCCCCTCGCCTCTTTGGTCCCTGCCCTGGAACAAGCCTTGGCAGAAAAAGAAGCGTATAAAGAGCTTTGGAATGAGCATAAGCGTAAGATCACGGCCTATCGTGCCCGTATCCGTACTCTTCTGGCTGAAGCTGCGCTTTATAAAGAGATGAGCGATACCGTTCAGACCGTTCAGCAGGGCTATAACGCCATATCTTACTCCATTCGTACATATCATTCACTGAAACGCTTGAAGGATCTGACAGAAGATCATAAATTGCTTTTGGAAGGGTTATCTGACGCTCTTGAAATGGTTGTTAGCAGTGTGGAAAACTCAGAAATAACGCAGGATATTTCCGCCACAGGCGAAACAGATTGCCGCCATATACATAGTACAAACCCCCTTAAATCTAATAAATTAGATACAAGTAGTCCTACGGCCATTAGCTTTCAGGAAAACGTAGCGGATTGTCCTGAGCCAAAAGAGGCTGAGTCCGGTGAGAGTGGAAAGACCGAAACAGAGCAGAAAAACAAAGATTACGGAATGGGGCATATTTCATGGAAAATGATGGTAAACTCTTGTTCAGAGCGTTTCAAGGATCATATACCGCTTCATAATCGGGCTTTGTCATGGGCTGATCTCGTTGAAGCAGCAAATGCCCTCCTCCCCACCCTTGGAATAAACAGAACGGCGTGGTGGGATGCCTGTGATGTGCTTGGCCGTGAAGGGGCGGCGATCTGTATCATGATTATTGACCAGAAAGCCCAAGACCCTGAAAATCCTGTGCGAAACCCCGGCGGCTATTTACGAAAAATGGTTGCCCGCGCTAAAACAGGCGATCTGAACTTGCAAGGCTCGGTGTTTGGGCTGTTGAAACGCGGAGAGGAAAAGCACAATGCGTAGTTTCCAATACACAAAAAATAACCCCCGATTCCATCCACGAAAAATGTGGATGGAATCGGGGTTATTATCGCAATGTTTACGGTATTCTGCGGTTCTGCTCACGCCTCTGATCTGTATATCAAGGATGGTGATAGCTTTGTTTTGAACGGAGAAGAAGTCCGGCTTTGGGGCGTGGATGCGGTTGAACTATCGCAGTTTTGCCAAAAGTCCGGGCGGGACTATCCTTGCGGCAAACACGCAAAATCCTATTTGCTTCATCTGATCGGTTCGTCTGACTTACGCTGTGAAAGAATGCCGGCGGCCAAAAAAGAAACGCGCACCGTTGCCAGATGTTTTATCGGTGATCTGGATGTTGGCCGTGAAATGGTTCGCGCAGGTTGGGCGATTGATTATCGTTATTTCAGCAAAGGATTTTATGCTGAAGCTGAAAATCAGGCGCGGGAGCAAAAAAACGGGGTTTGGGAAGGTCGTTTCCAACAGCCGCGAAACTGGCGGAAATCTAACCCTTACAAGTGATTTTAACTGAAAATAACGGCCTCTCTCGCCTCGCTCAGTATTCAAATCCGTGTCATTGTACCTTGAGAACGCTCAGAATCGGCGTTTTTCTATGGCTGGTTTTGTACTTTTGTTCGTTTGGTTTTTTAAAAGGGCGTGCCGCCCGAATTTATCAAGTTGAATAGATCAAAATTTTATTGCTTTTCGTCACAGGCTAGAAAAGACAGATAAAATTTCGTCGATTCCACTCTGACAAATTCTCCTATGATTAAAATCAAGTAGAAATTTTCTGAAAAGCAGGAAAATCGTCAAAGACCCAGTCCTTTTTTAGTGTGTAAAAAATGGTGTTCAAAAATTTTCGTGCTGTGGCAACAATGGCTTTTCCGGATCCACGTCGTTTTTTGATGTTTTCATAGAAGTTATGAAGATATGGGCTGAATCTTTTGGCGATCAGGGCACATTGCACCAATATTGTCCGTGCCAGCTTATTTCCTCTTTTTGTAATACGTCCCGATATATGTGTTTCGTTGGATTGGCTGGTTTTGGGGACAATACCAAAATACGCGGCTAATTTTCCGGAATTTTTAAAATCACTGATTTCACCTATATGCGTAAGCATAATGGCAGCAGAAAGAGGTCCAATTCCTTTGATAGAGATCAAATTCTTATACCCCGGCAGTGATTGAGGGGTCGTTTGCAGGAGAGTGTGAAATCCTACCTTAAGGGGGTTAATAGCACAAAATAAGCACCAAGCATTTGAAAATACGTAAAATGAATCTTTATAGTATTATTGAAAAACTGTATAAATCTATCCTTAATGTTTTGAGTTTATAATTTAAGCTCTTGGTAGGGGCGTTATGGCACAACTGTTTGACATATCTAAAACGGATAAAGGTATAAGCGTTATTATGCCAGGAGCCATTAATTTACAAACCGGCTATATGGTCGGGACGACCGAGATAGAATATCCCACAATGCAAGATGCCAAGGATGCCATTATCGCTTCACGTGAAGAGATGCGTGTGCGATCTGAAATGCGTTCTTTAGGCAAGTATTTTAGTGATGAAAGAAAGATAGAGACAGTTGAAACTGAACAAGGGACGAAATATGACGTTACTGTTTCTGATCATGCGGGTTTGTCCACGTCTTTTAACGGAAAAGAAGTTCTTCTCAGCGGGCGGCATAGCGTTCGTTTTGATAGCTGGGATGCCGCAAAAGCCAAATTTTTTGAATCCCTCGATAAATCCTTTCGCCCTCAAGACGGTAATTTGTTGACGCTCAGCGTATCAGATAAAGAGACGATGGCTTTTTCTGATTTTTCCGCATTTGATCCCAAAGAATCTCCGACACAGGAAATTTACGATATCCCTGATGCCGTTAAAAAATATCTTGGATATGAGGGGGAAGACACACTACAGCCGAGTCAGCACTCTTACGAAAAAACGCTTGAGGACAAAGATTGGAAAAGCAAGCTCTACAGCTTTATCAAAGATTATTTGAGCAAGGAAGGTGCACATATAAAAGATGAACTTGGCATAGAGGCACTCGATACCTTAACGCCGAAACAAGCTTCGGCCTTGTCCTCCAGGATTGTTCTTGAACTAACGGATTATAATACAACCGACAAAGCCGCTCAGGGTGAAACACACGCCGATCAATCGACGGTTTTGGAAATTTTGAAAGAGGGAAGAAAAGAGAAAGACAATCCGCTGTGGAACGGAAATGGCGTTTGTCGCAATTTCGGATGTGCTGTGAAAGGCGTTTTTGAATCCTTGAAAGCCAACCAAACAGGTTTTAGCCTTCTTAATAACACCTATTGTCAATATTCCGGTGAGGATGGAAAATCGAACGGGAGCACAAGCTTTAAACCCAAAAGAGATGATTTTAACTCTATATCTAAGAAAACCTCACAAGGTCATGCATGGAATACTTTTTTTACCGTTTCAAAGACTGGGCAAATAGATGCCTCGATTATTGATGTGACGTGGGTGGATCGTAATTTGGCAGGGATGAGCCAAATTGAACGGCTTGACCGAACAACGACCAGATTATTGCCGATTGTTTGTGCAATCAGCAATGATATTGATCCCAATTCCAATATATATTCAGCTCAGGTTTCGGCTATAGCTCTGTACTATGCAGATCGCCTTGAAAATTTGTCTGAAAGAAAAGATGAATTTGGTGTCAATGAAAGGGAAGCTGTTGTTTCCAGTGCCCTGACTTTTGGCGGCGCACAATCTAACTTTTACGATTTTCCAAAACCGTTTGTAGACAGCGTGTTGGAAGGCTGCCTACAAATAGCACCCCAATTAGAAAAAGATGAGGTTCAGAGCTTACACCATATATCTCAGTCATCGCCATGGGCTGATTTCAATGGCGTTTTAAGCACATATTTAAAAGATAAAAGGGTTTCAGATTTCGGAAACTACGTGACATTCAAAGACGATGACTTGCAACGTCAAGCCTTTGAAATATTGCGGGCAAGAGACGGTTTTGAAGAAAATGTTAAAAATGCGCCCAAGATTTATGGGCGCATGATGGCTGTATACCCTCAACTCTATTATGATTTTAACCCTTCTAAAAATATCTGTGATGCCAAAGCCCTTTCGGAAATGCTGGAACGCTCTAACGGTTTACGCAAGCACAATCGTTCGTTTGGCGGAGGCACGCCAACGCCTAATAAAATTGAGAAAGTTGTAAATGCCGCGCGCGATATGCTTAGAAACATTGATCCTGAGGAATATGCGGAGCATGTAGAGGATATGAATGATTTTTATCTGATCGCAAATTTTGATGCTTTCGAAAAAGAACTAAAATCTAATTGCCCTGAAAACAAACGAAGTTTTCCCGAGCTTCATGCCTGATCTGTGAGAAATAGATTGTCAGTATATAAAACGACATCGAAAGACATTCAGTCTCTTGTTTTAAAGCCATCAATAGCTTTGGAATCGCCTGTGTATGAATGGTGCATACGGTTCATTGAGCATTATCTTGAAAATTCAGGAATTTTTGGAAAAAATTTTTTACAAGAATTCATAAGATCAGAATGCTACCTTGTCTGTGATGATGAAACCTTTGAGTTTTGTGAAAAATACGGATTAAAGGGATATTACTCGCCATCAAAAAACAGTATTAGCTTTGGTAAAGCCGCATTCGAAGATAAAAATACATTTATGCAAACATATTTTCATGAGGCGATTCATGCTATACAGCACGCTCCTCCCTTCCTATCAAAATGGGCTATCTTTGATAAAAGCATACCAATATGGATAACACCGCGAGATTACATCTTGACAAGATTGTTATTGGAGCAAGATGCTCATGCCAAAACACATATATTTATGTACTATGTGGCTCAAATTGATAATGGTAGTCAAACTCCGGAAAATCCAACGACCATTTCTAAAATGATACGAAGTAGCGCGATAACTATTTTGAATCCTGCCTCGCCTGATCCTGATCAATCCATCGCTAGGGCTATCTTAAAAAATCTTCTTGAAAATATGGAGGACACAGCAAGAAAATGGCATAATCACATGTCTGAAATCGAATTTTTTCGATTAAGTCAAAATAATTTTCATGCGTTAGGCCACAGTATTGGCTTTGATACATTTTCTGAAAAACGGAAGCTTGATCTAGTTATGTTGCCGCAGGAATGGAAATGTCTAAATGATATTAATGCCCTTTTAGGAATAGGAGAAAATGAAAATATTCCCTATTTTTATACGGTACTATCTGAGCGAGGCATGTCGAAAGAAGACTATAGGTGTTTTATTCGTAACAAAGGATAAAAAAGGATACCCCTTAATCCGTTACTCGCTTCCAAAAAAAATAAATGAGGGGTTTTTCCTAAGAAGGTATAATTTTGCTGCCCAGCTAACCTTATATTTCTCTTCATTCACATCAGATTGCGTCCATTCTTCTATAGCTTTGGGATCAATTTTTTGAAGAGAAAACTTCAGGTTCATTACCTCTTGTTCTAACGTATTGTTTTTTTTAATAAGTTCGTTAAATTCCTGTTTATATCTGGTCAACCAGTAAAAAACCCTGAAAAACAGAATAATGATTGCCACAATTGTAATAAAGTACAGCATAGTCTATCCTCTATATATTCATTGGATTGATAGCACCCAAAGTGAGTGCGCGTCAATTGATACTGGAGTCATTTCAGGAGATAGGCTCCCTATGTTTTGCAACGATGCGGGAAATCGTAGCTTCGCTTACATTATAGAGCCTTGCCATCTGCGCTCCGGTTTTACGACCTGAAAGAACATTCTCTATGATGTCCTTTTTCTGGTCGTCACGAAGTTTAGGGCGGCGACCACCAACACGACCTTCGGCTCTGGCGGCATCAAGTCCGGCTTTTGTGCGTTCACGGATCATTTCACGTTCAAACTCAGCAAAAGCTCCAACCATTTGCATCATCATGCGACCTGCGGCGTTGGTGGTGTCTATGGATTCCGTCAGGCTTTTAAAGCCTGCACCGGCATTATCAATTTTTTCCATGATAACGAGCAGGTCTTTCAAGGAGCGAGACAATCGATCCAGTTTCCAAACCACGACAATATCATCCTTACGAAGTTGATCGAGCATGGTGTGTAGTGCCGGACGATCCCAACGTCCGCCGGAAGCATTTTCTTCGAATGTTTTTTCAACGCCCACCTCTTTAAACGCTTTGATCTGTAATCTGGCATTTTGATCATCGCCTTTCGAGATGCGGTTATATCCGAAAATCACGTCCTACCCTTTCACAAACGGTCGTTTAAAAAAGGCTTTTGGCTGTTATGCACTTCCGCGCAGTTTGTGCTTGCAAAAACCTGTTTCATATTGTCAATAAAAAGTAATGCATTTTTGAAAGAACGGGAAGCAAAATATGGCACATAGAACAGTTTTGACAGAGCGGCAACGAACATTGTTGTTCGGACTGCCGGATGACGAAGAAACGATGATCCGATTTTATGCTTTGAGCGATGAAGATGTTGCCATTATCAAAAGGCAACGTCGGAAGCGTAATCAGATCGGATTTGCTCTGCAACTTTGTGCCTTCCGGTTTCCTGGTCGATTATTGCAGCCACGAGAATTGATCCCGGAGAGGATGCTGGCCTTTATCGCTGCCCAGCTCGGTTTTTCAGGGGCAGAACTGGAAGGATACGCACAGCGTGAAGAAACCCGCTATCAACATCTGTCACGATTGCAAGAAACTTATGCCTACCGTTCGTTTTCAGGCGATATTCGTGCTGACATGCTGGAGTGGCTGGTTGGGGCAGCAGAACAAGCACGGGATAATTTTGGTTTGGCCGCTTCATTTCTTGAAGAGCTTCGACGGCAGAAGATTATTGTTCCGGCGGCTTCTACAGTCGAAAGACTGTGTGCTGACGCTTTGGTTGAAGCTGAACGCCGCATTGCGCGGAGAATTGCGCAACGACTCGATCCTAAAACAAAAGATTGTCTTGAGGCTTTATTGCATGAGAAAATGGAAAACGGTATCAGCAAATTTGTATGGCTCCGTCAGGCCGCTCCTGGGATGAATTCGGCGGCGATGAACAGGGTTCTTGATCGTCTTGATACGATCAAAACCATAAATCTGAGGCCCGACATAACAAAAAATATTCTGCCGCACCGAATTACACGCCTGCGCAAAGAGGGGGAACGACTATATACCGGCACGCTACAGGAGTTGCCGGAAGATCGCAGATTATCCATTCTCGTATCATGCGCTTCAGAATGGCGCTGTCTTTTTACCGATGCAGCTATCGAAACACATGAGCGGATTACAGGCCGTCTTTATAATCAGGCCAAACGTCATCAGGATGAAATTGTTCGCGAGGAAAGAACAAGTGTAACGCGCTCCCTACAATGTTTTTCGGATGTGGGTATGGCTTTGATCCGCGCTCGTCAATATGGTGACGATCCCTATACCGTGCTGGAACGCATGATGCCGTGGCAGGATTTTGAAAGTGCTGTGTACAGCACACAAAATCTGATAGGCAAAGTGGATACATCACCTGTCGATTTCTTACCGAGCGGTTATAACCGACTGCGACGTTACGCGCCTAGGTTTTTGGCTTCTTTTGAATTTCATGCTTCTCCTGCGGCCAAATCCTTGCTGGAAGCTGTGAATGTTCTACGGGAGATGAATGCCGGAACCAATCGTCACTTATCGGAAAAAATTCCAACAAGCTTTGTTCGCGATAAATGGCGAAAACATGTGCATTCCAATGGAAGAATTGATCGTCGCTATTGGGAAATTTGCGTTTTATTCGAATTGCGGAATGCCCTACGCTCCGGAGACATCTGGATCAATGAAAGCCGTCGTTACCGCAGTATAGAACAGGAATTATTACCCGTTCCGGCTGTTTCGACCTGTACCAAAATCGCCGTCCCCTTACAGGCCGAGCAATGGCTGGATGGACAACGCAGTGCTGCTCACGATAGACTAAAAACTGTGTCGAAAGCACTGAAAAACAACACCTTGTCCTATGCCAAAATACAAGGAGATAAATTGCAGCTATCCCCACTAAAACGAGCAGTGCCGGAGGATGTAGACATTCTGGCGAGGAAACTTTACGACATGGTTCCTCGCGTGCGCATTACGGATCTTTTGGCTGAAGTTAATAGTTGGACAGGATTTACCGATACTTTCACACATCTGCGAACTGGTGTGCCGCCCAAAGATCCCCATGCGCTTTTGACCGTTATTCTGGCAGACGGCCTTAATCTCGGTTTGCGGCGCATGGCTGATGCCTGTAATGGTTATTCTTTTTGGGAATTGCTGCGTAGTGCAGATTGGCATGTGCGGGAAGAAACTTATGATAAAGCTCTTGCCGTTCTGATCGATGCTCAACGTGAGCAGGCATTTTCTGCCCTGTGGGGTGATGGAACGACCTCATCATCTGACGGACAGCATTTTTCTGCAGGTGGTCAGGGCGAAGCCATGAATGTCGTGAACGCAAAGTATGGCAACAGTCCCGGCGTTTCTTTCTACACCCACATATCCGATCAATTCGGGCCTTATCATACCAAAGTTATTCCAGCCACTGCCCATGAAGCACCTCATGTTTTGGATGGACTGCTTCGCCATGAAAGCAACCTGAAAATCGAGGAGCATTATACAGATACAGGTGGATTCACAGATCATGTTTTTGCTGTTTCAGCCTTGCTTGGCTTTCGTTTTGCGCCCCGCATTCGCGATCTACACGATAAAAAACTCTACACTTTCGGTTCAGCATCTACATGGCCTGTGCTGGAACCTCTTATCGGTGGGCGCATCAACGAAAAATTGATCCGTACGCACTGGCATGATGCATTGCGGTTGGCGGCGTCCATGGCCGCAGGCGCTGCAAAACCGTCTCATATTTTACAAAAGCTCGCGGCTTATCCCCGGCAAAATGGCCTTGCTCATGCCTTGCGGGAAATCGGGCGTATAGAGCGCACTCTGTTTATGCTGGACTGGATGCAAGACAATGATTTGCGCCGCCGTGTTCAGATCGGCCTGAACAAAGGTGAAGCAAGAAACGCTCTAGCAAAGGCTTTGTTCATGGGGCGTCTCGGAGAGTTACGCGACCGGACACGGGAAAACCAGTCTCATCGCGCCAGTGGCTTGAATCTCATGACGGCAGCAATCATTCTTTGGAATACCGTTTATCTGGGCAAGGCCGTTGAACGGCTCAAAGAGGAAGGCAGGCTACCGCCGGAAGAGTTATTACGTCATATTTCACCTTTACCGTGGGAGCATATCGTCCTAACCGGCGAATATAACTGGAAGTCTGCTATAGCCACTTCGATGCAGAATCTCCGCCCTCTGCGCGATAATCTGTATGCTGAGGCCGCTTAAGGTAGGATTTCACACTCTCCTGCAAACGCCCCCATTTAGGGCACATAACATGGAAAATCATGTTAAACGCTTGTTCAGATCGGTTCAAGGATCATATCCCGCTCCATAATCGTGCTATGTCATGGGATGATCTGATTGAAGCCGCTCATGCCCTCCTCCCGACGCTGAAAATCAATAAAACAGCATGGTGGGATGCGTGTGACACGCTCGGACGATCCGGCGCGGCCATCTGTATCATGATTATCGATCAGAAATCACAAGATCCTGAAAATCCGGTTCATAATCCGGGCGGATATTTGCGCAAAATGGTTGCCAGAGCCAAAACAGGCGAACTGAATTTACAAGGTTCCGTGTTTGGTCTGCTCAAACGTGGAGAAGAAAAATATGTCTGATTTTTCAAAACAATTCCTCGGTGATTCATCTGTTTTTCTCAGAGAGCTAAATCTGATGACGGAGGAAGAACGGGCAAAGGCTTCCGAGAAAATCTCGGGATATTTGAAGATGAAATCCATCATGCATGGGGAGCGTTTTTACCATCCGTCTCAATCTGATTTTGACGATGCCGGGTGGTTGTTAAAATCCTCCTTGTTCACGATAAATGCATACGAGCGATCTTATCTGGACAAACTGAGTGAGGCGTTTAAAGCGAAGGAAGCGATGCCTTCAACCGATTACAATAACCGATTACAATGAAGCAAAATTTATCATTTCTCACTTTATGGCGCGATGGGATGAGTGGCTGGATAATGGATAAAAAAAATAATCCACGATTTCATCCACGAAAAATGTGGGTAAGTGGGGTCTTTGTCGCAAAGGCTGACAAGCCTCAAAAAAACGGCGGAATCAAAAATTCGTGTGACTGGCCTGTAAGAGTTGAAATTCCTTCATTATTGAGGGGTTATGGGAAAAATACCAGCCTCTCTCGTTACGCTCAGCATTCTTGGTCGTGTCATTGTACCTTGAAGTGAATCAGAAACGCTATTTCTATAATTCTCTTTGTATGAGGAGGTGTACTGCTCCATATCGTCTCAAGATCCCGTGCAGATTTTGAGTTCTCATCTCCCAGATCTGACAAATTTCATTAAAGGCTCATAGTCGTGATTATCGGCCGCACGCAATGCGGCGATATATTTTGATCTGATGTCACCTCGTGCTGTGAGATCTCCTGCTCCCCAAGTGAACTGTTCTTCCTTTAAAAAATTAAGCAATATATCAGTTGCGAGTCGGCTATGTCTTCCATTTCCGTTTGGAAACGGGTGTATTAAGACGAGCCTGTGGTGAAACCGTGCTGCGATTTCATCGGGAGGGAAGCTATTGTGATCGATCTGATATTGAACATCACTGATGAGCTGGGCTAGTTCTGAGGAGATGCGATATGCATCAATGCCTATGTTACGCTCAGATTTACGAAATTCTCCTGCCCATTCCCAGACTTCGTTATACATGCGTTTGTGTAAATTTTTCAAAAATGTGACATCAAGCGGATTTCGTTTTTTGGATTGAGCCCATAATTCGGCCTTCACGATATTGCGCTGTTCTGCTTGGTTAAGTTCTGCACGCGTTGAAATATAAGAAGGAATTAACCCTTCTTTTTCCTCTTCCGTCAAAGGTGTGTTCGCATCGTCAGGTTCTTCGAAAATATCGTCCATCATTTTAATTCATCCCATAAAATACGTTTTTTTTCTCTGATTATCTGCTCAGCTAATTCTTCAATCTCTTCATCGAGGGCAAACTTATTCAGGTTTTGGGCCTCTAAAGACATTGTATGATCGACCTTTCCAATGAGTTTTGCTGCTACGAGCCGCGCCCTATCTTTTACTGTCTCTTGAAGTGATTTTTTTGGTACAAATGAATAAACCAGAGCACAGTCCAATGCTTCAGCAGCGCGTCTCAAGGTCGCTAAAGTCACTGTTCCATCGAGTTCGGCTTTTTCCAGTGATGTGATGCGGGGTTGTGAAACACCTAATCTTTTAGCGAGTTGACTTGTGGTCATTCCCAAAGCTTCACGAATGGCTTTTGTCCAGCCTTTATGCGGTCTTTGCATTTGCTGTAACGAAGGTAAAGCTGCTATTTTCTTATCTAAAGCTTTTCTAGCTGTTTCTTTGGTCATCTTGATAACCTATAAGTTATTTAATCTATAAAAAATATAATATATATATTATCAAATATCAATAAATAATAACTTATGAGTTATTTGTTTTTTATCTTACCAGAATCCGTAAAGCCCGTAAGCCGAAAATTTTCATGCTTTCCGTCGTTTCTCTAGGAAAGACAAGAAAATTTCGCCCAGGCACTTCTTACGAAGTGTTTCGGACTTGACTGATTCCGGCTCTTTTAAGCCGCTGCGCGGCCTGTAGGAAAGAAGTGCAACCCGCACTTAACCTAAAAATGCAAAAGGAGCAAAACTATGACATTGCAAACATTAAAACTTTCACAAATCATCCCATCAGAAAACAATCCGCGCAGCGGCTTTGATGATGCGTCTATCGCAGGACTGGCGCAAAGCATCAAACAGGATGGGCTTTTACAAAATTTAGTTGTCTTCAAGCCCAAGGGCAAAAAGAAAAATTACGAGCTTATCAGCGGTGAACGCCGTTATCGCGCTTTGTGTTTGTTGCAACAAAATGGTGATCTGGACGAGACTTACGAAGTTGCGGTAGAAATCCGCGAAGGGCTGACAAAGGATGAAAAACTCCGTCTTGCCACGGTTGAAAATCTGCAACGTGAGGATATGTACCCGATGGACGAAGCCGAAGCTATCGCCCTCCTCCTTGGTGGCGGTGAAAATATTGATGATGTGTCTGCCAAAACAGGGCTATCCCTTGGTGTGATTAAACGCCGCGTGGCTTTGGCCGATTTATGTGATGAAGCAAAAACAGCTTTGCGCGCCGATGAAATTACACTGTCACAGGCCGAAGCCTTGACGATTGGCGGCCATGAACAACAAAAAGAGTTGATTGAGGACGGGCTTGGCAATCATAGCGCATCCCAGATCAAAGGATGGCTCACGGATGAAAAAGCCAATGTCGCTATGGCAATCTTTGATAAGGCGCTTTACACAGGCACATACACACATGACCTGTTTGCAACGGAAGACACCACCTATTTCGATGATGTTGAGCAATTCTTGTCTTTGCAGGAACAGGCCATAGAAAATCTTAAAGCAGAGTATGAAACCCAAGGGTTTGAGCCTGTTGAAATTGTTGAAGCCTATAGCTTTAACCGTTGGCAGTATCGTGATGCCGATACAGAAAATGGAGAGAAGGGCGGTGCTGTGATTCAGGTGTATCGCAATGGTCGTGTTGAACGACATGAGGGGCTTGTCGATAAGGCTTTAGATAAGAAGACAAAGGACGAAACGACAGGAAACCCTTTTGTTGAAGCCAAAACAAAACCCACCTACAATCGCCCTACTCTCGAATATATCGCCATGCACAAGACGTTGGCGGTGCAATGCGAAATGACTAAAAACCGCCGCATTGCGAAGGAAGCGGCAGTCGCGCAGATGATCGGGGGCGGTGATTGGGGGAGCAAGATTGTTCTGGAGCCGCATAAAGCCCTGTCACATTTTGATAATGAAGCCGTCCCCTGCCCCGCATGGCTTGTGATTGAAGAGGAAGCGAAGATACTCTCACAGCTTTTGGGTAAGGATTTAGCGAGCTTGAAGCAAGATGCCTGTGTGTCTCTGATTAAACAGCATGGCAGCCCTACCCTCTGGTATGAAGCTGTGAAATCCCTTTCGGATGATGATCTGGACAGGCTGCATGTGTTTCTGACCACGCTTTGTTTCGGGCAAGGGAATACGGACAGGCTCGATACCAACCAAAACAGCCTGTTTAACCGCGTTGCCGTTGATCTTGAGATTGATATGCGAAATCACTGGTATGCCGATGAAGAGTTTCTAAAGCGCAGAAACAAAGAGCAGCTTGCCGATATTGTCAAGGAAACAGGCAGTACGCGCCTATTCGGGACGCATTTGGAGAAGTTCAAAAAGGGTGAAATCGTCAAATCTCTGGCGAAACACTTCAAAGCGATCTTTGAAAACGGTGCATCTCATGAGGATGAACAAAAAGCCAAAAACTGGCTTCCGCAAGGCTTTTCCTTCCCTGCGCTTGACCCCGATAAAAATCAGGATGATGAAGACATAGAGGACGAAGCTTTTGAAAGCTACGGTGAGTTTGAAGACGAAGAAGATGACTACGCCGAAGCCGCGTAAGACTTCCTTGCCCTATCAGTTGCCACGCGGGTTTTAGCCCCCGCGTGTTTTTTTTTGCTAGCCCCCTTCGGGCCGGTCATCAAGACCAACGCTGACGCTCATTTCATCTCACAGGCCGTATCCCCAAATTTCTGCGAAATTCGGGTGATCCCCCTCGGCCTGTTCGGGTCTGGATGCCCTCCCCCCGCTTTGAATGCCGCTTTAGCGGCACTTCTAGGAAAAGAAGTGCAACGCATATTTTAAAAAGGAAAAGCGATCATGAAAAACAAAACAGACATCTATGAAACCGTTACAAACACTATCATTGAGGCTCTTGAAAATGGGTTAAACGGCAAGCTGGAAATGCCGTGGCATGGTGTAACCGCCCTGCCCCAGAACGCCAGAACCGAGAAAAATTACAACGGGATCAATGTTCCTTTGCTCTGGGCGTATCAGATCAAGAAGGAGTACCAAAGTGGGATATGGGCGACTTATAAGCAATGGCAGGATTTAGGAGCACAAGTGAAAAAAGGCGAAAAAGGTGCACCCGTTGTATTCTGGAAGTCTATCGAGGTTGAGCCGTCAGACGATAACGAGGACTCACAAACCCGCATGTTTGCAAGGCATTCGACAGTTTTTAATGCCGAGCAGGTCGAAGGCTATGAAGCCGTAGCACAGGAGTTTGAGCCGAATGATATTCAGGCTATTGCTGCCGCCGATCATTTACTGGATTCAAGCGGTATTGAAATCCGTTATGGTGAGGGTGGTGCCTATTATTGTGTTCAAGGTGATTATATCAATCTCCCCTCCCCTGAATCCTTTAAGGAAACGAATGACAGCACCGCAACCGAGAATTTTTATTCAACGGCTTTCCATGAAAGTGTACATGCAACAGGCGCAAAGCATCGCTTAAACCGCGATATGAACCATAAATTTGCGAGTAAGGACTATGCGTTCGAAGAGTTGATAGCTGAAATCGGGGCAGCCATGCTTTGTGTATCAACAGGTGTGACCCCTGCCCCGCGCGAAGATCATGCGCTTTATATTCAGCATTGGTTAAAAGCCTTGAAGGACGATAAGAAGTTTATATTTGCCGCCAGCTCGCAGGCACAAAAAGCGGCTGATTATCTTTATTCGTTTGTAAGGGAGAAATAAATGTGGACGGCGGCTAACGCCGCCAATATATATTTATTACTCAGATTTTAAACACTATTATTGTTCTTATATATATATGAAATCATAGTTCATATGTAATAACTATTTGCTGTTATATGTTATGATAACAACTAATAGATATTAGGTGTGATTATCGTATGTAGTAGTTGTTATTTAATACGTAATAAATGTTATATGCGATCTATGAATTGTGATTATCGTATGATACTATCTAACAGTTCGTATAATATTATTTATGATTCTCATAGATAATATCTCAAAAAGGAAGGTTAGGTTATGCCAACAATTGTTTTTGCAAACCCGAAGGGGGGAGCAGGTAAAACTACAGCTGCATTTCTTTTAGCTACTGAATTAGCGGCTAGAGGGAAGGCAGTAAATATTATTGATGCAGACCCAAATAGGCCAATGGCAGAGTGGGAGGCACATGGTGGAAAACAGGATAATCTTACGATTACAGTGAATGCCGATGAAGAAACTATATTAGAAAATATAAATGATGCAGCAGAAGAGGCGGATTTTGTTATTGTCGATTTAGAAGGTACCGCGAATTTATCCGTTGCTTACGCCGTTTCGTTAGCTGATTTAGTAATTGTGCCCGCTCAACGCTCGCAGCTAGATGCAAAGGAAGCTGCTAAAGCTGTGGCCTTGGTGAAAAGGCAAGAAAAAGTTACTGGTAGAAATATTCCTGTTTCTATTCTTTTGACAAAAACAAGTCCTGCTATCAGAAGTAAAGGGATAAAAAGAATGACTGAGAACATGAAAAAGAAAAGCATAGATACTTTCATGATTGAGATTCATGAAAGAGAAGCGTTTAAGGCTGTTTTTGATTATTCTTGCACGCTTAACCAACTTACATCTAAACAGGTTAGCTTGGCGGGGTTGAAAACAGCAAAAGAGAATGCTGCAGATTATGCAGCTGAAGTTGTTCGAAAATTAAAGGCATTTAAAAGTGCACAGGAGGAGAAGGTAGCATGAGTAATAATGAACCTAGACCAGTAGATCCGTTTGACGACATTGATTTGAGCGACTTTTCAAATCCTAAAAAAACGTCTCCTAAAAAGCCCGTTGCTGATGTAACTCTTATCAAGAAGATGGCAGAGCAAGAAAATTTTCAAAGTAGGCAGGCGCCAAAGAAAAAAGAAAAGATTATACCAAAGACTTTTTCATTGTTTCCCTCTGAACTCGATATAGTCAATTCCACTCTCAACAGCGTTATGGCGTATACTGATATCGATGATCCTTATACTCAAGTTCGTCCGTCTGGCTCTGATGTTGTTAGGGCTGCACTGCATAGTTTTGGGCAGTTGTCCGAAGAGGAACGAATAAATCTCGTTCAGGAATATCGGGGCAGGGGGCGCAAATAGTTATGATCTTCATAACTATTAACTGTTAAGGGCGTTGCCGGTTTAATCAACCGGCCCGGCTCTAGTCACTAAGGCATGTCGTCAGCATTGGCTGCCGCCATACCAAGTTCCCCGAACCCCGCACGCGGGTTTCGGCACATGTGTGTAACGATCCGTAACGCAGTTTAGGGATATTGTCGTTGGCAGGAATATCGAGTGCTTCAACCATAAATTTTTCAAATTCAGGTTTGTAGCGTGCATCAAGCCAGTTTAGAAAGTTTTGTATATTCATAATTTGAGTAATACCATATCGGAATCGCGAAAGCGATAACCGTTTAAAAGCGCATCGCCCACGATGCTTGGAAACCAATCTGCAAGCTTATATCAAAATCAGAAACGCCTATGGCTGTTTGTAAAGCATCTTCCGCCGTAAGCAAATGATGCGCGTCCTGCGTCCGCTGCCATTTTCTAACGGTCTGCCCGAGAAGACACTTTACAAATTCCTGAAGTTTTGATCGAGACGTCCTTTATTTTCCCGCCGCGTGAAGCGCAGCGGGTCTTTTTTTGATCTTTTTTTCGGACGCTCGCCGCTTGGCAAGGTTTCAAGCGAAGGGCTAAAGAAAGGAAAATCCCATGACAGACAATCAAGCAACAGAAAACTTATTGAGCGAAGAATATTTAAGACAGTTTACAGGGACGGAAGTTTGGCATCGTCACCCTTTTTTCAGACGGTATTATCATACGGATGGTGTACAGCATGTGGCAGAGCAGTGCGGCGCGTACTGGCTGATTGATAAAATCTTTGCGGCGCAATACGAGAATATCAATCTCCCCGAACAAGAATTTCAGGTCTGGATCTTGGAGCTTTTGGAAACAGGTGGTGCACAACTCACCTGCCATGATGGGGATTATAACTGGCAGCATGATGAAAAGATTAACTTTACGGACTTTCCGCTAAAGAAAATCACGCTGTATTTCACAGGCAATGTCCTGCTTTTACCAAGTGAATATTAAGGGGAGGGCAGGTAATGCTGAAATATGATTTTGCGCGGTTTAAATCCGAAATCAATCTCACTCAATATGCAGCCGCTATGGGCTATGAAATTGATCGCAAGAAAACAACGCGCAGCAGTGTCGCGATGAGAAGCGGCGCAGATAAAATCATTATCTCGCGGCGGGGAGGTGTTTGGGTTTATTTCTCCCCCGTTGATGATAATGACAACGGCACGATTATCAACTTTGTGCAAAACCGAACAGGCAAAACCTTACCTGAAATCGGAGAGGAACTGCAAAACTGGATTGGCGGCGGGGTATCATTGCCGCAAACCAAAAACTATGTGCGTGAGGTGGAAGAGCAGGAATATGATCCCGAGCGCGTGGCAAAAATTTTCAAGAAATGCCGCGCCGTTAAAAACCATGCTTATCTTGAGGGCAGGGGGATTTCGAGTTGCGTCTTATCATCTCCACGCTTTACAGGGCGGATTTATACAGACCGATACGGCAATGTGGCATTTCCGCATTATAACGATCATGGCATTTGTGGCTTAGAGCTTAAAAACGCAGATAAAGCCCTGTTTGTACGCGGCAGTGAAAAGACGTTCTGGCGCTCAAATTACAAACAAGGGGATGATACCCTTGTGATCGGAGAAGCGGTTATTGATGCGTTGAGCTATGCCATGTTGTTTCCAAATGAAGCGGCCGTGTATGCTGCAACAGGGGGCGGGATGTCGCCAGAACAGGAAGAGGTTTTAACATTATGCGTTCAAGGCTTCAAAAATTTGAAAACCATCATTTTGGCGATGGATAACGACCAAGGCGGCGAGCGTCTAATACAAAAAATCAAAGCTGTATTGTTGAATTGTGATTTTGCAGGTGAGATTATATGCCACGTTCCCGAAGTCCAAAGGCAGGACTGGAATGAGGTTTTGAGGGATAAAAGGTAAACATTTCCCAAAATGGGAAAATAAGACTTGTTCCCAAAACGGGAAATGTGTATAATGAAGAAGCAAAGTCAGGATGGGTGATGCGAATTATATCACGAAAGCTTCTAAAGGATTTTTGGGAAAAATACCCGGATAGCGAGGAGCATTTAAAGGCGTGGTATCAGATCGCCAAGGCAGCGGAATGGAAAACGCCGCAGGATGTAAAAGACCAATACAGAAATGCGTCAATTTTACAGGACGGTCGGGTGGTCTTCAATATCAAGGGCAATCATTACAGGCTTGTTGTCTGGATAAATTACGATTTTTTTACAATCTATATCCGTTTTATAGGCACGCATAAAGAATACGACAAAACGGACGTACAGAAAATATAGGAGCAGATGTGATGAAAATTAAACCGATTAAAACAGAAGAGGATTATGAATCCGCTCTTGAGCGAATTAATGCCTTATTTGATGCAAAGCCTAATACGCCGAAAGGAGACGAGCTGGAAGTTCTCATTACGTTGGTTTCTGCTTATGAGGACGAGCATTATAAAATTGATGCGCCTGACCCTGTAGAAGCTATTAAACACATTATGGAAGCGCAAGGGATGCATAGCCAGGATATGATTAAGTTTTTGGGTTCATCCAGTAAAGTGTCAGAAGTGATGAATAAAAAGCGTGGTTTAAGTTTGTCTATGATTAGAAAATTGACACATGGCCTTCATATTCCCGCAGATATTCTTGTTAAAGAATATGAGTTAAGCGGATAGAGGTCATTATGATGAGGAAATTAGCACCCCTTCATCCGGGGAAAATGATTGAAGAAAACTTGAAAGCCATAGAGCTAAGCGTTCCAAAAGCGGCGGTGATTTTGTCTGTGAGCAAGCAGCATCTTTACCGTGTTGTGCAAGGGAAAAACCCGATACGCCAGATTTGGCGTATCGTATTGGCAAACTCTTTGGCAATGGTTCTAAATTCTGGCTGAATTTGCAAACACAATATGATGTGTTTCAGGTAGAGCAAAGCTATAGCAGTGACCCGCAAAAGAAAAGCATTGCGGATAATATCAGTAGCTATGTGTGAGAATGCTTAAATCCTTTCTAAAAAGCGGCCTGATATGAGCCGCTTTTTTATTGTGCCGCGATAATTTGGAAAATATTTCTTGAAGCGCGCTCTTTAGTCCAGCAACAACAATCATGACACATCCTGCGGCCGTTATACGTCTTAGAGGAGTTATATAAATATTATAACAAGATAAAAGATATAAATTATATTTATATGAACATATTGTTATAATTGTATTATTTACACGTTAATAATACTTGTTATAAGTTAAAATAAGTTGTATAGTGAGAAGGTATAAAATTGTGATTTTGTGAGAATTAGATAAGCGAAGTTGATGTTTCTAGATCGGATCAGTGGTGAGAATTTTACGGGGAGCGATGGCGTTTCCCGGCCATTTATCGTGACCAGAGATAGCCCACGAAAAGCGTTCTTTAAAAAGCTCAATCGTCATGGTGAGGTAAAGTCGGGAGCGAAAAAAATCAAACGCAGATCGGGCTTGATGCGCGGCAATTCATTTGCAGGTTTGGCATCGGCGCAGCGTGTGGTAGTGAAAATTAATCCGGTGAAGAACAAGACCAAAGGTGTTGGATCGGGTGCCAATTCAGGTGGTCAAAATCTCTATCATCACATTCATTACATCAGCCGAAACAGGGCAGGGGAGGATGGTGAAAAAGCCATCCTGTTTGATGCTAAAAATGAGGATTTGGGGCGTCAGGATTTCTTCGAGTTATGCAAAAATGATCGTCACCATTTTCGGATGATTATCTCGCCGGAGCGGGGCGATGAGATCGAAGATTTCAGAGGCTATGTTCGTGAAATCATGAAGCGTGTCGAGGGTGATCTCAAGACCAAGCTCTCATGGGTGGCGGCAGTTCATTATGATACCGATGATGTTCATGCCCATGTGATTATTCGAGGCAAGGACGCTCGCGGTGAGGATTTGGTCATCGGGCGTGATTACATCGCTTTTGGCATTCGCGCCCGCGCGCAGGAGATTGCAACCGAGTTATTGGGCGAACGCTCGATTGAAGATATTCAAAAAGGTTTGGAAAAGGAAGTGGACGCGCTGCGGGTCACATCTTTAGATCGCTTTATTGAAAAGCAGGTCGGTGAAGATCAGGTGGTCGATGTGCGTAAAGAAAACAACTTCGGCAAATCGGCGCATTATGAGTCTGTCCTGAAAGGGCGTCTGCGTTATCTGGCTTCAAGCGGTATGGCAGTAGAAAACCCTCCGGGCGTTTATACTTTAAAAGAAGGGTATAGAGATGTCCTGGCCAGCATTGCCACGCGCAATGATGTGATTAAAAAGCTGTATGAGCGTGTTGAGGGCTTGGATGATCTGGAAGTCTATTCTCTAAAGGCTGGAGAGGGGCAGGTCATTGAAGGGCGCGTTTTGGATAAAGGGCCAGCCGATGAGCTAACAGACAAGAAATACATCGTTGTTGAAGCCTTATCAGGCGGCAAGCATTACATTCCTGTTGGCGAAGCCTTTAATTATGATGAGGTGAATAAGCGCGGTTTGTTAAGGGTTCGTCCATTTGATCATTCAACCGGCAAGGCAGATTATAATATCGCGCTGATCGCAGCCCAGAATGAGGGTATTTATGATATTGAAAAACACCGCGCCTATATAGCAAAAGAGCAGTCTTACATTGATGAAGACGTCCGAGAGCCTTACTTGCAGTCCCATATCAAACGGATTGAGACACTTGTGCAAAATGAAGCTGCTACAGAATTAGGGCAGGGGCGTTATCAAATTCCTGATAATGTGATTGAAAAGGGCAAAGAGATCTCTGCCAAAATCAATGCGCGCGAGAAAAAGCGGTTCTATCCAAAGCTTGATATTCTCTCATCCCATGCGCCGGAAGATATGGTGGATGCGAAAAAGAAGACCTGGCTGGATAAAGAGCTTTATAAGCGAGGGCGCGGGGATCGCAGTATCACTGATGAATCTCTGGAAGAGGCGCTTCAAAAACGCCAGCAATGGCTCGTTGATAACAAACTGGCAATGATCCAGTCTAATGGTGAGTTTGCCATGAAGAAATCAGCAATGCGCGATCTCAGCGTTATGGAAGTTCATGAAGAGGGTAAATTCCTGGCCACAAAAGCCGGCCTCACCTTCAATGATAAAAAGGTCTCGTCCGATCAGGCTTATACCTATCTTGGCTATACCGAGCTTGAGACAGGAAAATGGGCGGTTGCGATGCGCGGGAAAGAATTGCAGATGGCGCGGATTGATAAAGCCCCTGATCTTGAAAAAGGGCAAAAGGTTCAATTTAGCGAAATCGAGCGCGGACTATTCGAAATGCGCCCTGCCGAACAGCAAAAACAGCAAGAACAACAATCCTCACGCGGGCGTGATGATGATAATGAAATGGAGCTATAAGCATGGCCAAAACCAAACGGGTACAAAAAACAGTCTATTTTGATGCGGAAGTCTGGGAAGCCTTGGAAAAGCAGATGAAAGTCTCTCATAATCCCAATGTCTCTGCGATTGTGAATGATGGTCTTCGTTATGCGATGTTTCCTGAACATCGTAATGACCGTGATGCCGATCTGGTAAAGCTCTATAACCAGTTTTCCGCGTCTTTGGCGATGCACCGCAAGAAAACAGCGCGTGACCTAGCCTTCATGCAAGAGCTGATCTTAAAGTTTGCCCACGAGTTTTTTATGCATCACCCGTCTATTCCTGAAGATAATAAAGCCCCGCGGGAAGCGGAAGCCAATGCGCGGCTCGATGCCTTCATGGAAAATATCGTGCGCAATATGTCAGAATTAAAGCCTCTATCGGATCGTGAAGAGGTTTAACTCATGGCATATAGACGCGTCGGCAATGATTTTATGGATGAAGAGGAATACGAGTTCCACGCAATCGGTGTGTGGAGTTTCTGGGTCTTTATCGTGGCAGCAATATTCACCGGCTATAATCTTCAGGAGTTTATTCCCGATGAGTGGCCAAAATGGGCGCGGTTTGCCTCGACCATTATTCCGGCCGTCATCGTTGGCGGAATTCTTGGCGCTCTTGGCATATTCATCCGTATCGCATTTTTCTTTGCGCTAACATGGGGTGTGATTGGTTTAGTGCTGTATTGGATTTGGCAGAGTATTTAGTAACTTAATAGACTTGCTGGACTGCCGACTCCTTTTTTATGAGCATTTAGAGGGTTTGGGATATTAAAATTTTGAGGGGAAGTGGCACTACATTCGTATAAGGAGTACGATGGGTGAATGGAGCTAAAGTCATGTTATTGAAAGCTATAGATAAATTATTGGAACGATCCTTTCAAAAAAAACCGGATTATTCCCGTCTTGATAAGTTGGAATCCGATGTTTGGGCGCGTATACGGCAAAGCAAATCCAAAGCGCAAGGCGGTATTTTGATCTTTCCGGCATGGGGCGATACGCACTTGCGCTATGCTTCTTTGGTTCTGGCGCTGGCGGCGGGGTTAATGGCCTCACAAGTCTCATTTGGTCATTCACAAAACAGGGCGCAATCTGATAACTTGAGTCTGGAGGTATTTTCCGTGCACGCGCCTTACCTGATTACATCAACGATTTACGAACCCGATCCGGCATCCTCATGAAATTCTGGCAGCTTCTTTTCTTTCTTATGACTGTGGCTTGCGCGGCTATTGGCGGCGTATTGATTGGTCAAAATTTTTTAGGCAAAAGCAGCCATGTTCATCATCATGCGGCGGGTGACATGCATGCGCTTTTTCATCGTGACCTAAACCTGAATGCGCAACAAGAAAAGGAGCTTGCGGTCATTGAAAAAGACTTCAGCCGCAAAAAGGCTTTGTATGAGGAACAGATGAAGCTGGCCAATATGGAGCTGGCCGGAGCGATTAAAGATGGCGGTTACTCCTCGCCCCAGGTGCAGCAGGCCGTTGATAAAATTCATGGCGCAATGGGCGCATTGCAAAAACTGACGCTGCAGCATCTGGCTGATATGCAGGCTATTCTGAGTGAAGAACAAGACCAACAGCTTGAGGAGAAAGTCATTGAGCAACTTTACAGTAACGCCGGACAGTAAACTGATGTCTGAACTCCCCGATGGGGAGTTAATGCTGGCCCTGCAGAACGGCCGGGATGTTGCGCTCGACCAGCTCATGAAACGCCACAAGCAGCCGCTTTTCTATTTTGTTACCCGCTATACACGTGATGAGGATGTATCCTACGATATTGTGCAGGAGGCGTTTTTTCGTGTCTATGACCGGGCCGAAACCTATAATCCTTCCTATAGGTTCAAAACCTGGCTCTATCAGATTGCGCTCAATTTGTGCCGCGATTATGCGCGCAAGAAAAAACTACAATCACTTCTCTCTCTTGATGCTTGGACGGATGATGAGGATAAAGGCTCCCTGCACGATATTCTGGCTAGTGGGGAAAATATAGAGAGCCTGACCGAACACCGTCAAACCCTGAAGCTTTTAGAAAAATACATCGACAAATTACCGCATAAGCTAAAAACCGCTCTAATCCTGTTTGCGCTGGAAGACCGTTCGCAGGAGGAATGTGCTCGTATTCTCGGCGTAACACCGAAAACGGTTGAGATGCGCGTTTACCGGGCGCGTAAATTGCTGACCCAGAAACTTGCGCAAAATTTATAAGCCCTGCTTCTAAATTTCTGTTGACCTTGGGGCATGCTCAAGGGTGTAGGTTGACGTCTCGAAGAAATCAAATGCATTGATGGTTTATCCGGCAAGCAAGCATATGCTCTTTTGTATTAAGCCCCCTAAAAAATTTTGAGGGATTAAGCTATACTCTTCGTAGTAAGGCTAACGACCGTATTTCGGAGAAAGCTATGAAATTCCAAAGACTTTTAACTATCAGCACCGCCCTTATTTTCTTTACGTCCGGGTCGGCATTTGCCTCCTCATTTGAGGAATACGTCCAACGTTTGAGCGAGCATCCGCAGGTGGAGAGCATTCTGGCCGAAAGCGAGGCGTCAAAGGCGCAGGCGGAAGGCGAACTCGGCCTGCCTGATCCCATGGTCATACTTGGGGTTGATAACCTTCCGATATCCGACCCGGCGTTTGACCGGTTTTTGCCAACCTCTAAGGTGATCGGTTTCAGCCAGCAAATTCCCAACCCGGTCTTGCGCGGCGCGAAAGCGGACAAGCTGGAGCAAATGTCCGAAAAGCAAAAATTAATGGCCGCTTATACGCAGGCCAGGCTACGTTATATGTTGATTGCGAAACTGGCCGAATATGAAAGCGTCAAGACACAGCAAAAGCTGATTAAAACTCAGCTCGGCCATTATCATGAGCTGGAAGATACGTTCAAAGGCCAAATTGAATCCGGGCGCGCCGTCTATCAACGTTTCTCCGAGGTTGATGTCGAACGCGCCGAAGCCGAACGCAAGCTCAACGATCTGGATGCCCAGGAGGCCGCAATTGAAGCGGAATTTATCCGTCTGGTCGGTGAAGTGCCGGAGATTGAAATGCCGCAGATCGCAGCGGACACGCCCTGGGATAAAAACCCGAATGCACTCTATGCGGTGCAGATTGCAGCAGAGGATATTGATATCGCCAAGAAAGATGTCGGAATTGCCGATGCGGCGTTCCTGCCGAATTTCGGGGTGAATGCCGTTTACAAGCAACGCGAAGACGGTGAAAACGGCACATTTGCCGGCGATGATTGGTTTTCCGTGCAAGCGCAGGTCAGCATTCCGTTGTGGGCGGATAGTAACCAGAAACCGAAATTGAAAGCTGCCAAAGAACGCGAGCGCAGCGCGATGTTTGCCTATGACGATGTACGCCGCATGTGGGTCAGGCAAATGACGGCGATTGAAAGCGCCCGCGATGCTGCCGCGAAGAATGTGGCGGTCTTGCAGGACAAGGACCATGCGATGAAGGGCAAGATTGATGCCGCGCAGCGCAACTACGAAGCCGGAACCGAAGATCTCGACCGGGTACTTCTGGCTAAAATCGACCGGCTGAATATCAAGGCGCAACTGGCGCAGGTCAAGGCGTCGCATGTTATGAAAGCGGCAGAGTTTAATTCCAATATTGCTGGCGGTTATAAGGAGATACAAGAATGAGAACAATAATCCCGGCGCTATTTTTAATGATAGCGTTCTTTTCCATGCCTGTCTTGGCTGAAGCTCAGAAATACACCTGTCCGATGCATCCGCATTATATCGCCGACCGACCCGGATCATGCCCGATTTGCGGGATGGATCTGGTGGCGCTTGATGCTGAGGAGGACAGCATGGCTGAAGAGACGATGGGTGAAAGTGCTTCTGAGTCCGCGCCCGCAACAGGCGAGAAGAAAATTCTGTACTGGCAGGCGCCGATGAACCCGAATTACAGAAGTGATAAACCGGGCAAGTCCCCGATGGGCATGGATCTGGTGCCGGTTTATGCCGATGGCAGTGAAGGCAAGAAAAAAGACCCGAATGCGCGCACGGCGGTCACGATTGCGCCGGAAACCATTCAGAATACAGGCGTGCGCACAGAAAAAGCGCAAATGGCCAGCTTTGGCACGGCGGTGCGCAGCTATGGCGATGTCACCGAAAATGTGCGGCTGCAGACCGATATTGCGGGCCGCGTATCCGGCTGGGTCAAGGATTTAAAATTTAAAGCCGAGGGTGATGAAGTTAAAAAGAACGATTTGCTATTTACACTGGACAGCCCGGAGTTGATTTCGGCGCAGCAGGATTATATCAGCGCCCTGCAAACAGGAGTTACAGGTCGCATCAAAGCGGCGGAGCGGCGGTTGCGCTCGCTTGGTGTACAGGAGGGCGTGATCGCCTCTATACGCAAAAACCTTAAAGCCAAAACTTACATGCCGTTTTATGCGGAAGGTGACGGTGTGATCAGCATGATCAGCATCCGTGAAGGTACCTATGTCAAGCCTGGCATGATGGTGATGCAGATACAGGATTATTCCTCCGTCTGGACGGAAGTGAGTATTGCCGAACAGGATATCCCTTATATTGACGATATGACGAAAGTCGCCGTGTCCTTCCCCAATCTGGGCATTCAGGAAAAACAGGCGAAAATTGATTACATCTACCCGACCATTGACCGCGTCACACGCACGGGCCGTGTGCGTCTGGTGCTGGACAACCCTGATAATATTTTGAAACCCGGTGCTTATGCCGATGTTGAGTTTCAAACGGGCGTGGAACGCCGCCTGTCAATCCCAAGCGATGCGATCCTGAAAAGCAAGGATGGGGACTTTGTGGTTGTGGCTTTGAATGAAAAACGGTTTCAGCCGCGCAAAATTCTGGCCGGTTTGCGTTACCGCGGGCGCACGGAAGTGCTGCAAGGGCTGGCGGAAAATGACAATGTCGTGGTCAGCGGACAGTTTCTGATTGATTCAGAAAGCTCGCTGCGGGAGTCTTTCCGCAAAATGCAGCGCATGCAACGACCGCTTCATCTGCTTGAGGTCGGTGACGACCAAATGGCGATGATCGATCATCTGGCTGATGCCGCGCTGTATATTCATGAAGAATTAATGGCGCAGCGCACACCCAATCCTAAAATGATTATGCCCGCTATCACTTTGGGCGATCATCTAATGCCGGTCTTCCGGGGTACCAAACTGCAATTCGTGCTGGAAGATGCCGAAAGCGCCCTGATGAAAGCCAAAGATAGTCTAACCGATAAGGAGTGGCGTAACAGCCTGAATGAACTGGTGACAGCGCTTAAACCCTGGTTGCTGGAGGGCCGTCCGCAACATTACAAGGGCAAAGGTTTAAAACTCTACATGGCGCACGGGCTGGACACATATTGGCTGCAGCTGGATGAAGAGGTGCAAAACCCCTACGGCGAAGGTCATCCGATGAAAATAGACTGGCCGGATAAGGTCGAAGCCGATACCGCAAATGAAACTTCTGAAGAGGTGGAAGCTACAGAGCGTCCAGCAGGAGGCGGCCATGGCGGACATTGATAACCAGGCGGCGGGCGGAGATGATCACCTTTCTCATGACCCGACGAAATCTTTTGTTGCCAAGGTCATAGACTGGTCGGTTCATAACCAGCTTCTGGTCGGCATGATGATGATTGCGCTGCTGGTAGCAGGTATTCTGGCTGTTCAAAAAACACCGCTTGATGCCATTCCTGACATGTCGGACACGCAGGTGATCATCCGCACCGATTTTGCGGGGCAGTCGCCTCAAATTGTCGAGGATCTGGTGACCTATCCGCTTTCCACTACGATGCTGGGATTGCCAAAAACGAAAGATGTGCGTGGATTTTCAATGTTCGGCAGCTCGTTCGTTTACATCATTTTTGAAGATGATGTTGATCAATATTGGGCGCGCAGCCGTGTCATTGAAGCTTTATCCAAAATTCAAGGCGATTTACCGGACGCAGCTAAGCCGCAGATCGGACCGGATGCTACGGGCGTCGGCTGGGTCTATCAATATGCACTTGTCGATAAAAGTGGAAATTATGATCTGGCACAGCTCCGCAGCCTTCAGGACTGGTTCCTGCGTTTTGAACTGGCCACGGTGCCCGGTGTTTCGGAAGTGGCTTCGGTCGGCGGGTTTGTCAAAGAATATCAAATTCTGATTGATCCCAACCGTTTGCGTGCGTTTAACGTGCCGCTTAAACGTCTGATGGAAGCGGTCCGGAATGCCAGTATGGAAGCCGGGGGCCGGGTCATCGAAAAGGGCGAAATGGAGATGATGATCCGCTCCAAGGGCTATGTCACCAAGCTGGATGAGCTGCGCAAAGTGGTTGTTTATGCTGAGGACGGCGCGCCTGTGCGCTTGCAGGATGTGGCCCGTGTCATTGAGGGGCCTGAATTGCGCCGCGGCGTCACCGAACTTGATGGCGAAGGTGAGGTGGTCGCCGGAGTGGTTGTCATGCGCGCCGGAGAAAATGCGCTGACTGTTATTGAGGGCGTAAAGGAGAAAATTGAAGAATTACAGCATGGCCTGCCCGAAGGCGTAGAAATTGTTACGGTTTACGACCGTGCACCATTAATCGAAGGTGCTATAGAATACCTTGCGCATAAATTGATTGAAGAAGGTATTGTTGTTGCTTTGGTCTCCTTCATCTTTTTACTGCATGCAAGATCTGCCTTAGTAGCGATTATAACATTGCCCCTTGCTATATTGGCAGCTTTTATTGTTATGTCCGCGCAGGGTATTACAGCCAACATCATGTCGTTGGGCGGCATCGCGATTGCGATTGGTGCGATGGTGGATGCCTCGATTGTCATGGTTGAAAATGCGCACCGGAAACTCTCGGAGCTGCCAAAAGAAGCCTCTCGTGCAGAGAAAAACTCCGCCATTTTGCTGGCAACCAAGGAAGTCGGACCAGGGCTGTTTTTCTCACTGCTGATTATTACCGTCTCCTTCCTGCCGGTGTTTGCTCTGACGGGACAGTCTTACCGCTTGTTTGCGCCGCTGGCTTTTACCAAAACCTATGCGATGGCATTTGCGTCTATTCTGTCGGTGACGGTGGTTCCCGTGCTGATGCTCTGGCTTATTCGCGGCAAAATCCGCAAAGAGGAAGAAAATCCAATTAATCGCTGGTTCATTCATCTCTATGAGCCGATTTTAAAGCTGGCTTTAAAGCGCAAATGGCTGACGGTTTTGATCGCCGCGGGCTTGCTGGGATCTATGGCCTGGCCTATGGCAAAAACCGGATCAGAATTTATGCCTGCCCTGTATGAGGGTGAGTTGCTTTACATGCCCACCACTTTGCCGGGGGTTTCGATTACCAAGGCCAAGGAAATCCTCCAACAATCCAATCGGCTGATCAAAACCATCCCCGAGGTCCATCATGTCTTCGGCAAGGTTGGACGCGCCGATAGCGCCACGGACCCGGCGCCGATTTCGATGATTGAAACCTGGATACGGTTGAAACCGCGCGATGAATGGCGCAAGGGGCTTGATGCCGACGGGCTGATCAAGGAGCTAAATACCCGCGTTAAAATTCCGGGCGTGGTCAATTCATGGGGGTATCCGATCAAAATCCGTATGGATATGATTTCCACAGGCATCCGCACACCGATTGGGATTAAGATTGCCGGAGACGATCTTGATGTGATCGGGCGGATTGCTCTGGATATTGAAGCTGCTGTGAAGGATGTGCCAGGCACGCGTTCGGCTTTTGCCGACCGGGTGACAGGTGGAAAATATCTGGAGATTGAGCCGGACCGTGACGAGCTGGCAAGGCGCAATATTGATCTTGGTGTGTTTCAGAAGATTATCCAGACGGCGCTTGGCGGAATGAAAATGGCTGAATCCATTCAGGGACGTGAGCGTTATAACATCATGCTGCGTTATGATCGTCCGTTTCGTGAAGACCCGGAGGATCTAGCTGATATTCTCGTGCCGACGCCGCAGGGTCAGCATATTCCGCTGGGTGAATTGGCGAAGATCGAGTTTGTTGAAGGGCCGCCGATGATCAAGTCGGAGAATGCCCGCCTGACAGGTTGGGTATTTGTTGATATTGAGGATCGGGACATTGGCTCTTACGTTGAAGAGGCGCAAAAAATTGTTGCGGAAAAAGTTGACCTGCCGGCCGGTTACGCGTTGATCTGGTCAGGGCAGTTTGAGCAGATGCTGGAAGCTGCCGCCCGTATGAAAATTGCCATTCCGGCGGCCATCTTCATTATCTTTACACTTCTAATGGTGCATTTCGGGCGATTGGATAGGACGCTGATTATTATGCTCTCGCTGCCCTTTGGGTTGATAGGCGGGGTCTGGGCACTCTATCTGGCCGGCTATAATATTTCGGTAGCTGTGGCTGTGGGTTTTATAGCTTTGGCTGGTATTGCGGTCGAAACAGCGGTAGTGATGTTGATTTATATTGACCAGCAAGTTCGGGAACATCCACCGCGTAATCTCACTGATTTATTCGATGCCGTTATGCATGGTGCCGTATTGCGTGTTCGCCCCAAGCTTATGACTGTTTGTACAACAATGGTTGGTTTAACGCCGATTTTTATTACTGAAGGTTTAGGGTCTGATGTGATGCGGCGAATAGCATTGCCTATGATTGGTGGGATGACAACTACAACCATTCTTACGCTCATTGTGATCCCGGTGGTGTATTACATCTGGGAAGGACGCCGATTTAAAAATATACAAAATGAAGAGAAAGAGGCGTTGTCCCATGAAGCATGATCATTCATCGACACAATATAAAGAAAACAGCCTGAGTTTAACGGGCGCGGTGTCTATGGGCACCGCCGTGATCATCGGTGCAGGTATTTTTGCCCTGACCGGACAAATTGCCGAACTGGCCGGGCCGTGGTTTCCCATTGCGTTTCTAGTAGCCGCCGTGATCACGGCCTTTAGCGCCTATTCCTATGTGAAGCTATCCAATGCCTTCCCGTCCGCAGGCGGCATTGCCATGTTTCTGGAGAAAGCCTACGGCAAAGGCACAATCACGGCAGCCGGGGCGCTGTTGATGTATTTCTCGATGGTGATCAATGAAAGCCTAGTTGCGCGCACGTTCGGCTCTTATACCTTGCAGCTTTTTGATATCGGGGATGAGAGCTGGCTTGTTCCGGCGCTGGGTGTCGGGCTTTTGATCTTTGCCTTTATCATCAATATTTCCGGCAACCGCATGATCGGCGCGTTTTCGCTTGTCATGTCGGTGCTGAAGATCGGCGGCATTGCCGCCTTTGGTGTCGTGGGATTGTGGCTGTCGGGCTTTTCTCTAGAGAGCTTTACTGTTGCCCAGGCGGAGCCACAAGGCGCAAGCGGGTTTCTGGCGGCGGTGGCGTTGGCTATTCTGGCCTATAAAGGTTTTACCACCATTACTAATAGTGGTTCGGAGATTGTAGATCCGCATCGCAATGTCGGGCGCGCGATTATTCTCTCTATCGTGATTTGTGTTGTGGTGTATTTCCTGGTCGCCCTGGCCGTAGCAGGAAATCTGACGCTGCCGGAGATTATCGCAGCGAAGAATTTCGCCCTGGCCGAAGCGGCGCGTCCGGCCTTTGGCGATTTTGGCCTGTGGTTCACGGTGGTGCTGGCGATTATCGCCACCGTGTCCGGCGTCATTGCCAGTGCCTTTGCGGTATCAAGGATGCTGGCCATGCTCACCGATATGAAGCTGGTGCCGCACAGCCATTTCGGCATGCCGGGTAGTGTTCAGAAACATACGCTGGTCTATACGATTGGACTGGCGATGTTCCTGACGATTTTCTTTGATCTCAGCCGCATTGCTTCGCTCGGCGCGATTTTCTACATCATCATGGATATCGCCGTGCATTGGGGCGTGTTCCGGTATTTACGCAAAGAGATTAACGCCAATAGCTTCGTATTGCTCACGGCGATTGTCATGGATATTGTGGTGCTGGGTGCGTTCTTGATGATTAAGGCGCAGACCGACATGCTGGTAATCTATGTTTCAGTGATTGCCATCGCCTTTATTTTTATCGGCGAGCGGCTGTTCCTGAAATCCTACAAGCAGGCAGAGCATTCCGAAGAGGCATCATGAAACAGGGGCTTCTTGTTTTTCTTCTTATGATTTTTTCTTTCCCGGTGTGGGCGGCTCCGGAAGGTTTTGATGTATCTAAACCGGTGGCATTGCCGGAGATTGTATTTCAGGATGAGCAGGGACAAGAGGTCAAGCTCTCCGCCTTCAAGGGCAAGGTTGTGGTTTTGAATCTCTGGGCGACATGGTGCGCGCCGTGCGTCACGGAGATGCCGGATTTGAATACGCTGCAAAAACGCCTGGAAGATAAAGATATCGAAATCATCACCGTCTCCATGGATCGCTCGATTGAAAAGGCCGGGCAATTTTACGAGAAAACCGGGATTGATGTTCTGCCGCTCTATTGGGACAGTACGCGCAGTCTGGGGTTTGATCTGGGATTTAACGGCTTGCCGGCCACGATGATCGTTAATCCGGACGGTTTGGAGGTCGCACGGGTATCCGGGCCGCTGGCATGGCTGGATAAAGAGATAGAGACTTTTTTATTGACTGTTGCGGAGGGTTCTCATGGCCAATAGACGCAAACGCCGCGCGCGAAGAAAACAGAACAGTCTTGAGCCTTCCGGTTCATGGTGGGAAGAATATTCGTGGCTCTTGCTTATAGGAACGGGTCTTTTGGTTATTGTGGCTTTTATCGCATGGAAGGAACTGCGCATACCTCTGGGCAATCCTATAAACAATCCTGCGTTGATGGAGCAAAGCCGCCCGTTTGAAATCCTATATGGAGACAAGAATGCGCCTGTAACAATTATTGAATACGCCTCTTTGACTTGCGGCAGTTGCAAGCATTTCCATGAAGGCGTTGTTAAACCTATAGAGTCATCATACATACGCAACGATCAGGTTCGTTATATATTCCGTCATTATCCGCTCAATGCCCCTGCGCTGGATGGCGCTTTGCTTTTAAGCTGTTTGCCTGCAGAAAAGGCAAAGCCGGTTATCGATATATTGTTTGTTCATCAGGATATATGGGCGCGTGCAGATAAGCCCCAGGATCATCTCCGGGACTATTTCAAAACTGCCGGAATGAGTGCGGAGGATATACAAAGCTGCCTTGATGACGATCAAAGAAGAGAAGCCATTGTTGCCGAACAGCAAACCGCACGGGAATCCCTGAATATCAGTTCTACGCCGACCGTCTTTATTAATGGCCGTCTTTATACCGGGCAAAAGCACTTAAAAGCTATCAACCGAGTCATCGATATTTTGCTTGAAAGATCTGAGGGATAAGCTGCGCTGCTTCGTAGAATGTATGTACGTTGTTTTTGTTCATTAGACATGAAAAGGAGTTCTAAAATGACCAGACATATTCTACATACAGCTATTCTTGCAATCGGTACTGTGGCCATGGCCAATATGGCCTATGCGGGTGGAAATCCCGAAGCCATCCGGGGAAATAATCCGGAAGGCGTCGCGCAATATGTTGAACAAAGCGAGAAAGCGCAGCACAAAAAATCTCATAAGCATAAATCTTCTCAGGAAAAAACTGAAAAGGCCGCGCACCAGAGTAATGCGCGTTATAATCAATGAGACACTGTAAACGTCTGATTTAAGGGAATGTAAAGACTATGTCTTGCATTCCCTTTTGTTTGATTTTCTGATGTAGGTTTTCAGGGTATGAAATTGATCTAAACTTCCTCGTCAAGGGAATGTTCCGGTTCTTGTGGCACACTTAAATTATCATACGCGGAAGACCGACTGTCTTTGTTTTGCGGCTCTTTGGGACCGTTTTTTTGTTTTTTCCTTCTGGCCGTCTTGTTCGTAATCGTGTCGATGCAATCTCTTAAATACTGCTCTCCAAATCTTATGCGGTCGATCAGGCGGCTTTTGTTTATGGGTTCAATTTTATCAACCATACGGGTCTTTCTTTTGTCCGTCTTTGTGATGATTTCTACACGAAAAATCGTTCCGGTTCAAATTTACAGGATTTTTAAAAAAGCTATTGACCTTTGGGTACGCTCCAACCTGTAGGGTTGGCCGGAAAGGTCAAAACCATGAGCGATATAACAGCTGAAAGATATGAAAAAAATGTAGAGAAACAAGCTCCGCTAACTACAAAAAACAGGACTCCGGTTGCTCTGTCGGCCATGAGTCTTATTCGCCGCGGCCAGCTTGATCTGGTTTTGCCTGATGGACAAAGGGCCGTTTACGGGGGCAAGGAACCGGGACCGTCTGCCGTCATGCATGTTCGCGACTGGAAAGTGTTCAAACGCATATTCAGCCATGGCGATATCGGATTGGGCGAAGATTATATCAGAGGTCTGTGGGATACGCAGGATCTCAAAAACCTGATGCGTGTGGCTGTTGAAAATATTCATGAGCATTATGATCTGGGCAATGATTTTTATAAGCTCTGGCTGGATGAAAGCATGACCTATTCCTGTGCATTGTTCCGCGGAGATGATTCAAAATCTTTGCGAGAAGCACAACAAGACAAATATCAACGTATTCTTGGCAAACTTTCACCTGCGCCCGGCGAAACCCTTCTTGAGATCGGCTGCGGCTGGGGCGGATTTATGGAGGAAGCTGCGCGGAGCGGCGTGCCTGTGACCGGGGTTACGATTTCCGAAGAGCAGGCCGAATTCGCGCGCACGCGTCTGCAAAAAGCCGGTTTGTCCGGGCTAACGCAGGTGCGCCTTCAGGATTATCGCGAAGTACCGGAGCGATATGATCATATCGTATCCATCGGCATGTTCGAGCATGTCGGCGAAGAGTTCTGGGCGGAGTATATGGACACGGTACGCAAACATCTGAGGCCGGGCGGCAAAGCAATGATCCAAACAATCATCGTCCGTGAAGATTTATTTAAGAGCTATCGCAAGAGCAGTGATTTTATTCGCGCTCATATTTTCCCCGGTGGCATGCTGCCGTCCCGCGGGCGTTTTGAGCAGGAAGCCGCCAAGGCAGGGCTGAAGATCAAGGATGTTTTTCATTTTGGGCAGGATTATGCGATCACGCTAGAGAAGTGGCTGGAAAATTTTGATGACCGTATGGAGGACATCAAGGCTCTGGGGTATTGCGATAAATTTATCCGCAAATGGCGTTTTTATCTGACCAGTTGCGCGGCCATGTTCAGAGGCGGTCGGATTGATGTGATGCAGGTCGAAGTTTTGAGGGATGCATAAAAATAAACCGTATAATGTCTAAACACCGGATCATGAAGGAGAAGACTATGCAGAATGCACAAAGAAAGACATCAACGCTAAAACTCTTTACCCAACCGGTTGCACCCTGCAAGATTTCAGCCGTGTCACCCGATAATCAAGTCAGGTCCGGTTACGCTAAGACGCTCATGGAACGCAAAGCGCCGCCCGCCCTTTTAGAAGAAGAGAAAATTTGCAGAGATATGGCAACGGATTAATTTCGTAGATTTTATAACCAGTTAAAAGGACAATATATCATGGCACAGGCCGCTCAAAGCAAGACATCGGTTAAAGTCAAAATCAAGCAGGATAATGCGCCCGGTGCGTCTGCTAAAAGCAAAGGCAAGAAGAGCAAACCGGACAATGCGCCTGACGAACTTGCTTCAATGTTCGGAAGCTGGAATGATTTATGGGATTACCAGATCGATAGCTGGCAACGCGGGGCTATATTTCTTGATACGCTGCGGCAACGCGCCGATAATATGATCGAGCATGAAAAAGCGGGAATGCCGCCGCCTCTCGCCTTTAAGTATGAAATGGTTATGGATGCTAGAGAGTTTGAAAGACCTTCCAATTATGCGCTTTTGAAAATTCTGGAAACCGATGAAGATTGCCTGGAGGATTGTCTCGATCCGGACAAGCCGCCTGTCATTATTGTTGATCCGCGTGCGGGGCACGGCCCCGGTATTGGTGGGTTCAAGAGAGACTCTGAGGTCGGCATTGCCCTGCATGAAGGTCACCCGGTTTATTTTATCATGTTCTACCCCGATCCGGTGCCGCACCAAAGCCTGGCCGATGTTCTGGACTCCCTGAAGGTTTTTGTCGAAAAAGTATCTGGCCTGCATGAGGGCAAGAAACCCGTGCTCTACGGTAATTGCCAAGCGGGATGGCTAATTGCGCTGCTCTCTGCTCATTGCGAGGGCACATCGCCGGAACTGGCCGTTCTCAATGGCTCGCCTCTGTCATATTGGGCGGGCGGTGAAGAAATGAACCCGATGCAAATTCTCGGCGGACTTACGGGCGGTGTCTGGCTGACGCGGCTGATGGCCGATCTGAATGGCGGCGTGTTTAACGGCGCAGCGCTTGTGCAGAATTTTGAAAACCTCAATCCGGCTCAGGCCATCTGGGGGAAATATTACAACCTCTATGCACGCGGCGATGACGAGCGGGATCGTTTTCTGGATTTTGAGCGCTGGTGGAACGGTTTTTACAAATTCAGCGAAGAGGAAATCACGGCCACAGTCGAGAATTTGTTTATCGGCAATAAACTGGAGCACGGTGAAATGAATGTGCATGATGATTGCACGGTGGATTTGAAGGATATCAGGAACCCGCTCTTCATCTTTGCCTCGGAAGGCGATGATATTACGCCGCCGCGTCAGGCGCTGCACTGGATACGTGCAGTTTATCCGGATACCAAGGCGCTGAAGGCCGCAGGGCAGCGTATTGTGTATATGATTAATCCTCATGTCGGGCATCTGGGCATTTTTGTTTCGGCAAAGGTGGCGCGGCTGGAACACCGAGCCATTCTTGAAAACGCACCGGAAATTGAAGATCTTAAACCCGGTCTTTATGAGATGATCATTGACAATCCGACGGGCGATCCCGATTGCAGCCGCGACCAGTATGATGTGCGATTTGAAGAGCGGCGCGTGGAAGATTTATGCGATAGCGTTTCCCAGGAGCCGTTTGAAGCCGTCCGCGCGGTTTCAGAGAAAAATGACGAACTTTATAAAAACTTTATGCGTCCATGGATCGCAATGCTGGCCAATATGCCGGGAACGCAAAACATGGACCAGATGCATCCTTTGCGCCTGCGCCGCGTTTTATTCTCCGAACAGCTTAATCCCGCCATGTTCCCCCTGGCGGCTGCGGCGCAGAGCGTGAGGGATAACCGTAAAAAACCATCTGAAGATAATCCCTATATAGCGGTGGAAAAACACATGGCGGAGCAGATAACGACGGCTATTGAAACCTGGACGGAAATATATAACCGCCGGAATGCCGCTTTATTCAGGGCCTTTTATCAGTAAAGCCCATATTTTTAAATTTTTTTAAGGGGTAAGCCGCTCAGTATCGTAACAGTCCTACAAGCTATTTTATTCACCTTTGTAAGGAGCGTTACATATGAATTCCATAAAGAAAAAATTGTTCCTGAATATGGCTTTATTGGCCGGTTTTATGTTTATAGACCTGTCATTAATACCTGTTTCTGTTTCTGCACACACAGCTGAAAAGGGCAATTTGCAGATCATTCATCCATGGGTGGATGCAGCGGCGCAGGGCGAAAACGCCACCATCCATCCCACATTCATGAACAATGATGAGGAAAAAACATATGTGGTCACGGGCGCAGAATCTGCGGCGTCTGAATCGGTCCGGTTTTTGAAAGATGGCGAAGCAATTGACCGGATCACGCTTCAGCCCGGCGATATTCTCTCGGACGAAGATGTAACTGTTGAACTTGTAAATCTTAAAGAGGCGCTTGAAACGGGAGAGGTTATTTCCATGACCATAAGTTTTAGCGATGGAACAACGTTGGATTTCAAGCTGGGCGTTGGTGCAGAAACAATGCCCGAATAGTTAACCCAAAAGGGAGACAATGAAATGAAAAAATTACTTCAACTTTTTGTCATGGCGGGAGTATTAAGCTTGCCTTCTTTGGCATATGCAGACCAGCATGGGCACGACCACTAGTACATGGTTGATCAACCAGGATTTTCCAACAGGTCTGAACTCATCAAGTATAATAACTTAATTTGTAAAAACATATTTGAGGTGTGGAATCAATTTCTTCTTAATAACTTTGAGGCTTCTTAGTGCAGAGGAGGGTATATTATTAAAAAATGGGAACTTCTTTCTTTAAAAAACGTTGGAAAAAACTCAATGACGGAGACTAAAATTAAACCTTTATCCAGACGGCAATTTATGGGGTACTCTGGTGCGGCGGCTTTTGTGGCCGGGGCGCAGATGGTTCTGCCGCTGCCAGCATGGGCGCGTATGTCAGGATCACAGGCAGTTGTTGATCAGCACGGCATAAAAGAGGTCGCTGCTAAATCTCTTTATAATCTGGATATAGGTTATGCGCCTTTTAATGTGCATGGACGCACAGGCCGCGCGACGGCGATTAACGGCAGTGTGCCGGGACCGCTGGTCAAATTGCGTGAAGGAGATAAGGTGAAGCTTAATGTCACCAACTCTCTGATGGATACAGAACATGCCTCCATTCACTGGCACGGCATCATTGTGCCATTCGCCATGGACGGGGTGCCGGGAGTTAATTTCGGCGGGATAGCGCCCGGCGAAACTTATGAGTACGAATATGACGTTGTACAGGCTGGAACCTATTGGTATCACAGCCATTCAGCGTTTCAGGAACAGACCGGGACCTATGGGCCATTGGTGATTGAACCTAAGGGTGGAGAGCCGTTTTTTTATGACCGTGATTATGTCATAGTGCTGTCGGACTGGTCATTTGAAGACCCCGAAACGATTTTCAGGAACATCAACCTTTCCGGTGATTACTATAACTATCAGAAACGTACGGTGTGGGATTTCTTTGATGACGTATCAGATAAAGGTTTGGGGAAAACCGTTAATGACCGCCTTATGTGGGGCAAGATGCGCATGATGCCGGTTGATTTGGCTGATGTAACGGGCGCGACCTATACATATTTGATGAATGGTAATGCGCCCGATGCCAACTGGACAGGCATATTCAACCCCGGTGAGACGGTGCGTCTCCGCTTTATCAACGCCTCAGCCATGAGCACATTTGATGTGCGCATACCGGGGTTGAATATGGATGTGGTGATGGCGGATGGTAAAGCCGTTAAACCGGTTAATGTTCATGAGTTTCGTATAGGTACAGCTGAGACTTATGATGTGCTGGTGCGCCCGCGTAAAGATAAACCCTTCACCATTTTTGCTGAAAGCATTGACCGCAGCGGTTATGCTCGCGGTACCCTTTCGCCGGAGCCAGGGTTGAGTGCTGCCGTACCACCACTGCGGCCGCGTCCTGTACGCAAGATGGAAGATATCGGCATGATGGCCGGCATGGATATGAGCAATGGCAAGATGATGGGTCACGCACAAATGGGCGATGTGAGAGTCATGGATCATAGTAAAATGGGACATAATCTTGAAGTGCCGGGACCAAACGGGCCGGAGCCCTTCAAACCTGAGGGTAACAAATCCGGTGTCGTTATGGTGATTACCAATCCAAAAGACCGGCTAGCCGAGCCGGGAATTGGTTTGGGCAAGGATGGCTGGAAGGTTCTGACCTATAAGGATCTGATTTCTGATGAGCCGCAACCCTATTTACCGGACGTGGACCGGGAGATGACCATCAATGTCACGGCTAATATGGAACGCTATATGTTTTCGTTTGACGGTAAAAAATTCTCCGAACATCCGGGGCCATATTTATTCCGCCATAATGAACGGCTGCGCCTCTATCTGGTGAACCATACGATGATGGAACATCCAATTCATTTGCACGGCATGTGGATGCAACTTGAGAACGGCCAAACGCATGACAAAATTCCTTACAAACATACGCTCTTAATCAAACCAGGAGAAAAGCTTTCTACGCTGATCACTCCGATTGAAAAAGGTGATTGGGCATTTCACTGCCATCTTCTCTATCATATGGAAGCAGGTATGTTTCAGGTGGTGAGGGTGGCATGAGGCATATTATTTTAGCTGCTTTGCTTGTAAGTATTTCTGTGCCGGCTTTGGCGCAGATGGACTACAGCGCTATGGGGCATTCAGCGCAAGATGGTAAGCTTCCTGCGGACTATCGTGATGTGGAAACAACGCCTGAAATAGGGGAGCCGATACAGAAATACGCAGTTGACGCAAAAGACGGCGCACAAAAGAATTTTGGTTTACAGCTTGTTCACGATAACAAGATTTTCTACACCTTGCTGGGGGATCGTTTAGAACACCGTTTTCAGCAAGGTGACAATGCTTTGCTGTATGATCTGCAGGCTTGGATTGGAAATGACTACGATAAGCTTTGGCTGAAAACCGAAGGTGAATATAACACCAGCAAAGCCAAACACGAGGAAACATCTGTGGAAGCGTTATATAGCCGCAATATTTCTTCGTTTTGGGATGTGCAGGCAGGATACCGGCATGATTTTGTTAGTGAAGCCGATGATCGGAATTTTGCGGCGCTGGGTATTCAGGGACTGGCACCGTACTGGTTTGAAGTCGAAGCCACATCTTATGTGAGCGATGAAGGCGATATCTCCGCAGCGCTTGAGGCGGAATATGATTTGCTCCTATCACAACGCCTGATTTTGCAGCCGCGCTTTGAAACTGAACTCGCTGTGCAGGATGTAGAGGAATACAATATCGGCTCCGGCATAACCGGCTTTGAAACCGGCTTGCGCTTGCGCTATGAATTCAGCCGTAAATTCGCGCCATATGTTGGTGTGAGCTGGGAACAGAGTGTTGGTGAAAGCAAAGATTTATTACAAGCTGATGGCGAACAGACCAACAACACCGCTTTGGTGACTGGTATCAAATTCTGGTTTTAGGTGATTAAAATAATTTTTTTTCCATCTCAGGAACTAAATTCCTCTGCGTTTGTTAGTGCTAGCGGAGGATTTAAAAAATGAACTACTCTAGATTTTTTATCATGATTGCAACATCAACGGCCATTATGCTGGGCTTGATGTACTTAAACTCGTATTCGATTATCGAACATGCATTTTGGAGTGAAACCCGCTTTTATATGGCTTTTGTCATGGGTGCGGCTATGGCGTTGGTGATGCTGTCCTTCATGCTCAGCATGTACAAGGATAAAGGTAAAAACATATTAATATATGCGGGCAGTATTATTGTGTTTGCAGGCGCTTTATTCTTGGTGCGCTCTCAGGTTACGGTCGGCGATACATCCTACATGAGCGCGATGATTCCGCATCATTCGATTGCCATCATGACCAGTGAACGAGCAGGCATTGAAGATGTACGTGTTCGTGAACTGGCTGATAATATCATTAAGGCGCAACGTAAAGAAATTAAAGAAATGGAATGGCTTATTGAAGATATTAAACAAAATGGTTTAGTTAAAACGGAAGCTGAGAAGCAGGTGCGACCACTGCCAAAATTTCAAGGAAAACTGAGCGGCGATGCTCTTTAGCAGAACTCAATATATAAAATTTTAATTTTTTTAAGGGGCAGGCCCTATCCACTCGTAACAGTCTTACAGGCTATTTTATTTAACTTTGTAAGGAGCGTTACACATGAATTCCATAAAGAAAACACTGTTTTTGGGTACAATATTGGCCGTGGGCTTGGCGTTCTCACCGCAATCATTTGCTGAGAGTAATCCGCATAAAGGGAACCAATCCGCAAGCCATGCCCACCATGGAGAAGTCGCTGCGGAACATAAGGCGACGATGGGTAAAGGTATTGTTCACAGCGTTGATCTAGAAAACAGAAAAATTAATCTTTCGCATGAGCCAATTCCAGCTTTGAAGTGGCCTGAGATGACCATGGATATAGATGTTGCTGAAGGCGTTGATCTGACGGCATTGACACCCGATCAGAAGATACAGTTTCATATTGAGCTGGGTGAAGACAAAGTTTACCGCATCACAAAAGTTATGAAACCTATGGAAGGCCATCATAAAGCCAAGCAATGTGAACCCGGTATGGACTGCCCCATGCATGAGGGTATGAAGCATGGCGGAGATCATGGCGATGGTCATGGCGGACATGATCACTAGGTAAGGAGAAACCGGCATGATGGGTATAGAAATTATTCCTAACTGGCACCCGATTTTTGTACATTTTTCGGTGGCACTGCTTAGTATATCGGCGCTTCTGTATCTGGCAGGATTGGTTTTTAAAAAAACGCATTTTCTGGTTGTAGCGCGCTGGAATCTTTGGATTGGCGCGGTTATCACAATCATAACAGTAGTTGCCGGTTTTGATGCATATAACTCAATACCGCACGATGGACCGCTCCATGCGGCAATGACAGACCATAAAAATTGGGCGCTGACGACGGCTTCTATATTTGGTCTTTTGGCACTTTGGGCGCTTTTTAGGCATCGTGGTGCGAAAGTTGTGGGCGTTGGCTTTGTTGCGTTGATTCTGGCGGCATCCGGTTTATTAGCTGTGACTGGCTATAAGGGTGGAGAAGTCGTTTACCGTCACGGCGGTGGCGTTATGCGTATGCCTGAAGTTTCGGGAGACGGTGGCCATGGAAGCCATTCGCATGGAGAGGGTGAAAGCGCTGATCATCACGGGGCGGCAGTTCCTGAACCTCATGGGGACCACAACGACCATAATGCCGCAATGGAGAGTCCTGCTATGAAAGGTAATCATGAAGAACATGATCATGGCGCTCATGCGCATTAATTTTTAACCAATATTAAATAAGGAAACACATCCATGAAAAAAACATTATTCACATTGGCCCTTCTGGCTTTGGTGGGCACAGCCGTATCGGCTTGCTCTGATAAAGGTTACGTCCCGCCCGGAGGGCAGCATCAAAGTGGCGGCCATGGGGGCCACAGTCACTAAGCACCTGATGGCTGCGTAGTTCAAGCGCAGCACACAGGGCGAAGGGGAAAACAATGGAAAAACTGTTGCAGCTTTTGATGATTACGGGGGGATTGGGTCTGTCAGGTTTGCTGACTCTCCCTCTTTTTCCCTATGGCAAACAAGAAAATTACAGTCTTGCCCTGCAAAACACCCGGCCACATCAGCGCGAGCAAGGCCGTATAGCTTGTCACTCTGAGCGTATGCAAAACCTGGAATGCAGATCCGGCATGGATTGTACGGTGCATGAGGAGATAAAAGTTGGTGCTGACTATGACGCAAAAAACCAAGGCAGATACCGTTGTTAAGAAAAAGAAAGGACCAATCATGGAAAAACTTGTTCTTTTGATCACTGCCGTTGTAGTTCTGGGCCAAGGCACAACGCAGGCCAGAGCCACAGATCATGAAACGTATACACCGCAGCAGATAAAAGAAATGCCGCGCTTTAGCGGTATTGAAAACAGACGCTGTCCGAAAGCCCGTTATCCTTCCGTCAAAAGGCGTTTGGAATGCAAAAAAAGAGTGCGGGTTGAAATTTATGAAAAGCGTAAAGCGACATAAGCTGATGGAACATATTTGTAAGAAAATGATAGGTAAGTTTGTGAATGTTGAATGTTAAAAAAATTTGGATTGACCTTGGGGTATACTCCAAGGTGTAGGTTCCAACCTGAAAGATGAGATTTATGAAACGTTTAACAATAGGACAACTGGCAAAGGAAAGCGGCGTGCGTACCGATACGATCCGTTATTACGAGCAGTTGGGATTGATTAAACCCGAAGGCCGGTCTGAATCCGGTTATCGCCTATACAGCGATGACGCTATCCGTCTGGTGCAGTTCATTCGCCGGGCGAAGGATCTTGGTTTCACTTTGGCGGAAATTAAAACGCTTTTGACACTTAAAGCCTCGCAAACGGCAACATGCAACGACATGCTTCAGCGTACGGAAGAAAAGCTCGAAGAGGCCAAAGAGAATATAAAACATCTGAACAGAATGCATGATGCGCTGGAAAAACTGGCGGAAGAGTGTCCGGGCGGCGATATGCCGCTCAGCAAATGTCCTATCCTTGATTATTTGTATCCAAAAAATGAACTGCAGGAGAAATCTGAAGGATGAGCAATACCCCATTTTTAACAGAAAAAAGGAGAAAACAATGTCTATGAACACTTTAATTGCTATTATATTCAAGCATGAAGAGGATGGTGCGGAGAAAGCGTTGCAAAAGCTGCGTTCGCTCGAAAGCGAATATCTGATCGATCTGGAAGATGCGGTGATTGCACATCGCCGTGAAGACGGCAAGATTAAACTGACCCAATCGGTCAATCTAACCAGTGCGGGTGCCTGGCATGGCGCATTCTGGGGCCTTTTGATCGGGTTTTTGTTCACCGGGCCAATGGGATGGCTCATCGTCGGCGGTATTGGCGCAGGATTTGGCGCCCTTGCCGGATACTCCACCGATTACGGCATTGAAGACGATTTTATCAAGGACTTGAGCAAAGAGCTGGAGCCATGTTGCTCTGCCCTGTTTATCCTGACCCGCAAGATGACAGTGGATAAGGTGCTGGATGAATTGAAGGGTACGGGCGGCACCATCATTAAAACCTCTCTGTCAAAGGATATAGAGGAAAAACTGCAAAAAGCCCTGGAAGGCGAACAACAGGACGCAGCGTAAAAGGACTCTTTCAATGCAGCGCATGAAACGAAAATCAGAAGGCAGGTATCAAAATGTCCCATACGGCACAAATTATAACCGTGATGTTTCTATGGGCGATCTGCTTTCCGTTGATCGTGTTGGGCTTGCCCCATGCGCCGCATTTGACCTTTGCCGCCCTGCGTGCGTTTCTGGCGGGGATTTGTTTGTTGATCCCTGCAATGATCATGAAACGCCGGCAGCCGAAAGATTTCAAAAGTTGGGCGATGTTGACCGCTATCGGTCTGGGAGCCACAACGCTGGGGTTCTTCGGCATGTTCCATGCTTCGGAATTCGTCTCACCCGGCATCGCAACCGTGATCGCCAATACACAACCGCTTATGGCCGCCGTTCTGGCTGCTGCGGTTCTGAAAGAGCATCTGGACGGAAAAGGCAAAACCGGTTTGTTGCTTGGTTTTACAGGCATTGTTCTAATCGCATTGCCGTCTTTGCTTTCAGGGGCAGGCGCCAATTACGCTTTGGGCATATTTTATATCATTTTGGGCGCGGTGGGCATTACGCTCAGCAATGTTCTCATCCGGTATATGGCGCGGCGTATCGACGCTCTCAGTGCCATGGGCTGGCAATTGGTGATCGGGAGCTTCTTTCTGGCCGTCATAGCTTTCTTTACCGAGGATATGAGCGCGGTGACATGGAACGCACCCTTTATAATAAGTCTTCTCGGATTGGCGTTGCCGGGCACGGCTCTAGCCTATTGGCTGTGGTATCGCGTTTTGGGAGAGGTCGAACTCAACCGCGCCAACGCTTTCAGTTTTCTGGTGCCTATTTTTGGGCTGGCAATGGGCGTTGTTTTCTATCAGGAGAGCATCGGGCTATTAACAGCCGCCGGGATTGGCCTAACGGTACTGGGGATTATTCTGGTCAACCGACCAAAAAGCAACACAGCAGAAATATTGCCAGTGGGTGGAAAGTGAGGGTAGGATAATGGATCAGATCTGGTTTGTATCACTGGCTTCTTTTGCGGCGGTTTTTATTGCAACAGCACTTTTCTATGAATGTCTATGTCTGATTTCACGTTTCGTATCCCGTATGACAGCAAGGCATCGTCCCATTATGTTTGTCATGATTGTAGGGATTTTTATAGCCCATGCTGTGGCTATATTAGTTTATGCCGTTTTATATTGGGCTTTAATTCATTATGCAATCGTTCCTGATTTATCCGGTCATGTCCCCGATCACTTCCCAACATATTTATATTTTTCAGCCACCAGTTATTCCTCTCTTGGCGTAGGTGATGTTTTTCCGGTTGAAGGTTTACGCTTTTTGACAGGCGTAGAGGCGATTAACGGCCTGATCCTGATTACATGGTCAGCGGCCTTTACCTATTTTTCCGTTCAGAAAATGTGGGAAGCGCACGGTATGGAAGCCAAATTCTGCAAAGGAAGCAATTGAGTTCACGCATAAACACAAAAAGGAGACTTTAAATATGGATCATCACGAACATCATCACAGGCCAGAAAAGAAACCCTGGTGGCAAACATCAAGCGGCATGTTGCTCATCGTTCTTTTTGCTGTTGGCGGGTATTTTTTAATCAAAGAGCATTCGGCTCATATTGCTGAAAACTGGATTTTGCTGATCCTCCTGCTTTGTCCGCTGATGCATATTTTTATGCACGGCGGTCATGGAGGACATGGTGGCCACGGTGGGCATAGCCACCACAAACATTCTGACGATGAAGAGGAGAAATAGACGATGCATGGAATGGATAGTGCCTACGGGCTTTGGTCGCTGGTAATTTTAAATTCAGCAATTTTTATCATTTTTGCCTTTAGTTTTGCCAAGCCGCAAACGAAAACGGATTGGCGCTCATTCGGGGCTTTTTCGGCCTTTTTGGTGGCGCTGTTTACCGAGATGTACGGCTTTCCGCTGACAATTTATATGCTTTCGGGCTGGCTGCAAAGCGCTTACCCTGACATTAACTGGCTTGCCCATGATTCCGGCCATTTGCTGGAGATGACGCTGGGCTGGGAAGGCAACCCGCATTTCGGTCCTTTCCATATGTTGAGCTTTGTCTTTATCGGTGGGGGTTTCTGGATTTTATCGGCAGCCTGGAACGTGCTTTATAAAGCGCAGCGTGAAGGAAAAATGGCAGTAACAGGCTTGTATGAAAAAGTCCGGCATCCGCAATATATCGGCTTTATCGCTATTATGTTTGGCTTTCTGTTGCAATGGCCAACCATACCGACTTTGGTGCTCTTTCCGATCCTGACTTACATGTATGTAAGGCTGGCCAAAAAAGAGGAAAAAGATTCCAAAGAGCGTTTCGGTAAGGCCTGGGATGATTATGCCGCGCATGTTCCGGCTTTTATTCCCAAATTTTCATCATCTTCAACCTCTTAGAAAGGAGCCTCATCATGAGTCATCAAGATCATAAACACGATAACAAGTCCGGCGGTTGTTGCGGCGGTGATAAACACCATAGCCACGCCAAACTGGAAAAAGAAAAAGACGGTTGCTGTGACGGTGATAAGGATAAAAAGCCGGACACAGATCAATCGGAAAACCCTCAAAACCAAGGTGGCGGCTGTTGCGGCGGCGGCCATAACTAGAAACGGAGACAAGACATGACCTCGCATAACCACAGTTCGGCAAAGAAGGAAGACCATACAGGCTGTTCCCATCACGGGCATCATGACCACCATAAGTCCGGTGGTGAGCCTGAAAAGGGTGGTAAATACGATAAAGTGCCGGAAGGCTATACAGGCACGGTTTATACCTGCCCGATGCACCCCGAAGTGCGCAATCCGGGGCCGGGGTCATGTCCGATCTGCGGAATGGGGCTTGAAGCTGATACTTCTACGGGTACAGGTGATGAAGGCCCGAACCTGGAACTGATTGATTTTACCCGCCGTTTCTGGGTCGGTGCGGTGCTAACGGTGCCGCTGCTTATTCTGGCGATGTCGCCCTATGTCGGTCTTGGCCAGATCCGGGAGTTTTTCGGTGAACGCACCACGCTCTGGATTGAATTACTACTAGGCACTCCGGTAATACTCTGGTCGGGTTGGCCGTTTTTTGAGCGCGGGTATCACTCCTTCCGCACAATGCATCTGAATATGTTCAGCCTGATCGGAATGGGTGTGGCTGCCGCTTATATCTTCAGTATCGTTGCGGTCATTATGCCTGAAATATTCCCTGACGGATTCCGTGATGCCGAAGGTCATGTCGGCGTTTATTTCGAGGCGGCGGCGGTGATTGTCACGCTTGTTCTTTTGGGGCAGGTTATGGAGCTTAGGGCGCGGGAACGTACAGGTTCGGCCATTAAGGCGTTGCTGGATATGGCGGCTAAAACCGCGCGCGTAATCCGCGAGGACGGCACGGAGGAAGAAATCCCGCTGGAAGACGTGCAGGTCGGCGATAAGCTGCGTGTGCGCCCCGGTGATAAAGTGCCGGTGGATGGCGTTGTCCTTGAGGGCCGCTCTTCGGTCGATGAATCCATGATTTCCGGCGAACCAGTGCCGGTCGAAAAAGTGGAAGGCGATACTGTAACCGGAGCGACAATCAACGGCACGGGCAGCCTGATTATTGAGGCAACACGCGTGGGATCAGATACCATGCTGTCCCAAATTGTCGAAATGGTCGCTAATGCGCAAAGATCGCGCGCGCCGATCCAAAAATATGCCGATATGGTGGCCGGGTATTTTGTGCCCGTGGTTATTTTGGTTGCGATTGCCTCTTTCATTTCCTGGGCGATCTGGGGGCCGTCCCCGGCACTGTCCTATGGCCTTGTTTCCGCTGTGGCAGTCCTGATCATCGCTTGTCCTTGTGCTCTGGGGCTGGCCACGCCGATGTCGATTATGACGGCCACGGGCCGCGGGGCGCAGGCGGGTGTTCTGATCAAAAATGCCGAGGCGCTGGAGCGTTTTGAAAAGGTCGATACGCTGATCGTTGATAAGACCGGCACCCTCACGGAAGGAAAACCAAAACTGGTGGCTGTGCTTCCGGAAGACGGCCATGACGAAGCTGAAGTGCTGCGCCTTGCCGCATCGCTTGAGCGCGGCTCCGAGCACCCGCTGGCTGAGGCGATTGTGGATGGAGCGGAAGAACGCGGTGTGGAGATGGCCGATGCGACGGATTTTGAAGCGATCACCGGTAAAGGCGTGAAAGGTAAAGTCGATGGCCACGATGTGGCGCTGGGTAATGCCAGGCTGGTCTCTGATATGGGGCTGGATGGCGGCGCTTTAACTGAAACCGCCAATGCGCGCCGCGATGAAGGCGAAACGGTCATGTTTGTTGTCCTCGATAACGCCATTGCCGGACTGGTCAGTGTGGCCGATCCGGTTAAGGAAACAACGCCTGCGGCCTTAAAGGCACTGCATGAGCTGGGCTTCCGGATTATCATGGCGACAGGTGATAATGAACGCACGGCGAAGGCTGTAGCCGGACGTCTTGGCATTGATGAAATCCGCGCCGATGTTCTACCGGAAGACAAAGCCCGTATCATTAAGGAGCTTCAGGATCAGGGCTTGAAAGTCGCCATGGCCGGTGATGGCGTGAATGATGCGCCTGCGCTTGCACAAGCCGATGTTGGCATTGCCATGGGCACGGGCGCAGATGTGGCGATTGAAAGCGCAGGCTTTACCCTGATCAAAGGCAATCTGGACGGCATTGTTCGTGCTCGCCGCCTGGTGCGTGCGACCATGCGCAACATCCGCCAGAACTTGTTCTTTGCGCTTGTGTATAACGCATCCGGCGTGCCTGTAGCCGCGGGTGTTTTATATCCCTTCTTCGGCATTCTGATCGGACCGATGTTTGCCGCCTTTGCGATGAGCGCGTCCTCGATCTCGGTTGTTCTGAATGCGCTACGTCTGCGCCGTGTGAAAGTTTGAGGAGTGAGTCATGACAACGGATAGTCTCAAAGGAAAGAAAGGATTGATCGTCGGCATTGCCAATGAGCATTCGATTGCCTGGGGCTGCGCCCGTGCGTTCCATGATGCCGGGGCGGAATTGGCCATTACCTATCTCAATGAAAAGGCCGAACCTTATGTGCGTCCGCTGGCGGAAGCTGTCAAAGCGCCGATCATTGTGCCGCTGGACGTGACCGATGAAACGGAAATGCAAGGTCTGTTCGAGATGATCGGCAATACATGGGGCAAGCTGGATTTTATTCTGCATGCGATTGCCTTTGCACCGAAGGAGGATTTGCACGGGCGCGTCACGGATTGCTCGAAAGAGGGCTTTCTAACGGCCATGGATATTTCCTGTCATTCCTTTGCGCGGCTGGCCAAATTGGCGGAACCGCTGATGAGCGAGGGTGGTTGTTTGCTGACCACCACCTATTACGGCGGTGAAAAAGTCGTTGAGCATTACGGTGTGATGGGGCCGGTTAAGGCGGCACTGGAAGGCATGGTGAAATATATGGCCGCCGAGCTGGGTGAGAAGAAAATTCGCGTCAATGCCCTGTCGCCCGGTCCTGTGGCTACGCGTGCGGCGGGCGGGATAGCCAATTTCGACAAGCTTTTGGAAGATGCGCGGGAACAATCGCCCCAGCATGAGCTGATCTGCACCGACTGCGTGGGGGCCTATGCGCGGTTTCTGGTGAGTGATGAGGCGCGGCTGGTCACCGGCAGCACGGTCTATATCGATGCGGGCTTTAACATTATGGCGGCGTAAGGAATGAACAGATGGACGGCATAATTGAAAACAAAACCTTTGATGAGATTGATATCGGCGATACTGCTTCTGTCGAGCATATGCTCACGCAGAAGGATATCCAGCTTTTTGCTGTGATGTCCGGCGATGTGAATCCTGCCCATCTGGATGAGGAATATGCCAGAAGCGATATGTTTCACGAAATTATCGCCCACGGTATGTGGGGTGGCTCGCTGATTTCAACGGTTTTGGGCACACAATTGCCGGGGCCAGGCACGATTTATCTGGGCCAGACTTTCCGGTTTTTAAAGCCTGTGGGTATCGGTGATACGGTCACGGCCCGCGTGACGGTAAAAAGCAAGGATGAGAAAAAGAAGCGCCTTGTACTGGATTGTGTCTGCTTGAACCAGGACGGCAAGGAGGTGATTACCGGTGAAGCGGAAGTGATCGCTCCTACCGAGAAAGTCAGACGCAAACGGATCAAGCTGCCGGAAATCGAATTTAAAGATGAAGAATGCCCGCACCATCATCAGGCAATCTGCATGGTGCATGATCTGGAGCCTCTTAAAACCGCCGTGGTGCATCCGGCAGATGGTATCTCATTAAGGGGCGCTATCGAGGCTACGGAAGATGGTCTTATCAATGCTATTCTGGTCGGGCCGGAAGACAAAATCCGCAAAGCCGCTGAAGAAGAAAAAATTGACCTCTCCCCCTACACGATCATCCCTACGCCTCATAGCCACGCGGCGGCGGAGATGGCTGTGCAGATGGTACGCGAGGGTAAGGCCGAAGCCCTGATGAAAGGCAAAATCCATACCGATGAATTGATGTTGGCGGTGATGGACAAGCAAAAAGGCCTGCGCACCGGCAGGCGCATGAGCCATGTTGCCATGCTGGATATTCCGAAATTTCCGCGCCCCTTGTATGTAAGCGATGCGGCAATTAATATTCAGCCCAATCTGGCGCAAAAAGTCGATATCGTCCAAAATGCCATTGATTTGTATCTGGCCGTTAATCATGCATCGCCGCGTGTGGCGCTGCTTTCGGCAGTAGAAACGGTCAATCAGGATATCCCTTCCACGCTCGATGCCACAGCTCTGTGCAAGATGGCCGAACGTAGGCAGATTACAGGGGCGCTGCTCGACGGGCCGCTGGCCTTTGACAACGCGATTTCCGAAGAGGCCGCCGCTATTAAGGGCATTCGCTCGCAGGTGGCGGGCAAGGCCGATATTCTGATCGTGCCCGATCTGGAATCCGGCAATATTTTATTCAAGCAACTGGTTTTGCTGTCCGGCGCACATATGGCCGGGATTGTGATGGGCGCACAGGTGCCCATTATCCTGACCAGCCGGGCCAGCAGCGCCATTGCCCGCAAAGCGTCTTGCGCCTTGGCGCTGTTAACGGTGAGGGATCGCCAAAGCCAAAAGCCGGATACGGATTGTCACCATGAAACCGCTCCCAAAGTGGTAGAAAGGGGATGGTAGAATGCGCATTCTGGTTTTCAATGCAGGGAGTTCCTCGGTCAAATTCGGCGTTTTTGAGGGTGGCGAGCATGTCTTTAAACATTCGCTGGACGGGCTTGAGCATGTTGAGCCTGCACTGGAAAAAGTTCCCGGCCTATTAAAAGAAAACGGCTATGAGGATTTTGACGGCATCGGTCATCGTATCGCCCATGGCGGCGAAGCGTTTCTGGAAGCACGCCTTATTGATGGTCAAGTGATCAGCGCGATTGAAGGATGCGTGCCGCTGGCTCCCTTGCATAATCCCCCAAATCTAGCCGGTATCCGTATCGCGCAGAATATATGGCCTGAAACGCCGCAAGTGGCCGTGTTTGATACGGCCTTTCACCAGAGTATGCCGCAAAAAGCTGTTATATATGCTGTGCCGCAGGACTGGCGCGATCTGGGTCTGCGGCGCTACGGGTTTCACGGCACCTCGCATAAATATGTGATGCAGCGCGTCGCGGAGGAATTAGGGCAAGCGCCTGAAGACCTGCGCATTATCAGTTGCCATCTGGGCAACGGCGCATCGGTGTGCGCGATTGACCGGGGCGTATCGGTTGACACCTCCATGGGAATGACAGCGCTGGAAGGTTTGGTCATGGGCACACGTTCGGGCGATGTCGATCCCGGCCTGTTTGCCTTTTTACACCGGACGCGAGGATTAACGGCCGATCAGATTGAAAAACGCCTCTACAGTGATAGCGGTTTGAAGGCATTGGCCGGAACCAATGATATGCGCGTAATCGACGAACAGGCTGCGGAGGGTGATGGAAAAGCGGCGCTGGCGCTGGATATTTATGCCTACCGCGCCCGTAAATATATCGGTGCGTATGCTGCGGCAATGGGCGGTGTGGATGTGCTGGCTTTTACAGGCGGTATTGGCGAGCATTCTGCTGCTATGCGCGCGCGCATTTGCACCGGGTTTGATTTTATGGACCTGCATTTCGATGAACAGAAAAATGCTGATTTGAAATTGGCAGGCTATGAAGCGCCGCAAATTCAAACAGATGCTTCACAGGTTAAAGTGATTGTCACCCAGACCCGCGAGCAATGGATGATCGCCAGAGAAACGGAGCATGTTTTAGATACAGAGCGTATTGAATGTAAAAAGGAGGCTTCAGGATGAGTGCTCAGTCCGAAAAACGCAAACCGAAAGAAACCCCGAAAAAAGACAATGTTACGCCGCTGCCCCGGAAGGTGGAGGAAAAAGTGGCGGACCATATATTTTGCGGGCCGCATATGAAATTACCGCCTGTGACGGTAACGGATGAGAGCGTGCCTTTGGCTGACCGTATGCTGCATGCCGGAATGGGAAAGGTTTTTGGCCTGTCCCCGGCCTCACTCGGCCTGGCTTATGCTGACTGGCTGACGCATCTGGCGCTGGCACCCGGCAAGCAGGCGGAACTGGTTCGCAGCGCATGGGACAAGGGCGCGTTGCTTTCCGCCTTTATGCGCTGTCAGGTACTGGGGCATGACCATGCCGCCTGTTGCGCCGAACCGATGCCGCAAGACCGGCGCTTTACGGATGAAGGTTGGCAACAATGGCCTTACAGCTTCTATGAGCAAATGTTTTTACGAGCCGAACAATGGTGGCAGGAAGCAACTGACGTGCGCGGTATAACGCAACATCACGCCGCCGTGCGGCCCTTCATGGCGCGGCAAACGCTGGATATGTTCTCGCCGCTGAATTTTCCGCTGACCAATCCCCGTGTGGTAAAAGCCACCGCCGAACAGGGCGGGTTTAACTTTTTCAGAGGCGCGCAGAATTTTATGGGTGACTGGCTGCGTCTGGCAACCGGGCAGCCCGCCGCCGGGATGGAAAAATTCAAGGTTGGTGACAATATTGCCGTAACCAAAGGCAAGGTGGTTTACCAAAACCGGCTTATAGAACTGATCCAGTATGAACCGGCCACGAAAGACGTTTACGCCGAGCCTGTCCTGATCGTCCCGGCCTGGATCATGAAATATTACATTCTTGATCTTTCGCCGGAAAACTCGCTGGTCAAATATCTTGTTGAGCAAGGCCATACGGTCTTCATGATTTCATGGAAAAACCCCCGTGCCGAGGATCGAGACCTCGGTTTTGAGAATTATCTCCAGCTTGGCGTGATGGAGGCGCTGGAAGCGATCAACGCCATTGTGCCGGCGCAAAAAATTCATCTGGCAGGTTATTGTCTGGGCGGCACGCTGGCGGCCATTGCGGCAGCGGCGCTGGCGCAGGATGATGGGGAGTCCCTAAAAAGCCTGACCCTGTTTACAACGCAGGTCGATTTCGAGGAAGCGGGTGAATTGCTGATGTTCACCGATGAAAGCCAGCTTGCGTGGCTGGAAGATACGATGTGGGAAAAGGGTTATCTCGATGCCAAGCAAATGGCGGGCACGTTCCAGATGCTGCGCTCCCGCGATCTGATTTGGTCGCGGATCGTTGAGAATTACATGCTGGGCGAGCGCAGGCCGCCGAATGATTTGATGGCCTGGAATGCCGATGCGACGCGCATGCCCTATAAAATGCACAGCGAATATCTGCGCAGCCTGTTTCTTAATAATGATCTCTCAGAAGGGCGGTTTGAGATCGGCGGCAAACCAGTGGCCCTGAGTGATATTCGCACGCCTGTCTTTGCCGTGTCCACGCAGCGCGATCATGTCGCGCCGTGGCGCTCGGTTTATAAAATCCATTTGTTTGCCGATACGGACATCACTTTCGTTCTGGCCAGTGGTGGGCATAATGCAGGCATTGTCAGTGAGCCGGGCCATCCGCGCCGCACCTATCAGATTGCCAGCCAAAAAAGCACGGATAAATACCTGCCGCCCGATGACTGGGTTGCGGATACGCCCTCTCATGACGGTTCATGGTGGATTGAATGGCAAAAATGGCTGGCCGGGTATTCCGGCGAGAAAGTGAAGTCGCCCTCTATGGGCGCTTCCAAAAAGGGATACAAACCGTTGCGTGATGCGCCGGGAGAATACGTTTTGATGAAATGACCAATAAATGAAAAGGAGAAAAAACATGCGTATAAAAAGAACAATGAGGTTTGGGGCAAATCAGCCGCTTCTGGTGATGATTTTGATGGTGCTGCTGATATTCCCCTTTTCTGTTTCAGCGGAGGTAAACGCAAATACTCAGCAAACGCAATCTGCCTCTGAAGCGTATGAATATATCTGGCTGGAAAGAGTTGAGCCGGAATATGTCTGCATGGTGAACGATCAGCGTTTTCCGAATGTGCAGATCCCGGTCGAAGTGAACGGGAAAACCTATTACGGCTGCTGCCAGATGTGCAAAGCCAAGCTCGAAAGCGTGCAGGAGATACGAGAAGGCCGCGATCCGGTCAGCGGCGTTATCGTTGATAAGGCCAGTGCCGTGATCGGCGCTGGGCCTGACTGGACGGCTTATTATTTTGAAAATGAGGAAAATTTGAAGCTGTTTGATGAGCAAATGGCCAAGAGCCATAAACCTTAGGAAAGGAAAAAACGATGGAGCAATTTACAGGCGATATTGCCGCCATGCTGGAAGTTGCGCTGATCGGCGCGGGCCTTGTGGTGCTGTATTATGCGGGCAAGGAAGGCTCGAAGCTTATGAAAGCAGGCGCCTATGTCATGCTCATTGGCGGCGTGCTGGGTCTGCTTTGCACGGGTTACTGGTGGTTTAAATATCACGGTATGGACGTTTTTAATAACCCAAGCGTGTCCACCGTCAACCTGATGCATCATGACGGCGATGCCAATCATCATCTCTTTCCCAAGGAATAACAGGAGAGAGTATGCATAAACGCAAACGCCATTTTGCTATCGCGGGGAAGACCGCCAGTGCCGATCAATGGGCCAGCCTGATGATGATCGGCGCGCTCGGCGTAGCGCTATTGTGTGTCAATTCACCGTTAAAAGTCTCTTACGATGTCTTTCACCATACTCCGGTGGCGCTGAGTTTTGGCGATTTTATCCTGCAAAAACCGCTGGTGTTCTGGATCAATGAAGGGTTGATGGCGTTTTTCTTTCTGGCCGTGACGCTTGAGATCAAGCGCGAAATTCTGGACGGTCATCTGTCAGGTGTCCGGCAAATGCTTTTGCCGGCTTTTGCTGCGATAGGAGGCATGGCTGTTCCGGCGGCCTTTTACCTGTTTTTTAACCGGTATAATCCGGAACTCATGCAAGGCTGGGCGATCCCGACAGCCACGGATATTGCCTTAAGTCTCGGCGTGCTTTCTTTATTGGGCAAACGGGTACCGGTTGAGCTAAAGCTGTTTTTGGCGGCATTGGCTATATTTGATGATCTGGGCGGCATACTCATTATCGCGCTGTTTTACGGCAGTCATTTAACGATGAGCGTTCTGATTTTCTCGCTACTGGGGATTGCCGCGCTGTTTGCGCTGAACCGCTTTGGCGTTAGTCATGCATCACTTTATATCGTCATCGGCATCTTGTTATGGGCAAGTTTTCAGGAATCCGGTATCCATCCGACTATGGCCGGTGTGGCAGTAGGGTTGGCGTTGCCATTGCGGTTGAAAAAATCCTGTGCCTATATTCCATTGCGTTTTGTCGAGGACGGGCTGCATCCGTGGGTGGCATTTTTTATCGTGCCGCTTTTCGCCTTTTTCAATGCCGGGATCGTTTTAACCGATATGTCTTTCCATCATCTGGGATCGCCGCTGGCACTCGGTATTATTGCCGGGTTGGTGCTGGGTAAGCCGCTTGGCATTTTCTCTTTTGTCTGGCTCGCGCATGTGTTCGGTTTTGCCAAGCTGGCGGAAAATGTGAACTGGCCTCAGATTTTCGGTGTAGCGATTTTGGGCGGTATCGGCTTTACCATGGCGCTGTTTCTTAACACGCTGGCCTTTCCCCATAACGGCAATCCGGAAATCGGCAGAATGGCCGTTCTTGTGGGATCGCTGCTTTCCGCTGTGGCGGGATATATCTGGCTGCATATCAACTTGCCGGAAATAGCTAGCAGTCCCAATGAACGCGAAAACAAAATAAAGGATAAAAAATGCAGGACAAAGTAAAACAGACACAGGAAACAAAGTCACAGCAAGAATGGTTGAAAGGATTTGGCGTTATCCAACACTCTGCAGAAACGCAAAAGCGCATTGCTGAAATGGAGAAAAGATTATCCGCCGAGGGGGAAACCGGCGATGGCGTAGCTTTTTACGATGCTCTGGCGGCGGCAGACCGGGTTGCCAATGCGGCGATGTGGCTGGCTGTGCATCAGACCTATGCCAATCACATTTACCCTGACGGCCGCGATTTAAAGACGGATGATTTCAAGAAAGACCCGCAAGGCCATCTTGGCGGTTCACTCAATATGATCCCGGCCTATGTCGGTTATATGCTGGCCAATATGCTGACGGGAACAACGCGCAGCTGGGTGATGGGACAAGGCCATGCTGTTGCCGCCATCGACAGTGTGAATCTTTTGCTGGGTAATATGACGGAGGCTCATGCGGAGCGCTATAACCTCAGTGAGGACGGGCTGACGCGGTTCGCGCAGGATTTTTATGCCTACGCATTAAATAAGCAAGGCAAGCAGGATTCTCCGCTGGGCAGCCATGTTAATCCGCATACGGGCGGCGGGCATCTGGAAGGCGGTTATCTCGGCTTTGCTTCTGTGCAATATGCCCATATGCCGCTGCCCGGTGAATCTCTGGTGGCGTTTTTAAGTGACGGCGCGTTTGAGGAACAGCGCGGAGCGGACTGGACGCCGCGCTGGTGGCGGGCGGAAGATTGCGGGGATGTGGTGCCAATTATGATTGCCAATGGCCGCCGCATTGATCAGCGCACCACCATGTCGCAGGAAGGCGGCGTGGAATGGTTTATCAAGCATCTTGAACTGCACGGTTTTGAGCCGCTTGTCTTTGACGGGCGCGACCCGGCGGCTTTTGCCTGGGCAATCTGGGAACAGGAACGCAGGCTGCGCGCTTATGCAGCCAGTCTGGATTCGGTGGAGCATTATCATGTCCCCATCCCCTATGGCATTGCCGTTGCGCCCAAGGGGGCGGGATTTTATAATGAAGGCACGAATTACGCCCATAACCTGCCTCTTGTTGATAATCCGCATGTGAATGAAGTCGCGGCCAAGCGGTTTAATACCCATGTTAAAAAACTCTATGTGCCGCTTGAGGACTTGCAGCGCTGTGTTGGCTTGTTCCAAAACCACAAGATTTCAGGTCGTGTTAAAGAAAAGAATCATCCGGTTGCCAGCCGCAATGTCAGTTTAAAAACGCTTCCCGATTTGTCTTTCAGGAATATAAAAACGCAGCGGAATGATCCGTCCATATGGGAGCAGATCAGTCCGATGGATGCGATTGACGAGGGGTTTTTAAACATCGTCAAAGCCAATCCGCATTTAAGGCCGCGTATCGGCAACCCGGATGAAATGCTGTCCAACCGCATGGATGATACGCTGGAAGCATTGGAGTTTCGCGTAGTCGATGCCGAGGAAGGGCTGGAGGAATCCACGCTCGGTAAAGTGATTACGGCGCTGAATGAAGAGGCTGTTGCAGGGGCGGCGTTCGGCAATAAGGGCGGCATCAATATGATTGTCACTTATGAAGCGTTCGGGGCCAAGATGTTCGGCGGCGCGCGGCAGGAAGTGATTTTTTCCAGACATCAAAAGGAGATCGGCAGACCGGCAAGGTGGCTTTCCGTGCCTTTGGTTCTGACCTCCAATACATGGGAAAACGGCAAGAATGAGTTGTCGCATCAAGACCCGTCACTGGCCGAGAGTATGCTTTCGGAAACATCGGATATTTCACGGGTTTTGTTTCCTGCGGATTATAACAGCGCTTCCGAAACGCTTGCCCGGCTTTATCAAACGCAGGGGCAAATCTGGACGCTTGTTATCCCCAAACGCCCAATGCCGGTTCTGTTTTCAGCAGATGAATCCCAAAACTTGCTGAAAGACGGCGGTATCCAAATCAGTTGGGCGGGGCATGAGGCCGAAACCGCCGAGATATGTCTGATGGCCGTCGGAGCCTATCAACTTATTGAGGTTTTGAAAGCTTCCGCCCGTTTAAAAGAGCGCGGCATCGGCCATAGCGTTTCTTATCTGATTGAACCGGGACGTTTTCGTGCGCCGCGCAATAAGGGGGAGGAAGATCATGCTGTTTCAGATGCAGTGCGCGATGCGATTGTACCACCTTCAACCCGCCATGTGCTGATGGTTGCGCATACCCGCCCGGAAGTGATGTTGGGCACGTTGCAGCCTCTATGGGCCGGGCGTTCGGTCAAAGCGCTGGGCTTTATCAATCAGGGCGGGACGCTGGATGTAGAAGGCATGCATTTCGTCAATGGCTGTAGCTGGGCGCATATCACGCGCGAAGTTGCTGCGCTTATGCAGATCGAAGAAAGCAAAGTTCTTACGGATGAGGAATGCCAGGTTCTGAGTGGCCAGATCTCGCCGGATGGCATAATTACAAAAATAAATAATAAGGAGATTTAAATGAAACTGACATTTTTAGGTGCCACAGGCACAGTCACCGGATCAAAGTATCTGCTCGAAGACGGTGGCAAAAAAATTATGATTGACTGCGGGCTGTTTCAGGGACACAAGGAGCTGCGCCTGCGCAACTGGGAGGGTCTGCCGGTCAATCCGCGCGATATTGACGCGCTGCTTTTAACCCATGCCCATCTGGATCACAGCGGTTATATTCCCAAGCTGGTCAAGGCGGGGTTTAAAGGCCCTATTTACTGTTCTGAGGCCACGTTCGATCTGTGCAAAATCCTGCTGCCTGATTCTGGTTACATCCAGGAAGCGGACGCCGAACGTGCCAACCGTTACGGTTATACAAAACACAAACCGGCTTATCCGCTTTACACCGAAAAAGAAGCGCGCGATACGTTTGAACATTTCAAACCGGTTGATTTCGGCAAACCCTGTAGACTGACTGATGAGCTTGAATTTACGTTGCACCGCGCCGGACATATCTTGGGAGCATCCTTTATTCGCATTAGCGATAGCGGCGGCACCTCCATCCTGTTTTCCGGGGATATCGGGCGGCTGGATGACCCGGTGATGAAAGCGCCTGCCAAAATACAGGATGCCGATTACCTGGTTGTGGAATCCACCTATGGCGACCGGTTGCATGATAAGGATGATCCGACGGAGGATATTGAGCGCATCGTTAATGAAACGGCGGCGCGTGGCGGTACCGTGGTCATTCCGGCCTTTGCCGTAGGCCGGGCGCAGGCGATGATGTTCTATATCCATAAACTGAAAACCGAAGGGCGTATCCCCGGCAATTTGCCCGTTTTCCTCGACAGCCCCATGGCAATCAATGCCTCGGACTTGCTGTGTAAGCACTTAAACGATCATCGCCTGCCGCATGATTTGTGCATGGACGTGTGCGGTATTGCCACCTACACAAGAAAAGTCGAAAAATCCAAGGCGATTTACAACAGAAACAACAATATGCCGAAGATCATTATCTCGGCCAGCGGTATGGCCACGGGCGGGCGGGTTTTACACCATCTCAAACATTATATTGGCGATGAGCGCAATACGGTTCTTTTAGCCGGATTCCAGGCAGGCGGCACGCGCGGTGATCGGTTGGCACGCGGCGAGAAGGAAATTAAAATCCACGGCCAGATGTTTCCTGTGAAAGCGCAAATCGAAAAACTCGATAACATGTCCGCCCATGCGGATTATCAGGAAATTTTGAGCTGGATGGAGAATTTCAATAATCCGCCGCGTAAAGTCTTTGTCGTGCATGGTGAGGCCTCAGCGGCGCAAAGCATGAAAGATAGAATTGAGAAAAAATTCGGCTGGGATGCCGTCGTGCCGGAATATCAACAAGAGGAAGAGTTATGAGCGATAGACCCAAACCGGAATTAAAACTGCGCCGCCTCGGCATCAATACCTATAAAGAGGCCGTGATTTATATGCGCGAAGATTGCCATGTTTGCCGCGCCGAAGGGTTTGAAGTCCAAGCGCGGGTGAAGGTGGCGCTGAACGGCAAAGACCTGATCGCCACGCTGAATATGGTGACTTCGGATATTCTGAAACAGGGCGAAGCCAGCCTGTCCGAATATGCCATGCAAAAGCTGGGCGCGCAGGACGGGGACAAGATTCAGGTGTCTCATCCGTCTCCGGTTCATTCTCTCAGCCACATGCGTTCTAAAATCTATGGCAACACACTAGAAGCAGATCAACTGCAAGCAATTGTCGATGATATTGTCGCCGGGCGGTATTCCGATATTCATGTTTCATCCTTCCTGACAGCCTGTGCGGGCGGACGGCTGGATGAAGACGAGATTATTCACCTGACTCGCGCCATGGTGGATAGCGGCGACAGGCTGGATTGGGGGCAAGAGCTAATCGTAGACAAGCACTGCGTTGGCGGCTTGCCGGGTAACAGAACAACTCCGATTGTTGTGGCCATTGTGGCGGCGCACGGTTTGACCATGCCCAAAACATCGTCTCGTGCCATTACATCCCCGGCAGGCACGGCGGATACGATGGAAGTGCTAACCAATGTTGATCTGGATGTTGCAGCTATGCGCAAGGTTGTCGAGAAAGAAAATGGCTGTGTGGTCTGGGGCGGTTCTGTATCCTTAAGCCCTGCCGATGATCTTTTAATCCGTGTGGAAAAGGCGCTTGATCTTGATAGCGAAGGCCAGCTTGTGGCCTCCGTCCTGTCCAAAAAAATTGCTGCCGGATCATCACATGTTCTGATTGATATGCCGGTTGGTCCTACAGCGAAGATACGCTCTATGGAGATGGCCGAAGAATTATCGCGCTACCTGGAACAGACAGGTTCAGCCATGGGGATTGGTGTGCGCGTCCATACCAGTGACGGCAGCCAGCCGGTCGGGCGCGGCATTGGCCCGGCGCTCGAAGCGCGCGATCTGGTGTCTGTCTTGAAAGGGGATAAAGACGCGCCGCAGGATTTGCGCGAACGTGCTCTTGATCTGGCCGGGCATATTCTTGAGTTTTCACCGGATGTAAAGAACGGTCAAGGCCGCAAGCTGGCAGCAGAGCTTTTGGATAACGGTCAGGCATGGAGCAAGTTTCAGGCCATTTGCGAGGCGCAAGGCGGCATGCGTGATATTCCCCGCGCTCAATATACCCAGGTCATTGAAGCCGATAAAGCCGGAGAGATCACGGCTATTGATAACCGCCGCATAGCCCGCGTGGCCAAGCTGGCTGGTGCGCCCGCGGATAAAGTTGCAGGCGTTGATTTGCACACACCTGTCGGCGTTAAAGTCGAGCAGGGACAGCCATTATTTACCGTGCATGCCAACGCACCGGGCGAGCTTGATTATGCGCTCAGCTATCTCGAAGAACAAAGCGATATTATAGACATTAAAGGAGTATCATCATGACATTGTTATTTGCCTATCCGGAAAATGAGGAACAAGCGGTTTCTCTGGCGCAAGAAGCGGGATACGAGCTGGGCGCCATAGATATTCACCATTTCCCGGACGGTGAAAGCCTTGTGCAGCTTGAAACCGATGTTAAAGGCCGGGATGTTATTTTGTTTTGCAGCCTCGACCATCCTGACAGCAAGGCCATGACCATTATGTTTTTCGCGCAAACAGCCAAAGAGCTGGGTGCAAAGTCGGTCGATCTAATTGCGCCTTATCTGGGCTATATGCGCCAGGACAAGCGTTTCCATGAGGGCGAAGCTATTACCTCCAATATTTTTGCCGCGTTTTTATCGCAGCATTTTGACAACCTGATCACTGTTGATCCGCATTTGCACCGCCATAAGGCTATGAACGAGATTTATACCATTCCGGCCAAAGTCGTGCATGCGGCGGATGCAATAGCGGACTGGATTAAGGATCATGTTGAAAACCCTGTCCTGATTGGTCCGGATGAGGAAAGCGATCAGTGGGTATCCGATGTCGCGCAGCGTGCGGGCGCGGCCTATACGGTGCTGACGAAAACCCGCCATGGTGATAAGGACGTGGAAGTGTCGGTGCCCGATGTTGATCAATATAAGGATCATACACCGGTGCTGGTCGATGATATTATTTCTACTGCACGCACTATGATTGCCGCTGCCGGGCATTTAAAAGAAGCTGGAATGAAGCCGCCCGTTTGTATCGGCGTGCATGCGGTTTTTGCGGGAGACGGCTATGAGGCGCTGCAACAGGCAGGCGCAGGAAAAATAGTCACCTGCAACACCATCCCGCATGAAACCAATGACATTGATCTTAGTCGTTTGCTCGCTGCAAACCTGAAAGGCGAGGCGTAAGACCATGTGTTTTTCCGAACCCGTCAGTTTTGCAGTTGGAGGAGCCTTGCTCGCAGGCGGGGGATATGCTGCGTGGAAAGCTTATAAGATCAATATGCGCTATTTTCCCGTAGCCATGATGCCAGTTCTGGCAGGCATTCAGCAAATGATGGAAGGTCATGTCTGGATGGGGCTAAACGATTCCGATCCAAACATGGTCTGGTGGGGCGCGATGGGCTTTATCTTTTTCTCATGGCTGATGTGGCCGACATGGATTCCTTTCGCTATTTATTTTCTGGAACCGCCGGAGAGCAAGCGAAAGAGGACGTTGTTGATGTTTGCTCTGGCGGGGCTAGCTTTGGGGTTGACGCTGTATATCCCGCATTTGCTTAACCCCGATTGGGTCAGAGTGGCCATCAATAATCATTCGATTGCCTATGAGGATACGATGTTTCTGGATTATTTCATCCCGCGCGAGCTGACTTACGCGATTTATGTATTTTTAATTGTCACGCCGCCGTTGATTTCAACCTATCTGCATATGCGGCTGTTTGGCCTGACATTGATTGCCGTGATCGCTGTGGTCTGGATTTTCCTCACTTACGCCTATATTTCTTTTTTCTGCCTGCTGGCGGGCGTGGCGACGCTGCACCTGATCTACATTATCGCCTTCAACAAATGTTGCCGGGAATGTCCAGAGTTGTTTAGATAAAAACAGGTTTTATTTTAGGCTATCGGATAGCAATTCTAAAACTTCATCGTGATAATCAATTTTTTCTATGTTTGAGATAGTTTCAGAAATGCTCTCATTGTTCTTTTCAAACATATCGCTTTGATTAGGGTCTTTGGTTTTTTGCGCCTTTTTTTCTTCTTCGGTTGGAATATCAAATTTTGGAATATCGTTTTCCATGATGTCCAGTTTCGGCACAATCGGCGCAGAAATCTCACGGGATTTGAAGTTTTTATCGCTAAAATACTTTAGCTTATCGGCCTTAATGGGGAATGAGGATTCCACCAATATAATTTCCTTACTCTCTGGAAAGTCGCGCATTTCATGTTTTTCAATCAGAGGCCGGCCACGCTGCGAGACATTATCCATAGGCGCTTCATAACGCATGGATTTTTTCTTTGATCTGGAAGTCACTTCAACGGTTTGTTGGCCACAACTTTCAGCGACATATTGCGCCGTTGCCAGATCATTCGTTGCAAAAAATACCTGATGGGCGCAGCAAGACAGAATACCGTTCCGTTTTTCACGGCCATAAGTCACATCGAGCCAATTCAAAGACTGCACCACTGCCATAACGCGCACATTATAGCCAGCCAGAAGTGTGAATGCGGTTGTCATGGAATCTATACGGCCTAACATATGAAACTCATCGAGCAGCATCAAAACCTTGTGCGGTTCATCTCCCCCTGGCTCTTTCATGGAGAGCTTGGTGATGATTTGTTCAAAAAAGATGCGGAGCAGGGGCGTGAGGGTTTCAATCTGGCCTGTTAGTACGCCAACATAGATTGAGAGTTTTTTACGGCGTAGATCCTCAATTCTAAAATCTGTTTCTGAAGTGGCGGCATCAATCAGGGGGTTATCCCATAGATTGATGGCCTGATTGAGCGAGGATTTTACACCGGAGCGCTCTTTGGCAGCCTTGTTTGCAAAATTCATCAGAGATTTTTTGACTGTCGAGGTCAATTCAGGATGGGTTTGCACAATATGCCGGCAAACATCGCCCAAATCAGCTTCAGTTCCCAAAAGCCTGTTAATTGCCCCGATTGTTGAAGGCATCGCCTTATTGTTCATCACATATAGCGCAAGGCCGACAAAAAGAGCGCGGGCTTCGGATGCCCATATAGGATCACTTTTAGGCGGGTCTTGTATCAGGATTTTGGCAATGACCTGTAAATCACTGACGCATTGATGTGGGTCTTGGCTTATGGCATCAAGGGGGTTGTAGCGGTGCGAGAAGCCATGTTCATCCATTGGCGACCACATAAAGACATCGTGACCATACTCTTTTCTGAATCCGGCAGTTTTTCTGTAGTTCTCATGCTTCACATCAAAGCAAATGACAGACCCCGGCCAGTTCAAGAGATTAGGCACGACAATCCCGACACCTTTACCCGATCTGGTCGGTGCCACAATAATTGAATGCGTAGGATGATCGCTGATAAGGTACTGGTTTTTAAACTTGCCCAAGATCACACCGGTTTTGGCAAAAAGCCGCGCTTTCGTAATTTCTCTTAAACTCGCCCAATGCGCTTTTCCGAAGATGTCCTTACCTTTGAAGGCCGTGTCATAAATTTGACCTGCAATAAATATGAGTGCAAGGGCAGGGGCGCCAAAGGCTACAAACAGACGCGATCCTGTCTGATCGTCAATCTCATTTCCAAAGGTAAGCCAGATGGAAAGCGGATTTGCGAGTTCCAAAGGCTGCTTTGAGAGCAGGAAAAACATGAGCGAGGCGGCATAAGAGTAAAGAATAAGGCCAAAGATCCCGCCAAAGCCGTATATATATTTCATGTTTGTATCGCTCATGAACCCCTCGGATACCAGATTTCAGAGATGATACGCTTGCCTCCAATGCGCTTGAGCTGAATGACAACATCAATAATCGAGCTGATATAGGCCATGATCTGGTCATGAGTGAGGCCAAGATTGGCTTGCATCACCATCAAACAGATTTGTTCTAATGCCCCTTGAGGTGTATCTGCGTGTATTGTGGTAATAGATCCCGGATGACCGGTATTTACAGCGCGAAGAAAGCTATAGGCTTCCTTGCCGCGCAGTTCGCCGAGCAAAATGCGGTCTGGGCGAAAACGCAGACTGGCTTCCAATAAATCCTGAATGGTGACTTTGCTTTTCCCTTGATCGCCTTTGGATGCCAGAAGAGAGACATGATTTTTCTGTGGTGGCATGACTTCGGGCGTATCTTCGATGGTCACAATGCGCTCATGCGGCTCAATCTCTTTTAAAATTGCGTTCAAAAGAGTGGTTTTTCCCGTCGAAGTTCCGCCGGAGACAATGATATTTTTCTTGGCGCGAATGGCAGCAGAAATAAAGTCCTGATATTCGCCAGCATCAAGATGGGATTGCAGGGTTTGATTAATGCCGGTTTTGTATGCACTACTTTCTTTTAAGCTCTCAAAAGCCCCGATTTCCCGATAATCATCAAGGCTCAAATCCCGCATGACTGGCTTTCGGATGGATAGTGCGACGCCAAAACGAGAAACAGGCGGCGTTGCAAACTGGATACGCTCACCGCTTGGAAGTGATGCCGATAGTAAAGGCTTATTAGCAGCTATGGATTGATCGGTGTAATTGGCAACCAAACGGCCCAAACGCCATAAAATATCATCGGTGATTTCTTTGTTTTCGATGAACAACATTTCAGGCTCACCGGCCTTTTCAATCCAAAGCTCCCCTGGTTTATTCACGCAGATTTCAGAAATATCGGGATCATTCAGGTACTTCTCGAACAGCCCCATATATTGTTTGAGATAAACCCCGGATTGCTCAGATTTTGCACTATCTTTTTGCTCAAAAGATTGGTTGGCGGGTTTTGCAGGTTTTTTGTGTGAACTCATCTCGCACCTTTTAATGTTTCGGGATATTTCCGGCGACTTGCGAGAAATCCAAATCCTTGCCGACAAAGACCTTTATGCGGGCGCCTTGGTGAACATGTACCGTTGGCGGTATTCCTATAGAGTTATCAAGGGCGATTTCGGCTGATCTTGAAAAATCTGTGCCTGTATCAAGCGCAACAGTGGCCTGATCGTCATCATCTATGGCATTCACGCCAATCTGGATAGCCCCATCTATAAGTGAGAGAAGTACCGAAGAGCCAAAGCGTTCAAAGAAGTGCGTATCAACTTCCCCTGCCAAACCGCTGCGGCCTAAATCATCCGTGCCGTATGAGCCGATATTGATGCTCACACCGTCATTTCTGATAAGGCGGTTCCAGATCACAAAAACGCGTGATTGACCGCGAACAAGCCCTGAGCGATAACGCCCGATAAGCTTCGATCCTTTGGGAATAATAAGGTGAGAGCCATTAAAGGAATAGACATCTTCACTGACAATCGCACGCACCAACCCGGGAAGATCGCTCTGAATGGCCGTTTCTAATATTCCGTCAATCAATGTGCCTTGTGTCACAAGCGTATCAAGATTTTGTAGCTGTGAGGCTGTTGCTATTTCAACATCGCTATTCGCATATTGATTGGCAAAGGCGATATTGGGGTCTTGTTCACCGCCGCCAAGAAGTGATCCTTGCCCGCCTTGGGAAGTAGCCCCGCCGGCAACATTGCCTTGCGCTGAACTACTGTTATCAAAGATGACTTGAGGGGATCGTCTGCGCTCTTCCATGCGTTTCTTTTGTTCGCGCGCCAATCGCAGGGCTTCTTGCTGCATTTGCAGCTCGCGCTGCGCTTCTAACGGATCATATAACTCACGTTCATCAATGGGAGGAACAAGCTGTTCGAGCGGTACTTCTGCCTGCTGCTCAATTTCAATATAAGGGCCGGAAGGAGTAGGCGTTCTAAACTCGATTTCTTCAGGGGTGGTCAGCTCACGTGGGGCAGATTGCTCCATGCCATCCATGGCGACAAAAATGATTGCGATAACGCCTACAGCGAGAAACGCAAAAATTCCAAATTTGGATGCGTTTGATCCTTGGGCTATGGTTGGAAATTCGCGATCACCATCCAAAGGTTTTGGTTTAGGCTCTTCATCGAAACTATCAGGCGGGGTTTGATCATTCATATCATAAAATCCTTACTCATTCAGGCTCGTAGTTTTGGGACTTTCGAAATTGGAAAAGAGCTGCGCGAAAAGGCTTGGCTTTTCTTCTTCAGCTTGAAGGGCGGCAATATCAGGTTTTTGAGAAGGAACAGGTACAGAAGCAACATCTACCTCTTTAACCTCTTCTAGTTCTGCTATGGGTTCGGGTTCATAGGATGCCGGTTCAACTTGAGGATAAGCATCATTCCAAATACAAGTGGCTGTATCACCGTCTCTAAGCGTGAATTGAGAGCCGACGCCAGAGACAACCAAATATTGACCTTGAAGATTGAAATTGACGAGACGTTCATTCCCATTTTCATCAACACTAAAGACAGCAGGCATCACATCAAAATCTTCAAACTGGAAGTATGTGAAAACGCCA
>MDTC01256443.1_pt1 | contig 75955 bp, 68 predicted proteins | sample 811181 | NCBI WGS metagenome assembly MDTC01 (sample SAMN05326644, study PRJNA326480) | marine metagenome | isolation source: seawater | place: Pacific Ocean: North | collected 2011
TCGCGCGGTCAGGAAATATCAAGCTTTCAAGGAAATACGAGCCAGAAAGCGCGAAGCGGGGAGTTAGCCCGTCCGGCGAGAGGGGTAAGGCCCCTCTATGAGGACAAGGGACCTGACATTTTTCGAAATGCTTGAATAGAAATTTGTGGGACAGCAGTGGCTACGGCGGGTTTTTTATTGCCTGTAATCCGGCAATTATTCCTTAATACATCACAGATGTGCGGCGAGATAGTCGAGCAGGATCCGCACTTTCGGAGACAGCTGCCGGCCCGGCAGATACATGGCCCAGATACCTTCATCGGCCGGAGCAAAGTTGGGCAGAATTTCCCGTAGCGAACCATCATCCAGATAGGGCTTTACGTAATAATCCGGTAACTGCACTATCCCCAGGCCCCGTTGCGCCGCATCGGTGAGGGCTGCACCGCTGTTGCAGCGTAAACGCCCGTGAATCCGGATCATGCGTTCACCACGGCTGTCGCGGAAGCGCCAGTAGTCGAGTGTTCCGACCAGGCAGCTGTGGCGGCTGAGTTCTGACAGAGTATCCGGCGAGCCGTGATGGTCGATATAGGTGGCTGAGGCGCAGGTGTAAAGGCGTCGTGTGCCGAGCCGGTGAGCCACCAGATCTTCGTTTTCCAGTCGTCCGAGACGGATGGCAATATCGTAGTTACCTTCCACCAGATCCATTTTTTTGTTGGTCAGATCGCAGCTGAGGCTGAGTTGCGGGTATTCCTGCAGGAAGCGGTTCAGCACTGGCATCAGCTGGCGCTCACCATAGGTCACCGGAGCGGTCACCCTTAACGTACCCTGAGGAATGCTCTGCAGCTGGCTGAGGCTGCGCTCTGCGTCGTGCAGGGCATCCTGCAGAGGGCGACATGACTGGTAGTAGAGCTGACCTGCTTCCGTCAGGCTCACCCGGCGTGTGGTGCGGTAGAAGAGCTTCACTCCCAGACGTTCTTCCAGCCACTGAATCTGGCGGCTGACCTGAGCGGTGGAGATCTTCAGCTGCTGAGAGGCGCGGGTAAAGCTTTCTGTTTCAGCCACAGCAATAAACTCACTGAGGCCCTGCCATTCGTTCATTGTTACCTATATGTAATAGTGATTTTATATGTAGGTAGATTATCGCTAAGAGAAAGGTAATTACAATGGTCACCATCATGAAACAGGAGAATGACCATGACTGATACTATTACCTGCCGTGCAGCCGTTGCCTGGGCAGCGGGCGAACCCCTGAAAATCGAAGAAGTTCAGGTAGCTCCGCCAAAAGCGGGCGAAGTTCGCGTAAAAATCGTTGCTACCGGTGTATGCCACACTGACGCTTTCACTCTGTCTGGTGATGACCCTGAAGGCGTGTTCCCGGCGATCCTGGGCCACGAAGGCGGCGGTATTGTTGAGTCTGTGGGCGAAGGCGTAACCAGCCTGAAAGTGGGTGACCACGTGATCCCGCTGTACACCGCAGAATGTGGCGAGTGTAAGTTCTGTAAATCCGGTAAAACCAACCTGTGCAGCGCGGTTCGTGCGACTCAGGGTAAAGGTCTTATGCCAGACGGCACTACCCGTTTTACCTGCAACGGTGAGCCGATTTTCCACTACATGGGTTGCTCAACTTTCTCTGAGTACACTGTACTGCCGGAAATCTCCCTGGCCAAAGTAAACCCTGAAGCGCCACTGGAAGAAGTGTGTCTGCTGGGTTGTGGTGTAACTACTGGTATGGGTGCTGTTCAGAAAACTGCCAAAGTACAGAAAGGCGACACCGTTGCTATCTTCGGTCTGGGTGGTATTGGTCTGTCTGCCATCATTGGTGCACAAATGGCTGGCGCTGGCCGTATTATCGGTATCGACCTGAACGAATCCAAATTCGACCTGGCGACCAAACTGGGCGCAACCGATCTGGTTAACCCATCCAAATTCGATAAGCCGATTCAGGACGTTATTGTTGAAATGACTGACGGTGGTGTGGATTTCTCCTTCGAATGTATCGGTAACGTCAACGTGATGCGTTCTGCTCTGGAATGCTGTCACAAAGGTTGGGGCGAATCTGTGATCATCGGTGTTGCCGGTGCTGGTCAGGAAATCTCTACCCGTCCGTTCCAGCTGGTAACCGGTCGTGTATGGCGCGGTTCTGCATTCGGTGGTGTTAAAGGCCGTTCTGAACTGCCTGGCATCGTTGAAGACTACCTGGCAGGTAAATTCGCGCTGAGCGATTTCATCACGCACACCATGCCACTGGATCAGATCAACGAAGCGTTTGACCTGATGCACGAAGGTAAGTCCATCCGTTCCGTTATTCACTACTGAGTTAACGAAGAAGCGCAGCCAGGGTAATGCCTGTCTGCGCTTTTTTACTGGAGAAAATTATGACTCTGGAAATCGTAAGTCAGAACAAAAGCTTTGGCGGCTGGCACAAGCAATACACGCATCATTCAGAGGTGCTGAACTGTGATATGCGTTTTGCGGTTTACCTGCCACCACAGGCCAGTGCAGAAAACCCGGTACCGGTGCTTTACTGGTTATCCGGTCTGACCTGTACCGATGAAAACTTTATGCAGAAAGCCGGTGCACATCGTGTTGCTGCGGAACTGGGTATGGCCATTGTTGCGCCGGACACAAGCCCACGTGGTGATGATGTTGCTGACGAAGCCGATCAGTACGATATGGGTAAAGGCGCAGGTTTTTACCTGAACGCTACCCAGGCGCCGTGGAGTAAGCACTACCACATGTACGATTATGTGGTCGAAGAACTGCCGGCACTGATTGAAGAAATTTTCCCGGTTACTCAGCAGCGTGCTGTTGCCGGTCACTCTATGGGTGGCCATGGTGCACTGGTCATTGCACTGCGTAATCCTGAGCGTTATTCCTCAGTGTCTGCGTTCAGCCCGATTACCAATCCGGTGAACTGCCCATGGGGTCAGAAAGCATTTTCTAACTACCTGGGTGATGACCGTGAACTGTGGCACACCTATGACGCATCTGAACTGATGAGTCTGGCGACAGAAAAACTGCCGGCACTGGTGGATCAGGGTCTTGCAGATAATTTCCTGCAAGAGCAGCTGAAACCGGAAATGCTGGAAGCCGCTGCGGCACGCAGCAGCTACCCGCTGGAACTGCGTCAGCATGAAGGCTACGACCACAGCTATTACTTTATTGCGTCTTTTATTGAAGAGCACCTGCGCTTCCATAAAAAGTACCTGTAATAATCTGTGCTGCTGAGGTTTCTCAGTTGTTAGCCCATAAAAAACGCCGGAATTTCCGGCGTTTTTTTTTGCGTTCAGGTTGGGGGGCATTGCAGGAGCGGGCTTAGCCGTGAATCCGGCGCAGCGGGACATTACGGTTATTGGTGCGCATTGCGCACCCTAAAAATGGTGAGAAATTGTAGGAGCGGGTTCACCCGCGAAGGTCGTGCAATGGGCCAGCGGCCATCGGAGCTGAAGCACCTCCTACAGAATGATTTTGAATAGGCAATTTATTGTAGGAGCGGGTTCATTCGCGAATCCGGCGCGGCCAGACATTACGGTTATTGGTGCGCATTGTGCACCCTACAAATGGTGAGAAATTGTAGGAGCGGGTTCAGCCGCGAAGGTCGTGCAATGGGCCTGCGGCCATCGGAGCTGAAGCACCTCCTACAGAGTAATTTTGAATAAGCGACTTATTGTAGGAGCGGGTTCACCCGCGAAGGCGTGCAATGCGCCTGCGGCTATCGGACCTACTATCGAAGCCGAAGCCTTTCCTACAAAATAATATCGGCAAACGAACTGACGGCGTTATGGGCCGGATTTTGTGGAATTTCCGCATCGCGTATCAGCCAGCAGGTCTGCATGCCGGCTTGTTTGGCGGCATCCAGTTCTTCCTCGATATCCGATAAAAACAGCACATCAGCGGCATTAATATCATGAGTTTTCTGCAGTGCCTGCAGAATATTCTGATAAGATTGAGCTTCGCGTTTGCCACCCACCTGTGTATCAAAATGACCACTGAACAGAGGCAGTAAATTCCCTGCCTCTGAATAGCCAAAGAATAATTTCTGCGCGGCAACTGAACCGGATGAATACACATACAGTGGCAGGCCGGCAGCGTGCCATTGCTGCAGGTAATCAACGGCATCGGCGTACATATGTGCTTTGTAATCACCGTTTTCATAACCGGCTTTCCAGATCATGCCCTGCAGGGTTTTCAGTGGCGTGGCTTTTTTATCTTCTGCAATCCATTGCAGCAAAACAGCGCTGACGGCATCCATATCCGCAGCGCTGATGTTGTTGCCTTCCTGCGCGGCCAGTTCTGCTGTATCCGCAAGTAACTGGCGCACGGTGTCGTCCTGCTGGTGCGCTTTAATAAACGCTGGCAGGTGTTCTGCGGCATAAGGAAAAAGCACATCCTTAACGAATGAAATGGAAGACGTGGTGCCTTCGATATCCGTCAGAATCAGTTTCACGCTCATCAGTTATCCAGACGATTAAAGTGAGTGGAAATATGATCGCCGGTAAAGTTGGCGACCCAGCCATCCGGGTTATTAAACATGCGGATAGCGATAAAATTCGGGTTAGGACCCATATCAAACCAATGGCGGGTATTGGCCGGTACGCTGATCAGGTCGCCTTTCTGGCAAAGAACTTCGTAGACTTTGCCGTCAACGTGCATGCTGAACAGACCGTGGCCGGCGACAAAAAAACGTACTTCATCTTCACTGTGTGTATGTTCGTTTAAGAACTTTTCACGCAGTTCGGCTTTTTGTGGGTTATCGCTGTTGAGGCTGACAACGTCGACGGTCTGGTAGCCTTCTTCGGCGATCAGGCGGTCGATGTCTTCTTTGTATGCATTTATCACAGCGTCCTGTTCCGCTCCCGGAGAGAGGCTCACCGGCGTGTGCCACTGCTCAAAACGTACACCGATTTTTTCCAGGCAGTCGCGGATTTTGGTGTTGTTTTCGCTGGTGAACAGCAGGTCGGTGGTGTGACTCAGGTTGCTGTCTTTGTAAATGCGTATAACGCTCATAATAACCTCACAGTGATTCAGGACTGTTTCACAGCCCCAAGTTTCAGCAGTTCAAGCTGATAGCCAAGCAGATTTTCCAGTGCTTCCAGATGGCGGAAGCAACTGGCCAGGTCTTTACCCCAGGTATACACACCATGGCCGCGTATCAGATACGCGTGCCCCTGACCCTGCTGCTGCATTGTGTCTTCCACAAGCGTAGCCAGTCGGTGGATATCCTGGTGATTAGCAAACAGCGGGAAGGTGACCGTACCTTCGTGGCTGTCTTCACCGGCGAATGCTTTTTGCAGCTCCCAGCCGGTGAGGGAAATCGCGTCGCTCTGCCAGACCTGTGACAGTACAACAGCAACGGGAGAATGGGTGTGTAACACTGCGCCAATGTCGCTGTCACGCTGGTACAGTTGCGTATGCAGCAGAGTTTCAGCCGAGGGTTTGCCATCCGTCAGGGCGTTACCCTGCCAGTCGACGGCAAGGATGTCTTTCGGTGCCAGCTCGCCTTTGTGCTTGCCTGAACTGGTCAGGGCACAGCAGGCATCGTTAAGCCTGACGGAATAGTTGGAACTGGTGGCCGGTGACCAGCCGCGGCTGTAAAGAATGCGTCCGTATTCACATAACGCGCTGGCAGCGCGGTTAAATTCCTGTGGATTGAACATACATAAATTCCTGAGTGGATCTGTCTGCTGCAGGGGTTAACGGAATTTTCAGGTAGTGCTTTGCAGATGCCCGGATTGTACTTAACCGCGGGCGGGTCTGCTTATCCACGGGCGAACAACATCGCCACGCTACTCTCATCCGGCTGCATAATCAGGCCTTTTTCTGTGGCAATCACGTCAATCAGTCCGGCCGGCGTGACATCAAAAGACGGGTTAATCGCATCACAGCCATGCGGTGCAACCGGCTGACCATTCAGGCTGGTCACTTCTTCTTTCGGGCGTTGTTCGATAGGAATGTCGTCACCGCTGCGCAGCGACAGATCAAAGGTGGTGGTGGGCGCTACCACCATGACGTTAATGCCATGATGCTTGGCCAGTACCGCCAGACTGTAAGTACCGATTTTATTCGCCACGTCGCCATTGGCGGTAATGCGGTCGGCACCAACGATCACCCAGTCGATGCTTTCACGGCGGAACAGTTGCGCCGCCGCGCCATCGCACACCAGAGAGACCGGAATATTATCCTGCATCAGTTCCCATGCGGTAAGGCGTGCGCCCTGTAACCATGGACGGGTTTCACCGGCGTACACTTGTTTTACTTTGCCATCGGCAAAGCCGGAGCGGATCACGCCCAGTGCCGTACCGTGGCCACCAGTGGCCAGTGCGCCGGTGTTGCAGTGGGTATAAATCAGAGAATCCGGGTGCAGCAGGGAAGCGCCGTAATTGCCCATCGCCTGGTTGGCGAGGATGTCTTCTTCGTGAATTTTACGTGCTTCCGCCACCAGGGCGTGGGCATCTTCAGTACCCAGGCCGGCCATACGCTCCAGCGCCCAGAACAGGTTTACTGCGGTCGGGCGTGACTGCGCCAGTACGTGGTAGGCCTGCTGCATATCGCGGCCAGCGAGGGCATCCAGTGCGTAGCCATAGGCGGCTGCAATACCGATTGCCGGCGCACCACGCACAACCATGTCGCGGATCGCATCGGCGACTTCTGCCGCCGTGGTGTATTCATTCATGCGGTGCTCATGGGGCAGTACACGCTGGTCCAGCAGATGCAGACTCTGGTGGTGCCATTCAATGGCATGAAACGCGGCGGGGGGAATAGCGTGGGTGTGTGCAGACATAGTGCCTTCCTGATCTGCCGGTCAATACACCAAACCACAGTTACGGGGTTCGGCCTGCCGGAACGGGCGGATAACGGCCGCTATTCTAGCGCAGGTTAGCCAAGTGAAGTAGCCACAAAACCATATTGATATAGATGTTTCTAATCCCCTGTTCATTTTGTAATATGGGCTAAACGTCAGACAGGAACCGGCATGGAAGATATAGCCCCTTCGGACTTGAAGACGATTATTCACTCGAAACGAGCGAATATTTATTATTTGCAGTACTGCCGTGTGTTAGTGAATGGCGGCCGGGTTGAATACGTTACCGAAGCTGGCAAAGAATCGCTCTACTGGAACATTCCAATTGCCAACACCACGGTCATTCTGCTGGGAACTGGCACTTCAATTACGCAAGCCGCTGTGCGTGAATTTGCTAAATCTGGTGTGCTGATCGGTTTTTGCGGAGGCGGTGGCACACCGCTGTTTGCATGCAACGAAGTTCAAACCGACGTTGAATGGTTGACCTCGCAAAGTGAATACCGCCCCACCGAATACCTGCAACTCTGGTGTCAGTTCTGGTTCAACGAGTCCCTGCGTCTGGATGCGGCTATCCGATTCCAACAATTCAGGCTCGAAAACCTTCGCGAGATCTGGAACAAACTTTCGAAAAGCCGCGAGCTGGATTTTCCGGTATCGCTGCCGCAGCTCGATGGCGTGATTCAGTCATTTGAGCAACGTCTGGAAAGTGCCAACAACAGCAACGATGTATTGGCCACCGAAGCCGTTATGACCAAGGCACTGTACAAGCTGGTCGGTCAAACGACCGGCTACGGTGAATTTACGCGTGCCAAGCAAGGTGGTGGATTGGACATTGCCAACCGCTATCTGGATCACGGTAACTATCTCGCTTATGGGTTAGCAGCGACTGCCTGTTGGGTGTTAGGGCTGCCACACGGGCTGGCTGTACTACACGGCAAAACCCGTCGTGGTGGGTTGGTGTTTGACGTTGCCGATTTGATCAAGGACGCCATCGTCATGCCGGTAGCTTTTATTTCGGCAATAGCTGGTCACGACGAAACCGAATTCCGCCAACAGCTCATCAGCCAGTTCCAAAAGTACGACGTACTCGACCGCATGATCGAGGCTATCAAAGCGGTAGCAGAGCAAACCGGCCGCCCAGAGCGGGGAATCAGCAAAGCATGATCGTCACCATCAAATCCCAATGCGGTAAAAAAGCCCTGACTGAAACCCGCCGTATTCTCGATCAATTCTTTGAACGTGCCGGTGATCGCAGCTGGGAAGGACCGGTAACGCTGGAAGGCCTGAAAACTGTACGCAAGTTGCTGCGTAAAACTGCCCGAAGAAACACCGCCGTGGCCTGCCATCGCGTGCGTGGTACTCAGCAACTGGAGCTGGAATGGATCATTGGCAGTGCACGTAAATTCAATGCACAGGGCAGAGTGCCGACGAACTCGACCGGTCGGGATGTACTGAAAGCTGAATCAGAAAACCATTGGCAAACAGCTGAAGCCATTGCCTTAATGGCTGGGGTCGCTGGATTGTTTCATGACTTTGGTAAGGCCAATACCTTGTTCCAGCAAAAGCTGCTGGGCAAGCGTGGTACGCAAGAGCCTTTGCGTCACGAATGGCTTTCGTTGTTGATGTTTGTGGCTTTTGTCAGGGCTAAAACAGCGACGATTAAAACCGATGAAGAGTGGCTAAAGGCACTTGCGGGTATTTCAGAGCAGGACGAAAAGTTATGTCAGCAAGCATTGTCTGCTTATCAGCAGGATAAAGAGCTAGCGTTAAAGAATCCCTTTGTTCAACTCGAAGGATTGTCTTTAGCAAAAGTGGTTAGCTGGCTGATCGTCAGTCATCATCGCTTGCCTGTGTATCCTGCTCGTGAAGGCAAAAAGGCTGATGAAACCGAGGATGAATACCCAAGGCTCAAAAAATTCAAATTGTCCCAGTTAACTCTGGAGCATCAGGATTGGTACGCGCCCTGGAATTCTTCACAGTGTTTACGTCATGACTGGTCGGCTGCTGACTGGCAGGGTCTGTTCAACTTTGCCCACGGCACGCCTATCGCCAGTCAACAATGGCGGGCGAAAGCCAAACAGCTGGCGCAGCGAGCCCTGAAGCAAAGCGTGCTGTATAACGGCCAAACCCAATGGCTACAGCACGATCAGTTCAGTAGCCACCTGTCCCGACTGGCATTGATGCTGGCTGACCACAGTTACTCCGCAGCTGGCAAGCAGACCAAGTGGTGGGATGAAAAATATCAGGTGTTTGCCAATACCGATAAAAAGGACGCAAACGGCAAGCGGCCACTAAAACAACGGCTTGATGAGCACAATATTGGTGTCGGTCAGAACGCGTTGCTACTGGCGCGACAGCTGCCTAACCTGCGTTCGAATTTGCCTGTTCTGGTCTCCCATAAAACTCTCAAGTCTCGCTCTTCCAATTCCGGCTATCGGTGGCAAGACACAGCCTTTGATATTGCGACTGGCCTGTCGGCTGTGTCGTCAAAGCAGGGCTTTTTCGGCGTCAATATGGCTTCTACGGGTAAGGGTAAAACCTTTGCCAATGCCCGAATAATGTACGGCCTTGCAACTGAGCAGCAGGGATGTCGTTTCAGTGTGGCTTTGGGGCTACGAACGCTGACGTTACAAACAGGCGATGCTTTAAAAGAACGACTGAAACTGGATTCTGACGAGCTGGCAGTCTTAGTTGGTTCACAGGCCGTTCAGGAACTGCACCGACGTCGTACCGAGCAGAATGAGCCTGCTGAGTCCGCGCAAAGCGGCAGTGAATCATCGGCCGATTTACTTGATGACACCCAGCATGTCAGTTACGACGGCACCTTGAGCGATGGCCCGCTAAGACGTTGGTTGGGCCAAAACGCCTACGGTCAGCCCTCCAAGTCATTGCAGCTGCTCAGTGCCCCGGTACTGGTCTGCACCATCGATCACTTAATGCCTGCAACTGAAGGTGTTCGTGGTGGTAAACAAATTACGCCGATGCTGCGGTTGCTCACGTCGGACCTGGTGCTGGATGAGCCCGATGACTTTGACTCGACAGACTTGCCCGCACTTTGCCGACTGGTGAACTGGGCTGGGTTGCTTGGTAGCCGGGTATTGCTGTCATCTGCCAGTATGCCGCCTGCCATGTTAACTGCGCTCTTCAGTGCTTATCAGGCTGGCCGGAAGCAGTTTAATCGTGCTTGTGGCACTCCGGGGCAATCAGATGAGATTTGCTGTGCCTGGTTTGATGAATTTGGTGCCTTATCCAGTAACTGCACCGATCAGCAGGCTTTCAAGGTTTCCAATAGCGAGTTTGTAGCAACGCGAGTCAAGCATTTGAAAGCCGATCTGGAACCGGGTAAAGCGTTGCGTTTGGCAGAAGTACTGGATGTTGAAACCATTTCCGGGAGTAAGGAAGAAGCCGTCGACGCACTTTGTGCCAGCCTCTGGGAGGGTATGACACAACTGCATCAATCCCATGCATCTGCCGACCCCGCAACCGGCAAACAAGTGTCAGTTGGCCTGATTCGAATGGCCAATATTAATCCGCTGGTGGCCGTTGCCCAGCGGTTGATTGAGCGAGATATTCCGCAAACTGTTTCATTTGTTGGTACACGTCTGCATTTGTGCGTGTACCACAGCCAACATCCGCTGTTAGTTCGATCGCATATAGAAGCTCGGCTGGATAGCATGCTTAACCGCAAACAGCCTGGAGTACTTTGGCAACAGCCGGAAATCCGTTCCGCGCTGGATACTTTTCCTGAACAAAGCCACCTGTTCGTTGTGCTCGGCTCGCCGGTAACTGAAGTAGGGCGCGATCACGATTATGACTGGGCCATTGCTGAGCCCAGCTCCATGCGTTCGTTGATCCAGCTGGCTGGGCGCATTCAGCGCCATCGAAAACAAGCGCCAAAATCCACCAATATGCTGGTACTGAATTACAACTATCGCACTCTGAAGCAGCTTGCAGTAAACAGTGACACAGCGCCACTGCTGTACACCCAGCCGGGGTTTGAGGCCAAAACGACAGGGCCAAACACCATGCTGCAGCTGGACTCGGAGCACTGGGCAATCAAGCAATGTGTGAAGGCTGAAGACCTGTCAGCTATTTCATCTATTCCCAGAATCATAGAGCCAGCAAGGGCGGCAAATGGCACCAGCCTGATTCAGATCGAGCACTTGCACCTGATCGCCGCCTTATTTGAAAACAGGGCGGTTCAGATTCAGGGCCGAACCTGTGCCGACCGTTGGTGGCAGTTATCACCGGCACCAGATTGGCACGCTGAAATGCAACGCCGAACCCCATTCAGACAATCCAGCCCGGACGACGCCTTTGTGCTGTACCAGCAGGATGACACCGAAGAGCCGGTGTTCCATTTGATTCGAGAAAGCGATGGTTATCTGTTACCGCAAAAACTGACTTTCGATTACCCGGAAATCAAACCTGCTCAGCACTGTTCGCCCTGGTTGGAAAGTGACGTTAAGACTCTGATCGCAGAGATGTCGGAAAAACTGGGGCGTGAAGTGTCCGACATCAGCAAGCATTTTTGTGAGATTCGCCTGCGTCGCCTTAACGACACTGGCGCGAAGTCATGGCAATACCATCCGTGGCTTGGGATCTTTCGGAATATTGATTAAATCCAAATTTTAAATTTCAGGAACGTGCAGGAGGTGCAATGGAACTGACCGAAAAAATCCGCCAGTACATCGAAGATCGATGTACAGCCAAACTTGAGCCGCTGGAAAAAGAGCTGGCCAAGGCGGAAAAGGAAAAGACAGCCGATGAGTTCGCTGAATTCCGGCTGGACTGGCATCAGCGTAAACAAGAGCTGCTGGATAAGTTCAAACCGGCCACCTGGCTTTCTGATGCAGCAAGTCGGGCAAAGCAAATCAGCCTCGTCAGCCATGCATTGAAATACACACATAGTGATGCCAAGGGCACCAGCTTGTTGGCGGACATCACCGTGTGGGCGGCCGGACGTGTGCTTTCTTCCGCAGATTTAACGGCAATGAAAGCCGACGTGGTGGGGAACGCGGCGGCGTTGGATGTTGCCAATCTGTTGCTGCTGGAACACGAAGGTGTTCGTCTGCTGGATCAGGTAGCGGCAAACGATACTTCGGCACTGGCTGAGTTTGGTACCGCAGACCAACAGGCCGAATGGCAGGCAGGCTTCAAGGAAGCTCTGAAAGTGAAAGAGCCGTCCAGCCACACACTGGCCAAACAGCTGTATTTCCCTGTGGCCGATGAAGAAACTGGCTATCACTTGCTGGCTCCGCTGGCGGCGTCTTCGTTCAATCACGCTGTTTTTCAACGTGTTCAGCACTCTCGTTTCAGCGAGCACGCGAAGGAAGCTCGTGATGCCCGGCGCAAAGGACATTTCTGGCAAGTGGGTACCAGAGACTATCTGAATTTGGCCATTCAGACTTTCGGCGGCACCAAGCCACAAAATATTTCCCTGCTGAACAGTCAGCGCGGTGGTCGGGCGTATTTGTTTAATGCCCAGCCGCCGGTGTGGAAATCCCGATCCAAACCACCCAAATCTGTCGACGCTTTCTGGAGCGGTTACCGTTGGCGCATTCGCAAGCAGTTGGATGAACTGACGGGCTTTCTTGAGTGGGCTAATCAGCATGAGCTGAATAATCGCCATATTCGCAACAAGCGGGGGGAGATGGTTGCTGCTATGGTCGACGAACTTCACCAATATGCTGCACAACTCCGTCTTTTCCCGGCTGGATGGGCTGCCGAACCCATGGGCAATGGGCCTGAAGCCTGCTGGGTTGACCCCGCCAGAGATGATAAGGACTTCCAGTACGAGCGTGAAGGCAAGGCCTGGTGCAAGCAGTTAGCCCTTAACTTTGGCCGGGTGCTGGCCAAATCCATCGACCAGAAAGGCAAGCGAGCAAAGCTGAGCATGAGTGATGCCGAAACCGCGCACTTTAAACAACAAATTCAGCGTCAGGCGTATTTGCTGATGGTCGATCTGGAGGAATTGGTATGAGACATCTTTTGTTGCTCAACAACTTGCGTGTTGAAAACGCCAATGCCATCTCTGGCATGACCTGGGGCTTTCCTGCGCCAACCAACTTTCTGGGGTTTACTCACGCACTGTCACGCAAGTGCCAGGCAAAGTGGGGCAATCATGCCAGCCTGGGAGGTGTTGGAATCATCTGCCATAGCCATCAGGTACATACCCAACAGCCCAGCGGTTTTGAACATGTGTTTGCACTAAGTCGTAACCCTTTAACCAAAGACGGTAATACTGCGCCATTCAACGAAGAAGGCCGTATGCACATGACGGTCAGCTTGCTGGTGGACTGTGAGTTTGACCCTCTGGAACTGGTGTTGGGCGACGAACCTGCAGAGCAGCGCATCAAACAGTTTGAACATCAGGTGCTGGACTGGCTGGTAACCCAACGACTGGCGGGCGGCATTATCACAAGCATTGGCCGGGTTCGGTACTGGCAGCTTAATGAAACAGATACCAACAGCCAGCGGGCTTTCCGCCGCGAAATGTTGCGACTGATTCCGGGATTTGTATTGCTAGACCGCTCTGACTTGCTGGCAGAACACCATCAGGCCCAAAAGCAACAAACACCAGATACTGAATTGCTCGACAGTTGGCTCGATTTTGTGGCGCTTTGCTACCAGTCCGAAGCCATTGGTCTGGAAGACGGTGAAGCCCCCGTGGTTGGCGAAACCAAAGCCGAGTGGAAAATTCAGCCCAAGCCAGGCTCTGGCAAAGGCTATCTGGTACCACTGGCCATTGGATATCAATCCATTTCCGATCTTTACGAACCAGGCACCGTAGGCCGCGCCCGAGACAACACCGTACCTTTCCGCTTTGTAGAAAGCGCCTACAGCATTGGTGAATGGTGCAGTCCACACAGACTACAAGCTCCGGAAGACCTGCTTTGGCAATACCGCTACAGCGATGGTGCGTATGTCTGCGAGATTCCATCGCAACAAGTAATTTCTGCATCCAGTGAAGATGAAAGCATCGAAATTCCGGACAACGACTTCAACTCATTAGACGAATTGTATTAATCAAGGAGAGACAACATGGCAACTACCAAACTGAAAACTGCATCTGTTCTGGCATTCGAACGCAAACACGCCAACTCTGATGCCGCTATGTTCGCAGGTCGCTGGGAAGAGCGCGCTAACCCCGATGGCTGGAAAGCTATTGAAGTGCAACAAAAATCCGTACGCGGAACCATTTCCAACCGTCTTAAAGCAGCCATTGCCAACGACCCACTGAAGCTGGACGCTGAAATTCAAAAGCCTAACCTTCAAACGGTCGATACTGCTGCACTGCCTCAGGACAGTGACACTCTGAAAGTTTCCTTTACTCTGCGTGTTCTGGGTGATCTGGCAACGCCGTCAGCTTGTAACGACGGCGATTACCAGCAAGCGCTGGCCAACGTAATCAACGGCTACATCGAGCGCGAACAATTCACCGAACTGGCTTCCCGTTACGCCGAAAACCTCGCTAACGCGCGTTTTCTGTGGCGTAACCGCGTGGGTGCCGAGCAAATTGAAGTTACCGTATCCCAGTTGTCGGGTACCGATGTCCTGAACAGCTGGACGTTTGATGCCCATAACTTCGATCTGCGTAACTTTGGTACCCAGCCAGAGGCGATTAAGCCCCTGGCGGATCTGATCCAAACCGGTCTGAGCGGTAAAGGCTTTGTATTGCTGCGTGTTGAAGCCTATGTGCGTTTGGGTGAAGGACAGGAGATTTTTCCATCACAGGAACTGGTGCTGGATGGCTCTGGCAACAGCAAAAAGAGCAAATTCCTGTATCAGGTTGATGGTCAGGCCGCCATGCACTCCCAGAAAATTGGCAATGCCATTCGCACCATTGACACCTGGTACCCGGAAGCCGATACCTTTGGCCCTATCGCCATTGAACCGTATGGCTCTGTAACCAGCCGTGGTGCTGCTTACCGTCAGCCAAAGGCCAAGGAAGATTTCTACAACCTGCTCGATAAATGGGTACTGAAAGACGAGGCCCCATCGGTTGGCAATCAGCACTACGTGATGGGCGTTCTGATTCGTGGTGGCGTATTCGGCGAAGCAGGATAAGGAGCAGGGGATGAACCAACTGGATTTCTACCTCGATATCAAGCTGCTGCCCGACCCGGAATTTGAAACGCAGGACCTGCTAAATGCCCTGTTTTCAAAATTCCACCGGGCCATGAGTCAAACAGTACCAGGAAAAATCGGCGTCAGCTTTCCGGAAGTCGACAAGCGACTGGGTTCTGTATTGCGACTGCATGGCAGTGAGTCAGAGCTCGGCTTGTTGATGGAAAATAACTGGCTGAAAGGTATGCGTGATTACTGCCAGATCAGCAAGATCGAACCCGTGCCAAATGCGGTTCAATACCGCACGGTAAAACGGGTTCAGATGAAAAGTGCCCATAACAAGCGCAAACGCTCAATCGCCAAAGGCTGGCTGACCCCGGAACAAGCTGAAGAGCAAATACCGGACAGCCAGCAGAAGCGTAACCCGTTTCCGTTTATTGAAATGAAAAGCCTCTCGAACCAGAACCGGATGAGGGTGTATATCTACCACGGTGAATTGCAAAGCGAACCATCCGAGGGCACGTTTAATAGCTATGGCCTTAGCGCCACGGCGACTATCCCCTGGTTTTGACCTTAAAATCAGCCCAATCTGCAAGTCTTTGATTTATATAGGTTTGCAGGTTGGTGCCTGAAAAAGGGTTTTTGCGTAAAAAACGAGAAAGTTCTTTAACAAACAGGTATTTAACGCTGATTTGCAACAGCTCGCTGCCGCGCAGGCAGCTCAGAAATGACTGCGATTAAAGGCAGCCTGACTGCTGCTGCTCGCTGCCGCGCAGGCAGCTCAGAAATACCGCTCCAGCTGAATGTACCCGCGGCTGAGGCTCGCTGCCGCGCAGGCAGCTCAGAAATACTGAGTGAGCCGGAATCTGCCCGGGCATTTGCTCGCTGCCGCGCAGGCAGCTCAGAAAGCGGGCAGCGGGCGGAAAGCGTGTAACTCGGTGCTCGCTGCCGCGCAGGCAGCTCAGAAAATGCTCCCGTGTGAAGAGTATGACGGCAAGGTGCTCGCTGCCGCGCAGGCAGCTCAGAAACAGTACCGGCACGGAAACTGAGAGACGCCGTAGCTCGCTGCCGCGCAGGCAGCTCAGAAATTTCATGCTGCGGGCCATATCGTCGGACGAGTGCTCGCTGCCGCGCAGGCAGCTCAGAAATTAACGACGTCATCATCTGGTTCGTCGGACGAGCTCGCTGCCGCGCAGGCAGCTCAGAAAACCTTCCAGAGCATACCAACCCACGGGTCGATGCTCGCTGCCGCGCAGGCAGCTCAGAAAATATACTTTGGCTTCAACCCATGCAGCATCTTGCTCGCTGCCGCGCAGGCAGCTCAGAAAAAGAACGCGGCGTGCATAATCCAGCACCAGTCGCTCGCTGCCGCGCAGGCAGCTCAGAAAACACAAGCTCAGACGGCAGCATGACGCCAACGGCTCGCTGCCGCGCAGGCAGCTCAGAAAAGTGGCCCGCCTGGTTTCTCCTGCCGCTGAAAGCTCGCTGCCGCGCAGGCAGCTCAGAAAAACCCGCTGGATGTGTTGCGCGGCTACCTGTGGCTCGCTGCCGCGCAGGCAGCTCAGAAAATTGTTGTACGGCTGATAACTTAGTAGAGGTTGCTCGCTGCCGCGCAGGCAGCTCAGAAATGCTGCAGGTCGTGCTTGGTGCGCTTCTGGGTGCTCGCTGCCGCGCAGGCAGCTCAGAAAACCGACAAAGACCTGAACATGCTGATGGCCAAGCTCGCTGCCGCGCAGGCAGCTCAGAAATCGTAGATCAGGCTATCCGAGAACGTCTGAGTGCTCGCTGCCGCGCAGGCAGCTCAGAAATGGAAGCAGGACAGAAGATCCCCGGATACGCCGCTCGCTGCCGCGCAGGCAGCTCAGAAAAGAAGTAAGGCACGCCTTCCATAGGGCGTGGAGCTCGCTGCCGCGCAGGCAGCTCAGAAAATGCTCCCGTGTGAAGAGTATGACGGCAAGGTGCTCGCTGCCGCGCAGGCAGCTCAGAAAATCAACTGGTCATTCACTGGCGCAACAGCTGAGCTCGCTGCCGCGCAGGCAGCTCAGAAATGTCGATAGCGTAGCGCTTGTTGTTTCGTTAGGCTCGCTGCCGCGCAGGCAGCTCAGAAACTGGACGAAATCACCGCGCTTACAACCTGCGAGCTCGCTGCCGCGCAGGCAGCTCAGAAAAGATGCTGAAGACCCAGACCCGTTTACCCTGGGCTCGCTGCCGCGCAGGCAGCTCAGAAACATCGTACTGTGTTTCCGCAAAGACGTGTTTCGGCTCGCTGCCGCGCAGGCAGCTCAGAAACACGACGCTTCAGTGTGTAGTTGGAAATGTTAGCTCGCTGCCGCGCAGGCAGCTCAGAAATGACGGCAATAATTACGTTCTCGATACCAACAGCTCGCTGCCGCGCAGGCAGCTCAGAAATTACAGCGGCGCAAACTTCGGCAATGTGACTGGCTCGCTGCCGCGCAGGCAGCTCAGAAATTCATCAGCGCGCATGATCTTTTTGGTGACCAGCTCGCTGCCGCGCAGGCAGCTCAGAAAATCTTTCAACGCCTCTTTCTTGCGAGCCTGCTGCTCGCTGCCGCGCAGGCAGCTCAGAAAGTTCAAAAACCGGCGGATCGTCCTGTCATTGTGCTCGCTGCCGCGCAGGCAGCTCAGAAATGCAGCGGGCTGAGACGTTACGCCGGGCAACCGCTCGCTGCCGCGCAGGCAGCTCAGAAAAGCCCGGATTCTTCCAGCGCGGTCTTAACGTAGCTCGCTGCCGCGCAGGCAGCTCAGAAATCAACCGCACTCATTCCACCGGTCAGCTCACCGCTCGCTGCCGCGCAGGCAGCTCAGAAAAGTCCGGTACCGCCAGTGATGGTAATGGCACCGCTCGCTGCCGCGCAGGCAGCTCAGAAAAGTACAGCACATGATTGACTACACTTCTTACTGCTCGCTGCCGCGCAGGCAGCTCAGAAAGTCTGGGATATTAATAAGCCGGTGGAAAATCCGCTCGCTGCCGCGCAGGCAGCTCAGAAAAAAACATCTATCGACGTGACCACCGGCTACCAGCTCGCTGCCGCGCAGGCAGCTCAGAAATCCTATTGCCGTCATGGCTGTGACAAATACATGCTCGCTGCCGCGCAGGCAGCTCAGAAAAAAGTGGCGCAGGCAGACCAGTGCCTTGATGCGCTCGCTGCCGCGCAGGCAGCTCAGAAACCATGTCGCTTCTGCTGTTGACAGGCCAGACAGCTCGCTGCCGCGCAGGCAGCTCAGAAATGAACGCTGCGGGTCGTACAGATACGTTCACGGCTCGCTGCCGCGCAGGCAGCTCAGAAAAACGTCGATTGTCACACCGCTTTCAGGGTGTTGCTCGCTGCCGCGCAGGCAGCTCAGAAATACCTGCTGGGCGGCGTAAACTCTGGCGGTACGCTCGCTGCCGCGCAGGCAGCTCAGAAATTCTCGCCTTTCATTATGGCAATCAGGTACTTGCTCGCTGCCGCGCAGGCAGCTCAGAAACTGAATACAAAGGGGCTGGACCAAGAGCCCCGGCTCGCTGCCGCGCAGGCAGCTCAGAAAGAAAACGGAACAGCAGATTGTCGGTGATGCCAGCTCGCTGCCGCGCAGGCAGCTCAGAAAATCGGGCCGTAGTCTTCTTCCATTTCCTTCCAGCTCGCTGCCGCGCAGGCAGCTCAGAAATGCAGCAGGTTGCCCGTACTCTGCTGGGTGATGCTCGCTGCCGCGCAGGCAGCTCAGAAAACGGGAAAGCCGTGGCCGGCGCTATCCGCACCGCTCGCTGCCGCGCAGGCAGCTCAGAAAAAGGAACAACCAATCAGAGGACCACATACCATGCTCGCTGCCGCGCAGGCAGCTCAGAAAGGTGTGTATCGTGTTTCTCACGTCGTTGTACGGCTCGCTGCCGCGCAGGCAGCTCAGAAAACAGAAGCCTGTGTAAAAGATACACAGGCCTCGCTCGCTGCCGCGCAGGCAGCTCAGAAATGGTGACGCTGACGACCTGATCACCGCCGCCAGCTCGCTGCCGCGCAGGCAGCTCAGAAAGAGAAACAGCCGAAGCCTGGTCAGCACCGTCTGCTCGCTGCCGCGCAGGCAGCTCAGAAAAGCATCGATACTCTGGACTCTGCTGACGTGTTGCTCGCTGCCGCGCAGGCAGCTCAGAAAATCCAGCATGGGTGACTTTCAGAAGTCTGCACGCTCGCTGCCGCGCAGGCAGCTCAGAAAGTCAGAGGGAAGATTTTCAGGGTTATAAGTTAGCTCGCTGCCGCGCAGGCAGCTCAGAAAAATGGCCCCAACGATTGCGCCAATCACTGTCAGCTCGCTGCCGCGCAGGCAGCTCAGAAATTATCTAAATTCACTCGACTTAGCGTGTCCTGGCTCGCTGCCGCGCAGGCAGCTCAGAAAAGCAACGGTAACGCACGTATCTCAAGCACCATGCTCGCTGCCGCGCAGGCAGCTCAGAAATGCGATCAGATAAACGTCAGCTGGAAAACACGGCTCGCTGCCGCGCAGGCAGCTCAGAAATACCATTACAAGGCCTTTAAGCACAAATTAGGGCTCGCTGCCGCGCAGGCAGCTCAGAAAGCTTGTTGCTGCGGAGCTGGCTGCTGCTGCGGGCTCGCTGCCGCGCAGGCAGCTCAGAAATTCTACTTTGAGGATCTTAAAATGCACAGGAAGCTCGCTGCCGCGCAGGCAGCTCAGAAATGCACCAGATACTGCAACCTGCTTTTTAGATGGCTCGCTGCCGCGCAGGCAGCTCAGAAATGTATCCAGCAGCATGATCAGGAAATCACGCAGCTCGCTGCCGCGCAGGCAGCTCAGAAAGGCCCCCTTATCGTGGAAGACCACATCACCGGGCTCGCTGCTGCGCAGGCAGCTCAGAAATGTTGAATCCCACTCCTTCGTCACGTCGCCAGGCTCGCTGCCGCGCAGGCAGCTCAGAAAATTCGCCCGCGCCTGATACTCCTGCGCCTGAAGCTCGCTGCCGCGCAGGCAGCTCAGAAATTGTCAGGCTCCGGGAGATATGATGGAAATGTGCTCGCTGCCGCGCAGGTAGCTCAGAAAAGAACGGTCAGCCGAAAATGAAGAACCGCTACGCTCGCTGCCGCGCAGGCAGCTCAGAAAAATCCGTTTAATTCCTGATTAAAAACCTTCCGGCTCGCTGCCTCCTAGTCAACCCGGAAACTGATCGTGCTCTAAGTTTTCTGGTGTAGAACTGCGACCAGAATCAGGGGCTGGCCAGTTGTTTCCGTTAGGCATTCATTGCACTGTTGGCCTGATATGTGTACCGCTGCTTTTACAGCAGATTCTGCATCTGATGGAAGGCGCGCACCAGGCCGTTGGTTGAACCGTCGAACTCTTCCGGAATGGCGTCAGATTCCAGCGCGCCGAGTACTTTGCTGCCCAGCTGTTTGCCCAGTTCCACACCCCATTGATCGAAGGAGTTAACGCCCCACAGGAAGCCCTGAGCGGCGACTTTGTGCTCGTACAGGGCAATCAGTGCGCCGATGGTCTGTGGCTTGGCTTTGGGGAAGTAGAGGGTGTTGCTCGGCCGGTTGCCGGGAATCACTTTCTGCGCCGCCAGTACAATGGCTTCGGCTTTGCTCATGCCAGCGGCGGTCAGCTCAGCGATGGCTTCGTCTTCCGATTTACCCTGCAGCAATGCCTGGCTTTGACTCAGGCAGTTGGATACCAGCATGGCGTGGAAGTTATCAATCGGGTTATGGCTGGTCATCGGCATGATGAAATCACAGGGCGAAAAGTGCGTGCCCTGGTGCAGCAGCTGGTGGAACGCATGCTGGCCGTTGGTACCAACGCCACCCCAGATAATCGGACCGGTGTTGTAATCCACCTGATTGCCATCGATGGTAATGGATTTACCGTTACTCTCCATGTCCAGCTGCTGCAGGTGCGCCGGCAGCGAACGCAGATAATGGTCGTAAGGCAGAATGGCGTGGGAGTTTACGCCGAAGAAATTCACATACCAGACGCCGAGCAGCGCCATAATCACCGGCATATTCTGCGCTAAGGGGGCGGTGCGGAAATGCTCATCCATTTCATAGGCGCCACGCAGCAGGTCGCGGAAATTATCGATACCAATGGCCAGAGCCAGCGGCAGACCGATGGCTGACCACAGGGAGTAACGACCGCCAACCCAGTCCCACATCGGGAAGATGTTTTCTTCGTCGATTCCAAAGGCTTTGGCTTTTTCGACGTTGGAGGATACCGCGGTAAAGTGTTTCGGCAGATCCTGTTCGTTACCGCCGTTATCCAGGAACCACTGGCGGCAGGCGGTGGCATTTTTCAGCGTTTCCTGAGTACCGAAGGATTTCGACTGAATAATAAACAGCGTGGTGGCCGGATCGAGACGCTTGAGAATTTCGGTAATGTGCGAGCCATCGATGTTGGCCAGATAATGAATGTTCAGGCGGCTGTCCCAATAGGGTTTGAGTGCCCCTGAGGCCAGTTTCGGGCCTAAAAATGAGCCGCCGATGCCGATAGAAACCACATCGGTAAATGGCTTGTTACTGTAGCCGCGCCATTGGTTACGGCGTACTTTCCAGCAGAATTCTTCCATGCGGTGCACGGTTTCACGCACTTCCGGCATGATGTCCTGACCATCGACCAGAATCGGACGGTCGCTGTAATTACGCAGTGCGGTATGCAGCGCCGGACGTTTTTCACTGCGGTTAATGGCTTCGCCGGTAAACATGCTGTCGATCTGCGCCGGCAGGTTGCGTTCCTGTGCCAGGCGGATCAGCAGATGCATGGTGTCTTCATTGATACGGTTTTTCGAGAAGTCGAGTGACAGGCCGGCAGCTTCCGCGTGAAAGCGTTCGAAGCGGTTGGGGTCCGTGGCAAACCAGTCGCGCATGTGCTGATCTTTAATCTCGTCGTAGTGCTTCTGCAACGACTTCCAGATATCAGTTTGCGTAAGACTTCCTGATACAGACATACCGTTTCCTTGAGTAACAATTTTCGTCTGAGTATACGGAAGCGGCGGGCGGCGGGCAAAAAAGGTCAGCATTGGCGAACAAAACAGGGCACCGATAAGCGCATAAAAAAGCCGCACAGCGTGAGCGGTGCGGCTTTTTATAATATGAAATTAACGGTCTGAACAGAGCTCAGGCGAGCTGTACCGGAATATCAAAACTGGTGTGGCTGACGCTGTTGTCTTCGTTCATGTACACCATTTTCGGTTTAAAGCTGGCCAGTTCACTTTCATCAAAATTGCCATAAGTGCAGATGATCACACGGTCACCAACGCTGGCCTGATGCGCAGCAGCACCGTTTACAGAAATAATGCCGGAACCGTCTTCGCCACGGATGATGTAGGTGGTGAAGCGCTTGCCGTTATCAATGTTGTAGATCTGAATCTGTTCGAATTCGCGCATGCCGGTCATGTCCAGCAGCTTGCCGTCGATGGCACAGGAGCCTTCGTAGTTGAGTACGGCGTGGGTGACGCGGGCCTGATGGAGTTTGGCTTTCAGCATAATGCTCTGCATGAAGTCCCCTTATTCTTTTATATGAGGTGGGTCTGCAGGGCGGGGTAAAGGTGGGTGTTACCGCCGCCCGTTGGGCGGCGGAGTATGCCGCAGGGGGCTCAGGGATTCAACGTGATGGTCAGGTTGTCGATCAGCAGGTTGTCGATCAGGCGGGCTTTGCCAATGTAGGCTGCGCCAAGGATGACGACTGAGTCGTCGTCCGGGGTGGCCGGAGCCAGATCAGAGGTGCGGCGGATTTCCAGGTAATCAGTACGGAAACCACGCTGATCCAGACGCTCACGTGCAGTCTTCAGTGTTTGCTCAACGTCTTTGTGGGCACGGAAGTCTTCAGCGATTTCCTGCAGGGTCTGGAACAGACCGGTGGCCTGTTCGCGTTCCACTTCTGTCAGGTAGCCATTGCGTGAGCTCAGCGCCAGACCATCGTCGGCACGCTTGATAGCGACCGGTACGATTTCCACTGGCATGCACAGGTCAGCCACCATTTTTTTGATCACGGCGACCTGCTGGAAGTCTTTCTCACCGAAAAATGCCATATCCGGCATCACCATGTTAAACAGCTTGTTGACCACGGTGGCGACGCCATCAAAGTGACCCGGACGGCTGCCACCACACAGACCCTCGGAAACCTCAGGTACGTGGATAATGGTCTGACGGTCCTGGCCTTCCGGATACATCTCGTTGACGTCCGGAGCAAACAGAACCTCACAGCCGGCACCGGCGAGCATGGCCTGATCCTGTTCCAGCGTGCGTGGGTAGCGCGCCAGGTCGTCGGGATCATCAAATTGCAGCGGGTTAACAAAGATGCTGGCAACCACAAAGCATTCGTTCTGAATGGCATTGTCGACCAGACTGATGTGGCCATCATGCAGATTGCCCATAGTCGGTACGAAACCAATGCGACGACCCTGTTTACGGGCTTCGCGGACGTGCTCACGCAGTTCGCTGATAGTATGTACTGTAATCATTCGCTGAAACTGTATTCGTCAGATGGGAATTGACCGTTTTTCACTTCTTCCACGTACGCGCTGAACGCCTGCTGTACGTTACGGCCATCAGTTAGGAAATTCTTTACGAACTTTGGCATGCGGCCAATTTTAAGCCCCAGCATGTCATGCATCACCAGTACCTGAGCATCGGTGCTGTTACCGGCGCCGATACCGATCACGGGTACTTCAACAGCTTTGGTAATGCGCTCTGCCAGAGGATTTGGTACGCACTCCAGCAAAATAATATCGGCTCCGGCTTCAGCCAGAGCAACGGCATTGGCCACCATGGCGTCGGCAGCGCTGCTGTCGCGCCCCTGTACCCGGTAACCACCGAATTTGTTTACAAACTGTGGGGTCAGCCCCAAATGGGCACACACAGGAACGCCCTGTGACGCCAGTGCTGCGGTGATCGGCAGCAGGCTGTCATCACCTTCCAGTTTGACCATGTGAGCGCCGGCCTGCATCACTTCGCGGGCACTCGAAAGACCCTGTTCCAAAGTGGCATAGCTCATAAACGGCAGATCGGTCATGATCAGCGCAGGGGTTTCTGAACGACGGTTTCCACGGGCAACACAAGAGGTGTGGTATGCCATATCGGCAACCGTGACCGGCAGAGTACTGTCGTGGCCCTGTAAAACATTGCCCAGTGAATCACCTACTAACAGGACGTCGACGCCGGCATCGGCTGCCAGATGGGCAAAGGTCGAATCGTAAGCCGTCAGTACAGCAAACTTCTCACCGGCGGCTTTTTTTGCCTGCAGTGAGCGGATACTGATAGGAGTCATGGTTCAGGGTCTCCGGTTTAGGCCCAAGAGGGCGTATGGTGCGGATTGACAGTTATAAGTCAACCGTCAATGCGCTTATACGCTGGATTTCGCCGCTGAATTCCGGCTCCAGAGCCGCGAGTTTCCTGCCGTCTGGCAGTATCAGCTGTGGCGCAATTTCCAGCAGAGGTAACACCACAAAACTGCGGTTACACATCTCCTTGTGTGGGATTGTCAGACGATCAGAGCTGTAGGTCTCATCGCCATAAAGCAGAATATCCAGGTCAATGGTGCGCTCACCCCAGTGACGGAGTTTGACCCGCCCCTGTGAATCTTCCTGTTGTTTGACTGCGTCCAGCAGAGCTTCCGGCGCCAGATCGGTATCGATCGCCGCCACCACATTCAGGTAGTCTGGCTGATCCTGCGGGCCCAGCGGTTTGCTGCCATACAATGAAGACCAGCTCAGTAAACGACAATGCGGCATTTTGTCCAAGGCCTGCAACGCCGTAACGATCTGTTCCGCCGGGTTATTTAAATTGGCTCCCAGCCCGATATAACAAACAGTCATAGTGTTACTCTTCGGGTGATCAGGAGCGGCGGTTGTTGCGCTTGCGTGGTGGGCGGCGACGTCTGCGCTCACCATCACCATCGGCTTCAGAACGGCCTCTGGCAGGCACCAGATCCGGGTTTTCCTGCTGCAGGCGGGTCCAGAATTTACCCAGACCGTTGAGGTTTTCACCGGACTGCTCGCGCAGCAGAACAAAATCGTACGCAGCGCGGAAACGCGGATGCGTCAGCAGTTCTGTGGTTTTACGGCTTTGGGTACGGGCCAGGCGTAACTGCAGTTCCCAGATCTCACGCATCGGAATGGAGAAACGCTTGGGAATCGAGGTGGCTTGCAGCTGCTGCGACATAATGCGGTCAGCGGCTTTCTGCATGGCCGGGTGTGCGGCCATTCCGGCGGCTTCAAATTCCTCTTTGACGCGCTGCAGTGGTGCCCACAGCAGCGAAGCCAGGAAGAAATACGGTGTTACCGATTTACCCGCACGGATGCGGTCATCGGTGTTACGCATGGTGTTCTCCGCCATGGCCAGCGCCATTGGATCATCGCGCAGGCACTGTTCGGTCGCCGGGAACAGGGCGCCAAACAGATTGTATTCACGTAACAGACGCAGGGTATCCAGTGCGTTACCGTGCAGGAAGAGTTTGAGCACTTCCTCGAACAGACGGGCGGCCGGGATCTGTTCCAGCAAGGGTGCCATCACCGGAATGGGCTCTGCGGTCTGAGCTTCAATGGTAAAGCCCAGTTTGGCAGCAAAGCGGATGGCGCGCAGCATGCGTACCGGGTCTTCGCGGTAACGGGTTTCCGGATCACCGATCAGACGCAGACGTTTGTTCTGCAGATCATCCCAGCCACCGGCATAGGCGTGTACGCTGAAGTCAGCAATATCGTAGTACAGAGCGTTGACGGTAAAGTCGCGACGCATGGCGTCTTCATCTTTATTGCCGTAAACGTTGTCACGCAGAATCATACCCTGATCGCCGGTGGCGGCGACTTTGGCAGAATGATCTTCAGTCGGTGGTGCACGGAAGGTGGCCACCTCGATCACTTCGCGGCCAAATACCACATGAACCAGCTTGAAGCGGCGGCCGATCAGGCGCGAGTTGCGGAACAGCTGATTAACCTGCTCTGGTGTGGCGTCAGTCGCCACGTCAAAATCCTTCGGATTCAGCCCCAGCAGGGTGTCACGCACGCCGCCGCCGACCAGTAACGCCTGATGACCGGCATTGTTGAGGCGATACAGCACCTTCAGCGCATTTTCGCTGATGTTGCTGCGGCTGATCTGGTGCTGGTCCCGGGGAATCACTGTCAGTGGCGCCGGGGTCTGGCTGCGGCTGCTGCCGGACAGGCGTTTGATGCCGGCTTTAACAGTGTCAGTAAAGGATTTTATCAAAATGCTTCGCTTGGCTTTCGCTTAAGTAGAGAGTTACAAAGGCCGGAAGTTTACCCCTAAGGCGGTAACAAATAAATGTTTACACCGTCAGCGGCCTGATGGGCAGGAAAAACCTGAGCTGCAGACAAACAAAAAGCCGCATATAGCGGCTCTGTGACAGTCCCTGTTGTTATTATTCTTCTACCGTGGGGCGAACCGACTGTTTTGAATGAACTGATGCGGCGGCTTTATTATTATTGTTACCGGCTCAGAACGGCACATTCAAAACAGTGTGTTCATAGTTATCCCGGGATTTTTATTATTGTTAGTCCGGGTCGTGCCCGGCCCGTTATTATTTTTATTGTGGGCCGGATGTGGTTCACAGCGTTTGTTATTTTTATTGTTCGCTGCTTGCCATATATCTTAGATAGAGCAGGCAGCGTGCCAAAAAATTAAAATCCTTTAAAATCAGATGCTTATGGTTTTTTCGTGGCCCGATGTAACCTAAACTTAGCCTAAAGTGTTACGGCAATCGGGGTCATAGGTAACAGTTCAGGACAAGGGGTAACAACCTGTAACAACCAGGCCTGTTCCGTCTTAGCCTGCTGTCGTTTTCAGTACATCAGGTCAGAAATCTTTCTGTCGCGGGCTCTTTTCTCTGCAGGGCTGATCTGCTCATGCAGGATCTGTGGTCTCTCCCTGGGGACATTCTCAGGTTTTCCAGCTCGCTTCTCTCAAACACACCTCTCTCAAGCACACATCTCTCTGGCTCACTTCTCGCTAGAACACTTCTCGCTAGAACACTTCTCTCCGGCGCATTTCTCCCAGGCTGGTATCGGTCTGGCTGACAGGAAAGTCACTTATCGACGATCTTCGCGGAAATCCGGAGGCTGTTCTGTTGAGCACAGATAGTGGCAGGCACGTAACACAGCAAGCTGAAAATATTTATTCTGGGAGGGCTGTCGGGTGAAGAATAGTACTGAGATGGTTGTGCGGTTATGGATCTGGTGCAGGCTGCCAGCCAACAGACATCTCTGGACGAACTGAAGAGGTACAGAAGTTGAAGGTCAGTGCGGAACAGGGGGGGAGGTAGATAAGAAAGAGGATTGCTTTGCTGGCGAACGCCGTCAGCAAAGCAATCATCTGTCAGTGAGTTGGGGCTTGTTATTTTTATTATGAACTCAGGCCGTTTTGTTATTTTTATTTTGTTGGCCACCGCACTCAGGTTTTTTATTTTTATTTTTCAGAGTGCTTTTTTTATTGGTTTGTATATCTATAGCTATCCTCGTGCCAATTACTGATAAACTCATATAAGTCCTTTAAAAACAATAACTTATGGGTTTCTATGGGGAGTCTTTCAGAGCCTGTGGCGCGATAAGTGTTACCCTTATTGGCATGATATGACCGATATTTGGGTAAGTGTAACCGCTGTGGTTACACTCGTGCTACTTCTCATGGTCTGCGTGATTCTACTTATGGGTTGCTCAGGGATGGGGGCAGGCCTTTTTCAGGGGCTGGCGGGCCACAGTGTGATGGGGGAGATGGAGCATGCCACGTTGCTGGTCGGTTGTTTATTCGTTGTAGATTGGTTGCTGTGTGGGGACTGATCGATTGCTGATCGTTGCTATGCTGATCGTCGCTATAAAGTGCCGTTGAAGAATACTGCCGCGAGCGGGCAACAGAGATAAAGCGCAGAGAAAGACCGGCCGCCGGCAGCGGCAGCCAGAAGAAAAGCCGGTTGGTGTTACTTGCCTTTGCGGCGCGGAATTCCCAGGCGCTGGCGACGTTCCCACAGACTTTTGCGTGAGATACCCAGTTTGCGCGCGAGATCCGTCTCGGTCATGTTCTGCTCGTTTTCCAGCACAAAATGCACAAAGTAATCGTCCAGTGACAGATCCCCCTGTTGTGGCTGGTTGTCGGTCGCGCGGAACTGATCGTCTTCCGCCAGATGTTCTTTCATGCTCGGGCTGATATAGCGGTCCGGCGACAGATCGATGCCCAGAATACTGGCCGGAATCTCGTCTTCATCGGCCAGAATCACCGCCCGTTCCACCGCGTTCTCCAGTTCCCGCACGTTGCCGGGCCACTGGTACTGGCGGATGGCCTGAACGGCTTCTTCGGTGAAGTGCATCGGCTTCTGATGCATTTTTTCGCAGGCCCGGGAGAGCATGGCATCCGCGATTTCCACCACGTCGTCACCGCGTTCACGCAGGGGTGGCAGGTGCAGTTCGACCACGTTCAGGCGATAGTAAAGGTCTTCGCGGAATTCACCACGGGAAGCGAGATCTTTCAGATTACGGTGGGTTGCTGCGACCAGCCTGACATCCACCTGCCGGCTTTGCACGGAGCCAACGCGGCGGATTTCACCTTCCTGCAGTACACGCAGCAGGCGCGCCTGAGCTTCCAGTGGCAGTTCGCCGATTTCATCAAGGAACAGCGTACCGCCATCGGCGGCTTCAACCAGGCCCTGACGCATTGTGTTGGCACCGGTAAAAGCGCCTTTTTCATGACCGAACAATTCGGATTCGATCAGGGTTTCCGGAATGGCGGCGCAGTTGACGGAAATCAGTGGCGCGCTGGCGCGGCGGCTCTGTTCGTGCAGGGCCTTGGCGACCAGTTCTTTACCGGTACCGGATTCGCCCTGAATCAGTACGGTGGCGTCGGTGGGAGCGACTTTACTGATTTTTTTGAACAACAGCAGCATGGGTTCGCAGCTGCCGATAATGCCGTTGTGTGGGTATTCTTTGCTGACTTCATGGGTCAGCTTTTCTTCCTGAACCGGCTTCGCCGTCAGTTGAGATTCGGTCAGGATGCGTTTGACCGCCTTAACCATTTCTTCATGATCGAACGGCTTGGCGATGTAGTCCACGGCGCCCATTTTCATGGCATCCACAGCGGAACGCAGGCTGGCGTAACTGGTCATGATGAGTACCGGGGTGTTACCCGCCAGTTCAACCAGTTCAGTGCCCTGACCACCGGGCAGACGCAGATCTGAGATGATCAGATCGAAGGCATTAAGATCCTGCTCTTTGGCGGCATCCAGTGAATCAACATCTGTGACCTGGTAGTTATGACGCTGCAGCAGGCGGCGTACGGATTGACGGATAATGGCTTCGTCTTCAACGACCAGTATGTGACTCATACTATGGATTCCGATTCTTCTGTCAGGTTATAGCGTGGCAGGCTGACTTTAACACAGGTTCCCCGATCTTCCGCGACCGGGCTCTCTATTGATATATGACCATAGTGCTCTTCCACTATGTTATAAACCAGTGACAAGCCAAGACCCGTGCCCTTACCGACATCTTTGGTGGTGAAAAAAGGTTCAAAAATCCGGTCCAGTTTATCGGCCGGAATGCCGTGCCCCTGATCGGTGACACGGATGGTTACCTGATGCTCATCGGCCTCACTGGCAACCCTCACCTGCTGACCGCTGCCGCTGGCATCGCGGGCATTACTCAACAGATTAACAAATACCTGTACCAGCCGCTGATCATCGCCGAGCACGCTCAGTTCGTCATCACAGTCATTGACGAAGCTGATGGATTCGCTGCGTTTGCTCAGCCGCAGCAGCTGCATGGCGTCATCGACCACGTGGGCGATATTGACCGGTTCATGTTCTGCGGTCTGGTTACCGCCGTGGGCAAAGTTCATCAGTGACTGCACAATACGCGATACGCGCTTGGTCTGTTCCTGAATCTGGTTGGCCATCTCCAGCAGTTCCGGGTTATCGGTTTCATAGCGGATGGTCTGGGCAATGCAGTCGATACCGGTTACCGGGTTGCCGATCTCATGGGCAACACCGGCTGCCAGACGCCCGATGGAAGCCAGCCGCTCACTGTGCATCAGCTCTTCTTCCAGCATCTGGGTTTCGGTCTGATCTTCCATCAGAATAACGATACCGCCAGGCTGCCCGCCGGTGGGTTTGATCACCGACTTATGCAGGCTGAACCAACGCGGACGGGCACCGATTTCGACCCGTTTCTTGTACTGGTGCATGGCCTGACTGAGCACGAAGTCCTGCAGCAGTCCGCGCCATGGCGGCGGCAGGCGGGTCAGGTGCGAACCGGTAACTTCATCGGATTTGATGTGCGTCAGATCAGTCATGGCCTGGTTCCACATCAGTACTTCGCCGTCATCGGCCATGGAGCACACGCCCATGGGCAGACGCTCCAGCGTCTGGCGATGGTAGCGGCGCAGGTTATCCAGCTCGCCGGCAAGACCGCTGAGGCGATCGTGAAAGCCTTCCAGACGCTGCTCAATCTGATAGATGTCTTCGCTCAGCTCGGCATTTTCCTGGAAGGGCAGATAACGGCCGACGATATCGTGGGCCACGGTTGGTCCCATCAGGCCGGAAATATTGGCTTCCAGTCGCGCGCGCAGGCGGCGCAGGGCATACGGCCGGTCTTCATAGGACGGCAGATCCAGATCATGCAGTGCCTGATACACCTCACGTTCGGCGACATAGCGCCCCAGCGGTTTGCTCAGCGCGGTAATCACGTCGTTGGAGTTTCCTGCCATCAGTGGGCGGCGGCTGGGGCGCGACAGGGTATCGATAGAGCAGGCCTGGGCGGCGGAAATCTCTGACGCTTTCTGCTTGGTAACCAGACTGACCAGCACAAACAGCGCAGCGTTAACGCCGAAGGAAATCACCGCCGACAGATGCCAGTTGGCTTCGTTTACTACCGGCAGCGAGATGGGCAGTTTCCAGCCCAGCGCGGCCACGGAAAACGGCAGCAGCATAGTGTACAGCCACAGCAGAATGCCGCTGATCAGACCGGCGAGGAAGCCTTTGCGGTTGGATTTTGGCCAGTACAGCAGGCCAAGCACACCAGGCAGAAACTGCAGCGCGGCAACAAACGCCAGAATCCCCAGTCGTGACAGATCGAGATCGCCACCCATCATGCGGTAGAACACGTAAGACAGCAGCAGAATGCCGGCAATCAGGCTGCGCCGCATCCACAGCAGCCAGCGATAAAAGTCATGACGCGGGCTGGGCTTATGCACCGGCAGGACGATGTGGTTAAGCACCATGGCGGCGCTGGCCAGGGTAATCACAATCATCACCCCGGAGGCTGCTGCCAGACCGCCAACGAAGGTCATCAGCGTCAGGGCGGGGGATTCCAGTGCCAGACCTATGCCCAGGGCGTAGTATTCCGGCGGAGTATCCACCTGCAGATAAACACCGGCCCACAGAATTGGTGGTACTGCGATGGCCATCACCAGCAGCAGCAGAGGGAAGCCCCAGCTGGCAGGCTTAAGCGCATCGGTGTTGAGGTTTTCGGTGAACACCACATGGAACATGTGGGGCATCACGATGGCGGCGGCGAAGAACACCAGCAGCAGAGTGCGCCACGGCCCTTCCTGCAGCGGTTTATGCTGCTCGGTGAGTTGCTGGTGGTTGTCGATCAGCCATTGTTCAAGGCCGCCGGTTTCATGAAAGACACCGAACAGAGCGACACCGCCGAGCACCAGAATCACCAGCAGTTTGAGCAGGGATTCAAACGCCAGCGCGAATACCAGACCTTCGTGCTTTTCCCGCGGCGATACATGGCGGGCGCCGAACAGTACGGCGAAGATAATCATGATCACACAGAAACCAAAGGCCAGCGCACTGTCCGGCCATTCGCTGTTGAGCAATTGCAATGAATCTGTGATGGCTGTGATCTGCAGGGTCAGTGATGGTACCACCACGGCAAGGGTGAAAAGTGCGACCAGCATGCCTGCGAGGCGGCTGCGATAGCGGAAAGCCAGCAGGTCGGCGAGCGAGCTGAGCTGATAGATGCGGGTAATGTGCAGCAGCGGGCGTAACAGAATCGGCGACATCACAAAGGCGCCGGAAATGCCCAGATAATAGGCCAGATAGCCGTAACCATACTGGTTCGCCAGACCGACGGAACCATAAAAGGCCCAGGCGCTGGCGTAAACCCCAAGGGAGAATACGTACACCAGCGGATGGCGTACGATGCGTTTCGGCACCCAGCCACGTTCCACCGCATAGGCGGCAAAGAACAGGGTGAACAGATAGCCGAGAACAATCAGCCCCAGCTGATTGAGACTAAAGCTCATCATCACCCCGTTTATGATTCAGCCAGATATAAAATCCGATCAGCACAAACCAGATGGCAAAGGGCCGGTACCAGGCTCCGTGAGAGTCCAGCCACCAGTCCATGACGATGGGAGAGAGGAGATAAATCCCCACGAGAAACGCCATACCGAGGCGATAATCGTACATAGAATTCTGACAGTGCCCGCAATTCAAAGCAGCAAGAGTACCACAATACCCATCAGTGAACGCCAGCCACGCTGCATTATGCGCAATAAATGATCAATGACGGTGAACAGAAGACAGAGCCTCAGTCGCGGCAGAACGTATCCGGGGCGGCGATGCCCTGCAGACCTTTGAGTGCATCACTGCGCCAGTGGGCAATGGCCCAGCTGAGCAGTTCTCCGGCGGGTGCGCCGCGCAGCGTCTGCGGCGGCTGTTGTCGCAGCCATAGCAGCGCCGTAAACAGCGTGTCACTTATGCTGTCGGCGGCGATGGGGCGTGCCAGATTCTGTTTACTGAGCTTCTGGCCGTTGGCTTCCAGTGCCACCGGAATGTGCGACCACGCCGGCAATGGCTGATTCAGTGCCTGATACAGCAATGCCTGACGGGCGGTGGAGTCGATCAGATCTATGCCGCGCACAATATGGGTGATGCCCTGATCAATGTCGTCACTGATAACGGCCAGCTGATAAGACCAGGGGCCATCGCGGCGTTTCAGAACGAAATCGCCGATAGCACTGAAATCTTCGCACCAGCGTCCCTGTAAACCATCATCGAAGCAGAATTCGCCCTTCTCTGGTGCCAGAAAACGCCAGGCAATGTCCGCTGTTGCACAGCAGTGGCAGTTGCCGTGATGGGGTTTGCCATCCAGCTGTTTGCGTGAACACTGACAGGGAAACGCCTGTTGCTGGTGGATCAGACGATCGAGGTTTTGCTGATAAGCATCGTGGCGCTGACTCTGATAGCGGATTTCACCATCATGTTCAAAGCCATAAGCTTCCAGTGTACGCAGAATACTGTCGGCGGCAGTGGGGTCTTCCCGTGGCGGGTCAAGATCTTCGATGCGGATCAGCCAGCGGCCATGGTGCGCCCGGGCGTCGAGATAACTGGCGAGTGCGGCAAGCAGTGAACCAAAATGCAGTGGGCCAGTGGGTGATGGCGCAAAACGGCCGGTATATAAAGAAGGAGTATCTGGGGATAAAGCTGAATCAGTCATGTCAGCAGGGTAACGGTGTCAGTAGAAGCGACCCGGATACAGAACGTATCCGGGTTGCAGCAGCGATTAAACGCCCAGCTGTTTTTCTTTGATTTCAGCCAGAGTTTTGCAGTCGATGCAAAGGTCAGCTGTAGGACGGGCTTCCAGACGACGGATACCAATCTCTACACCACAGGCTTCGCAGAAGCCGTAGTCACCTTTTTCGATCAGATCCAGAGTCTTCTCGATTTTTTTGATCAGCTTACGCTCACGGTCACGGGTGCGCAGTTCCAGGCTGAATTCTTCTTCCTGACTGGCGCGGTCGTTAGGGTCCGCGTAGTTGTTCAGCTCGGTCTGCATATGCTCTTTGGTGCGATCCACTTCTTCCATCAGCTCCTGTTTCCAGTTGCGCAGGATCATAGCGAAGTGCTCCAGCTGAGCATCGTTCATGTATTCTTCGTCTTTGCCCATTTCGTAGGGGGTGAAATTCGACAGGGCAAATTCTTTGTTTTCTTGTGGCATCATGTTCTGCCTCACCTTCTGACCGGAAATACCGGAGGTCTGGTCCATGCGCCCCGGATTGACAGGTGTCTACCCCGGGCCCCAAATAAACAAGGCCGGGAAACTATCAGATAACATCCCTTCCGCCAACTGTTTATCTCTTCATTTATTGATGCTTATCGCGCATCTGGCACAATAGAATGCCAATTCCGTGCCGAAACCTTATGAAAACCTCTGACAATCTTTCTAATTCTTCCGGACATCCGGGTCACTCGCGCCGTACCTCAGAGGTGCGGCCATTTCAGGTGATGGCCATTCTGGCCCGGGCTCAGGCCTTGCAGGCTCTGGGGCGTGACATTATTCATCTGGAAGTTGGTGAGCCGGATTTCCCCACGCCGGAGCCGTTAATTGATGCCTCGGTGACAGCGATGAAAGCCGGCAAAACCGGTTATACCCCGGCGCTCGGTCTGCCCCAGCTGCGCCAGAAAATCGCAGATTATTACGCCGAGCGATTTGGCGTTCGTGTCAGTTCACAACGCATTGTGCTGGCTCCGGGGGCATCCGGTGCCCTGTTATTGCTCACTGCGGCACGGCTGGATGAAGGCCGTCAGCTGATGCTGGCGGATCCGGGATATCCCTGTAACCGCCATTTCGCGCGGGTTTTCGAAGGCCACGGCCAACTGATTCCCTGTGGCGCAGAACAACGCTACCAGCTGACGCCGGCTGATATTGATCAACATTGGTGCGCCTCGACTCAGGCTGCTCTGGTGGCGTCACCGGCAAATCCGACCGGTACCGTTCTGAGTCTGGAGGAGCTGGCCGCCTTGGCGGATGCCGTGCGCCAGAATAATGGCGGTGCAGCAGGCGGACTGTGGGTCGATGAAATTTATCAGGGGCTGAATTACACAGTTGAGCCGCAAACGGTGCTCTCCGTCGCCGATGATGCCGTGGTGCTGAACAGCTTCTCCAAGTATTTCGGTATGACTGGCTGGCGTCTGGGTTGGGCCGTGGTGCCTGAAGCCTGGGTTCCGACGCTGGATACCCTGGCGCAGAATCTGTTTCTGGCGCCACCAACCCCGGCGCAATACGCCGCGCTGGCGGCGTTTGAGCCAGACACCATGGCCATTCTGGAAGCGCGCCGGCAGGAACTGGCTGAGCGCCGCGAGTATATGCTGGCTGCTTTGCCTGAACTGGGCTTTACCATTCCGGTAGCGCCGGATGGTGCCTTCTATATATACGCTGATGCCAGCCGCTTTACCGCTGACAGTCTGAGCTTCTGCGCTCAGGTGCTGGAAGAAACCGGAGTCGCCATTACGCCTGGGGTGGATTTTGGTGAGTATCAGGCCGATACCCATGTGCGTTTCGCATTTACCACCCGTCTTGAACGGCTGCAGGAAGCTGTTGAGCGCCTGCGTAACTGGTTGTGAGGGGGCAATGAAATACGATGAAGCTCTGGTCAGTGGTCGCTTACTGCGCCGCTATAAGCGCTTTCTGGCGGATATCCGTCTGGATGATGGCCAGGAAGTAACCGCTCACTGTCCCAATACCGGTTCGATGAAGCACTGCGCCGACGCCGACAGCCGGGTGTGGCTGTGGGACAGCCATAACCCGAAGCGTAAGTATCAGCTGTCCTGGGAGTGGGTTGAGGTCGATGGTCAGTTCCGTGCCTGTGTGAACACAGCGCGGGCAAACCAGCTGGTTGAGGAGGCACTGAAAGACGGTGTTATCAGCGAACTGGCGGGTGATTATGACATCCGCCGCGAGCCCAAAGTCGCTGACGGGCGTCTGGATTTTCTGCTGTCTGCCCAGCAGAAGGGTGATGCCGATATCTATGTGGAAGTAAAAAGTGTCACCCTGCTCAGTGAAGAAACGGCGGGGTTGGGGACCTTTCCTGATGCGGTAACCGAGCGTGGACTGAAACATTTACGCCGTTTGCAGGCTCTGAAGGAAGAAGGTTACCGCGCGGTCCTGCTCTTTTGTGTACCCCATGAAGGCATTGAGCGGGTGCAGGCGGCAGCGGATATTGACCCCAAATACGCCGCAGCGCTGGCTGAAGTGGCCTCAGCTGGCGTGGAAGTACTCGCTTACCGGGTAACCTTCAGCGAGTGGGGCATGGCGCTGACGACACCGTTACCTGTGCTGATCTGAATACTGGCGGCCAGACGGCAACGGACAGAAAATAGCCACAGTCAAAAATAACGACAGTTAAAATTAATCAGGAGAAGCGTATGAAAGGCCTGAAATTCAAGTTACTGATACTGATTGTGGGGATTGTGCTGGGTGCCTGGGTTGGCTCCAACTGGATTCGCGAACGGCCCCTGCTGTCCAACCCGTTTGCTCCGGGGACGCTGACCGAGCGTCTGAAAGATTCCGGTTCCGACCTGCTCGACAGTGGTAAAGGTCTGATTGAAGACGGTGTGAATAAACTGAAGAACTGAGTTCAGTTTATTCACCGGATCGGGTTATTCCGCGCTTTCTGCGACCCACAACTCCCCATCGCGTTCCTCGCACGGCAGCGCGCTGAGCGAGCGCCCGGTACAGGGGCCGGAAATGCATTCGCCGCTGTCGATCAGAAACAGCGCGCCGTGCATGGCACACTGGATCAGCGACCCCTCGCTGTCGAGAAACTGATCCGGCTGCCATTCCAGATTGATCCCCAGATGGGGGCAGTGATTGCGATAAACGTAAAAGCGCCCATTCTTGCGCACGGCAAAAACCGGCTGGCCATCGACCTCGAAACCTTTGCTCTGGCCTTCCGCTATTTCACTGGTGTGGCACAATGCCCGCATTCTGTTTCCTCTGGTAATTCTTAATGAGCAATCTTCTGGGGCAAAAGCATATCCTGCCCCTGTGTCTGCTGCTACCTCTGCTGGTGATCATTCCCGGGCTGTTAAGCGGCAGTCAGCCACTCGAATGGCTGTTGCACGCCGACATCGGCCAGACTGTGTTGTGGCAGATCCGTTTACCGCGGGTGCTGATGGCCTTTCTCGTCGGTGCCTTACTGGCCTGGGCCGGGGTGCTGATTCAGGGCATGGTGCGTAACCCGCTGGCGGACCCGGGGCTGATTGGTGTGTCTGGTGGCGCTGCGGTCGGTGCCGCGCTGTTTGTGGTGCTGCTGGCATCCGGGCTGGCGTTACCTGCCTGGGGGCAAACACTGATGGCGTTTGGCGGTGGCGTACTGGCTCTGCTGGTGGTACTGCGTCTGGGCTTGCGGGGCAATTCATTGCAGGCTATGAGTTTTCTGATTCTGGCCGGTATCGCCGTTAACGTGCTGGCCAGTGCTCTGATTGGCCTGCTGTCCTATATGGCGTCTGATGATGCTCTACGCCAGATTACTTTCTGGTCGCTGGGCAGTCTGGCTGCCGCGGACTGGCAATGGGTGATGCTGATGGCACTGGCTCTGCTGGCCGGGCTGGCGTTCTGGCTGACGCGGCTGCGGCGTCTGGATGCGCTGTTGCTCGGTGAGGTGGAAGCCCGCTCTATGGGAATTCAGGTCAGCCAGCTGCAATGGCAGGTGGTGTTATGGGTGGCGCTATTTGTCTCTCTGGCGGTATCGGCTTCCGGCATGATCGGCTTTATTGGTCTGATCAGTCCGCATCTGGCGCGGCTGCTCACCGGCGCCGCACACCGGCGTATGATGCCGTTGGCGGTCACTATTGGAGGTTCATTATTGGTCGCGGCCGACACTCTGGCGCGCACTCTGATCGCTCCGGCAGAACTGCCGATCGGTATCGTTACCACCCTGATCGGTGCGCCACTGTTTATTGCCCTGATGGTCCGTGAAAAAAGGCGTTTCCAATGGTAACTCATACCTCTCCATCCATTCTGGAAGCGACCGGACTGACGGTCACACGGAATGAGGCAGACATAGTCCATGACATCAGTTTCCGTTTACCTGCCGGGGAGCTGGTGATGCTGGTGGGACCTAACGGCGCTGGCAAATCGACCCTGCTGAATCTGCTGGCCGGGTTGTCTCGCCCGGATGCCGGTTCATTGCTGGTTAACGGACAGCCGGCAGCGGATTTCTCGCGCACTGACTGGGCGCAGCGGGTGACACTGGTACCACAGCTGAGCAGCGCCGGTTTCCCGCTGTCGGTGCAGGAAGTGGTGGAGCTTGGCGGTCTGGCTCACAGTCAGTCTGTGGTGGCGCTGCGCAAAGAGGTTCAGCAGGCACTGAACGACTGGGACATTAACTGGCTGGCGAAGCGGGACATCCGCCTGTTATCCGGTGGCGAGCAGCAGCGCTGTCAACTGGCCCGCAGCTGGCTGCAGATGCAGCAGGCCGGTTCACTGCTGTGGCTATTGGATGAGCCGCTCAGCGCGCTGGATCTGCGCCATCAGCAGCAGTGTATGCACAAGGCAAAGGCATTAACGGCGCAGGGCAAGACCGTGGTGATGGTGGTGCATGATCTGAATCTGGCCCGTCACTTTGCTGATCGTGTGCTGCTGCTCAGTTGTGGCCGCTTAATGGCGGACGGCGCGGCAGCGGAAGTTCTGACGGCGGAGCGGGTGTCTGGGGTGTTTATGCTGGATGTCCGCCTGCAGGGGAATTATCTCGACTGGTCCTGAGACAGACTACAGCCTGTCTGGCAGGCAAAAAAATGCCCCTCATAAAGAGGGGCAAAGCAACCGTGATTAGCTTGATGAGAGAGATCACCATTCTGGCTGAGAGGGCCTGAATGCTGAACACCGGCGCTATCGCTAACGTCGATAAGCAAACGATAGTCATTCTCATTTGATGAGTCAAGAATAATTCTCATTTATTTTCACTTTTTTGTGTAAAGATTCCGGGTACGGGTATTCCTGCTGTGGTGCGGGCACAAAAAAAGCCGCATCAGCGGCTTTCTTCTGAGTAGTCCGTTCAGGACTCTTCTTTATCAATCAATTGTTGATTGATAATGGTGATACGACGGGCGAGGTTTTCGATCAGGTTTACTGCAGCTTTAGGCTGAGCTTCGATCAGCAGGACGAAGTCTTTCTGCGGTACTGCCATAATGGTACAGGCCGTTCTGGCGACTACGGTGGCTGAGCGCGGTTCACCGGTGAACACCGCCATAGCGCCGACCACTTCTTCTTCCGCTAGCTCACCGACTTTAACGCCATCGACAAACACGTCGGCTTCGCCACTGATGATGGTGTAGACCAGTTCCGCAGCATCACCCTGTTTAAGTATGACGTCGCCTGGCTGCAGGTTCTGGAAGCCAGCGGTTGGGCGTACCTGGTCTTTGAAGGTATCAGCCAGGTAGTTCATCATCTGGGCGTTCAGACAGACCAGTAAGTGACTCCAGTAGTGCTGCAGGCGCTTGTCGGAATAGATATGGCGCAGGAAGCGGTCACGCTCGATGGGGATCAGTTCAACATACTCATCAGTACGCAGCACCGGCATTGGCATATCAAACGCCTGGTGGATACCAATCAGGTCGCCCTCGTCAAAGCTCACCAGATTGATGTTGTTTTTGCTCAGATGCAGCATGCCATCATGAATCAGAAAGATCTGATCACGGTCAAACACTTCGTACAGGTCATCCACAGACTCCAGCGAGATAGGCGCAGTTTCAATTTCAAAGTCCTGCAGCAGGGCTTTGGTCAGCTGAGAAGTACGGCTGATCAACTGTTCAATGGTTTCTGATGGCTTGCCATTCAGGTACATGAGGTTCCCTCGTTATCGCCCGGCGGACTGTCTTAATAATGTTGCGAATATCGTTGCGTGAAGAAATGTACCTCAAATAACCGGCGCCTTAAATACAGAAAGTACAAGAAAAATAACAATGTAAGACCTTCAGGTCATAAAATATGAAAAATCATGCCAGAGCATCAGAGAATCAGCGGTTGTGACGCAAACGGATACCATGGGTAACGGACAGCAGAATTTCCTGTGCCGGGATTTCGGCCGGGAAATAGCAGCCACTGATTTTGGCATCGGCCAGACTGACGCCATCCATCATGCAGCCACGGAAGTCGACGCCGCGCAGGTCCGAACCACGGAAATAAGCATCAGTAAGATCGATGTCTTTCAGGTTAATATTACGCAGATCCAGACCGCGCAGGTCACAACCGCGCAGATTCACCGCCTGCCCCTGCTCTCTGGCATTATTAAAACCGGCAATGTCGTCGTGGCGCAGCATCTGGTACAGCGGATCCTGACTGATTACGGGAGTTGTCATACTGTCTTACCTGTCTGATAGCTTTAGACTGCACGTTTTTCTTAAAACGCACGCGACGCGCACCAGACACCGGTCCGGAACGCATTAACCTGAGTATAGAACGCCTGATGATTAACGCTTTTTTGTTGACCAGTAGCTGGCAGGACAGCACCGACAGCACAGAGCTGACCTTCTGGTGGCACACCCCAATTGGGCCGGTACGACAAAAAGTATTGCAGGACTCTGTATGTTTTATCGACAGAAAACATCTGCAGCGGGCGCAGGATTGCGCAGCAACGCTTAACTGGCCGGTTAAAATCCGGCCAGTGGCGTTGCAGTCTTTTGCTGCTGAACAGGCGGCGGCCTGTTATATGCCATCGGCCTATGTTTATCGTTGGCGCGATCTGATGGCTGAACAGAACATTGTGTGCCGGGAAGTGGACATAAGACCGACGGACCGTTATCTGATGGAGCGCTTTATTTATGGTTCGGCCGTACTTGAAGGCCAGCTGCAGCAGAATGCATCCGGCGGATCATTTTCTGAACTGACTGATGCCCGGATAAAAGCTATTCCACGGGTGGATGATCTGCCGCCCATGCGCGTTCTGTCGCTGGATATCGAGACCTCTTTTCCACGACGTGGGCAGCCTGATCGCTTATTTTCTGTCGGTTTTTATGCGCAGGACCTGCAACGGGTACTGATGATTGGTGATAGCGCAGAATCCACTCCACAGTTACAGTTTTTTGCTGACGAACTCAGCCTGTTGCAGGCTGCGCTGGCGCTGATTAATGACTACGACCCGGATGTCATCATCGGCTGGAATGTTGTGCAGTTTGACTTCGCTTTCCTGCGCAATAAATGTCGTGAGCATTCACTGCCTTTTAATATCGGCCGTGACGGCAGTGAACTCAGCTGGCGTCAGAGTAACAATAATCCTGACCGTATTTTTCTGCATATCGCCGGGCGTGTGGTGCTGGACGGTATTGATCTGCTGAAAAACGCCACCTGGAATTTTGAATCCTTTGCGCTGGATTATGTGGCTGGTGAATTATTAGGCGAAGGTAAACTTCTGCACGGCGAGCAACGCGGTGACGATATTGAATATTTGTTTGAGCACGATAAAAAAGCGCTGGCCGATTACAACCTGAAAGACTGTGAACTGGTACTGCGTATTTTCGCTAAAGCCGATCTGCTGAATTTCTCAGTTGAACGTTCGAACATGACCGGCCTGCTGATGGATCGTATGGGGGGCTCGGTAGCCGCCTTTGAAAATCTGTACCTGCCACGGCTGCATCGTGCTGGTTATATTGCCCCTAATATCGGTGAGGGTTATCACGAGCAGAAGAGCCCTGGTGGGCTTGTCATGGATTCACGCCCCGGGCTGTTTGAGCATGTTCTGGTGCTGGACTTTAAAAGTCTGTATCCGTCGATTATCCGTACTTTTAAAATTGACCCTCAGGGTCTGACCGAAGGTATGTTGCTGGGCGAAGAATCGGAACAGAATAAAACATCAGTGCCCGGTTTTTTTGGCGGGCGTTTTCATCAGCAGCATCATATTTTACCGGATCTGATCCGCATGCTCGGAGAAAAACGTGAGCAGGCGAAAAAGGCCGGCAATAAAGCGCTGAGTCAGGCCATTAAAGTCATTATGGCATCCTGCTATGGCGTGCTTGGCTCTGAGGGTTGCCGTTTCTACGATACCCGGTTGTCCAGCTCCATCACCAAACGTGGTCACCAGATTATTCAGCAGAGCTCGGCCTGGATTGAAGAGCATGGCTACGATGTGATTTATGGTGATACCGACTCGGTATTTGTCTGGCTGAAAAAAGACGTCAGTGCGGATGAGGCTGACAGCATAGGTAAATCGCTGGCTGCAGGTCTGAACCAATGGTGGCAGAAACGCCTGCGTCAGGAGTTTGCCATCGAAAGTTATCTGGAAATGGAATATGAAACCCATTACCGGCGCTTCTTTATGCCTTCTATCCGCGGCGAAGAAACCGGCAGTAAAAAGCGTTACGCTGGTCTTATTACCAATAGCGCAGGTGACGACGAAATGGTATTTAAAGGGCTCGAAGCGGTACGTACTGACTGGACACCGCTGGCCCGTCGTTTTCAGCGCGAACTGTACCGGAGGATTTTTATGCAGGAATCTTATGGTGACTGGTTACGAACGCAGGTGAACCAACTACTCAATGGTGAACTCGAACACGAACTGGTGTATCGCAAGCGTCTGCGGCGTCCTCTGGCTGAGTATCAGCGAAATATTCCGCCACATGCGCAGGCGGCCGCCAAACTGGAACAATGGCTGGCACTTAAAGGATTGCCTTCCAGATACAGCCGTCGTGGCGGCTGGATCGAATACCGTATTACCGCCGCCGGACCAGAACCCGTATGGCCGGATGGCAGTGACGGCACGCCGGCGGATTACAGTCACTATCTGGAAAAACAGTTAAGACCTCCGGCGGACTCGATCTTTCAGTTCACCGGTGATGATTTTAAAGCGCTGGCTGGTTTGCAGCTGTCGCTATTCTGATTAAATGGAGAAGGTATTTATGCGCACACTTTTGATTGATGGTGATAACGACGTCACCTATGGCGGCGCTGAACTGGTGGCCCGCTGGAAGGCCGACAGCAACGCACGCATCTGGGTCGATCTGTGTGAGCAGAATGATGATGCAGAACGCGCTTTGCTGGAAGATATGGGTTGTCATGCCCTGGCCGTCACTGATGCTCTGCGTGAGCGTCACCCGCCTAAAATTGAAGATTTCGATGACCATGTCTTTATTCTTTATCGGGGCATTAAAAGCTTTGATGATGGATTGAATCATGAAGGGCAGAACATAAGCTTCTTTATTGGCGAGCGCTTTCTGGTTACCCGTCACCCTCATGCCGCAATCAGCATTGACCGTATGATGAAAGATGGCGCTGCGCTACAGCTGAAGAAATCACCTGCCCATCTGGCGCTACGGATTATGCATACCTCGGCGGGTATTTATCTGGACACGGTCCTGGCCTTTGAAGAACGTCTGGTCGATCTGGAAGACGAGCTGATGGAGCAGGGTAATGATGAGCTGATGAAAGAAGTGATCGGTTACAAATCACGTCTGGTGAAATTACGCCGTACCTTCAATTATCACCAGAATATTACCGATGAGCTGAAAACCGGTGAATATTCGCTGTTCCCGGAAGGCAGTGCCATTGATCACGTCGTGATTGATCTGCATGACCGCTTCGAGCGGCTGCACAGTCTGATCAACATGTTCTATGAACTCTGTGGTGATCTGGTGGATGGCTATATTTCCATCACCTCACACCAGCTGAACAGCACCATGCGGGTTCTGACGGTGATTACTGCGATCTTTGTGCCACTGAGTTTTCTCGCCGGACTGTACGGTATGAACTTTGAGTACATACCCGAACTGAAAGTGCAGTACGGGTATTTTATTCTGCTGGCAGTGATGTTTATGCTGGCCGGCGGATTGCTGTGGGCATTCCGCCGGATGCGCTGGCTGTGATTCGGAAACTGTTTTAACGGCTCAGGCAAAGGCTGGCATCTGGTCGGTAAGAAAGACCAGTAATGCCAGCCAGAAAATAATCCCGGCAGCGAATACTGTGCGGGAAATATTGCGGAATTTTTCTTCCCGTGGCTGTATGCCTTTCAGGCGCATGGTCAGCTGAGTGGTGAAATTCACTGAGGCAATGTTCACCGCCAGCAGCGCCAGAGCACCAAAGGCCGAATGCCATTGTTGCATGGCGATCATAATCCCCAGTGTCACCGTCGGAGGCAGTAATGCCACGGCCACCATCACACCAACCAATACCGACGAAACGCCAGTGGTAATCGACAGTGCCGCTGCTGCACCGGAGGCCAGTGCCAGTGCCATGCTGCTCATGCCGACGTGCGTGCGGCTGTCGAGCTCATCAGTGATTACCAGATCCGGGTAGAGCAAGCCGATAATGATGGAAATAACCAGTGCCAATCCGATACCGGCCAGTAGTGTGGCCAGTGCGCGGCGCATTTCTTTCAGGTGACCTAAGGTTGTTGCCATCGACAGGGCAAGGTTGGGGCCCAGCAGTGGGGCGATCACCATGGCACCAATGATGACGGCCACGTTGTTTTCAATTAAACCGATGGCCGCCACAATCGTGGATAAGAACACCAGCATTATAAAATGCCAGTTCAGGCGGCTCTCGGCTGTGAGCCGGCTGGACAGGGATTCCCGCGTCATTGCGGTGGTTTTCAGGCTTTCATTGGGCAGCGCCAGCTCCAGTGGATAAACCAGTACCCGGAAGTTATTTTTCCCTTCCATCATGGTCTGCAGCTGATCGAGCACTTTCTGCGACTTTTCATTACCCAGCAGGATTTTAATCACCACCTGACTGTTATGCTGGCCACTGAGCCAGACATCGCTGACGTCGTTCTTTTTGGCCAGGCGTACGATTTCATCTTCGTTACTGGCGGGGGCTATGACTTCGATAATTAACATGATGGATGACCGCTATCTGCTTCCCTGAATGATATACGCTGACCAGAGTAGCAGAGCGCAATAAAAAAGGCTGCAAAAGCAGCCTTTTCAGTCATTGATACCTGTTCAGTCATCGCTGCCTGCGAATCAGAACTGATAACCCATGCCCAGATTAAAGCCATCAGCATTACCGGCATCATCATTCTGCAGCTGGTAGTCTGCTTTGAACACCACATCAGGATGTACAAAGTAGCTCAGGCCAAAATCCGTCTGTGCTGCATCCACATCTTTTTCCAGCGACCAGTTGCTCTGGCGCACGAAAACACCGAGCTGATCCATGGCTTTCCACGAGACTTCCAGATAGCCGCCGTCCTGTACATCTTTACCGGCGTCTTTGGCGTCATCGCCTTCGAGGTCCCAGCGCGCATACAGACCTTTAACGGTTACGTCAGCGACGGCATAAACAAAATGACCACCGAGCAGGGTGGCGGATTCGGCGTAAGAGGTTTCGGCGCTCTGATCCAGATCCGGCTGATACTGAGCATAGGCTGCCAGCTCCAGACCGGGAACGCCGGTGTATTTAATACGCGCTGTGGTAGCCAGATCGAAGACATCGGCATTGGATGTTTTCTGTTTACCGGCTTTGATATTAAAAGGTTCTGCGTCAGCGCTGGTGGTCGGATCTTCGGTTTTCAGGCCTTCTGACAACAGCAGATCATAGCTGATACCGGAGGCGAAGTTCTGACTGAACATAACGCCGCCCACATACCAGGTGGTGGGGATAACCGTGGTTTCAATCACCGGGCGTTCTGTGCCGTAGTAGTATACCGGCTCATGGGTTTCATTAATCAGGCCCACCGGCGTCAGCACGATACCTGTTTTTAACTGGCTGTTATCGTTCAGATCCATTTCAATATAGGCCTGTTCCAGCTCAACGGCGCCGTCACCATCCGAACCGGGGACGACTGTGTGTTCCACTTCAAATTCAGAGTGCAGGCGGATACGGTCGCTGAACTCGTAACCAACAAATAATACCCAGCGACGGAAATCGAGATTGCGCTGATCTTCACCATCAACGTCCAGATGGTTGTAGTTCAGTTCACCGTAACCACCGAAGTGTACTTTGCTGGTCGCTTCACTCTGGCCTTTTTCTTCTACCGCATCAGCAAGTATTTCCAGGCGGCTGTTGAGTTCCTGAATCTGTTGCTGCAGTTGTTCAACACTGACCTGATCGTCGGCGGCGTAAGCTGCATTGGCAAGAATCACACTGAGCAGCAGAGGTGTTTTTTTATTCATAATGTAGTCCTGTCGTCATTATCTTTGTTGGTTGTGGCTGCTGCTATCAGTCGCCATCGGAAAAATTAATACCCAGACTGACGTCCAGGCTGTCGGGAATTTCACGTTTAAAATTGCCGTCCAGTAACGCAGCGATAGCGTTAAATGAGGTGGCGTCCTGATCGGCAATGGCCTCTTCGGCGGCAGCGATATTAACTTCCACAGCATCAGCGTTGAGGCTGTTACCGGATGCTCGCATCAGGCTGTAAAGGGAGACGCTGGTATTGTCATTGCCGGCGAGTAACAGATTGATGGTATCGATACCGGCCTGAGCGTAAGCCCAGCTGTTGTCGGCCAGTTGCGCAACATTACTGACGGTGTCGCGGTTGCTCATGTAATCCAGATATTCCTGTGCAGAAGTAATGATGGCCGTCATGGCATCGGTACCGTCTTCCAGTGCGTTGCTGGTTAACATTTCAGTAAAGGATATTCCGGACTCGAGATACTCTGTGTGCCAGCCGTCGTAGACATGCTGAGCACGTTGTTGCAGCGCACCGCTTAAACCGACAATGGCGTCGCATTTGCGTGGCGTGGAAGATAATTCGGCAATAACATCTGCCGGCGTCTGACTGCTGCCATCCAGGGTCGAAAAGGCCGCAACTTCAATAGCCAGCAGACCGGTGCGGTTAAATGCCAGCGCAGTAAAATAATCAGTATTCAGCGTGCTGCTGCCAGTGATAGCGGTGGTCAGTGCTTCGCGCACCGTTGCCGTGTATTCATCACCGCGCAGACGGTATGAATCAATAAACAGGTAGGCTGGTGTGATCAGGTTGTCGGTTAAAGGGCCAAAACGGAAGGGAGACAAACTACCCCAGCTGCTGTGTGTGGTGCGCCACTGATTCTGTAAAGCAAGCAGATTTGCACTGTTAATATCACTGCATAAACTCTCAGCACGGCTGGTCAGAGTCTGTGTCTGAGCATAAAAGTCATCCACCGCAGGCACTATGGTTTGAGTGGTAATCTCTCCGAGCGCCAGTGTCAGTGAACCTTCACTGACGGCTACGGCGTCATTCTGCCGCTCGCCACCACAGGCTGATATCAGCATGGGTATCAGTATGGAGCTAAGAGTTACTGCGGATGATTTAAGGTAATTTTTTTTCATAAGAATCACGGTCAGTAAGGGTTAACTGATGAACAATCCGGTTGCCTGAGTTGTTATTGAAAACATATGGTTATCCCAGCGCATATTGTCGTAATTTTTTCGCAGGGATTTATTTTCACGCAGACTGATTGCAGATAACTGGCGTATTTCGCCAGCGGAATTAGACAGCACGAAATATTGCTCATCGCGGGTTTTGGTCAGACCGCAGACATCGTGAAAACTGTGGTATCCAACCAGCTCGCCGCTGTCGATATGCCAGAATCCGGCGATATCACCCCGTGGGCTGGTGAAGCCGGCGATACGTTCTTTATTATTGATAACCACGCTGCCCATATAATCATTAAAGTGACTGATCAGGGCATCCGGCGCCTGCAGCAGCTGCAACGAGGGTTCTCCGGGTTTATGAAGCGCGGCAAGAAAAACCAGATGATTATCTGACATGGCCGGACGCTGTACCTGGGTGGCAATGGCCACGGTACCATCATCGGCTACATCAAGATGGCGGATGCTGGCTTTGCTTTCGTTGAGCGTGTGCTGACTCAGTAATCTGCCGCTGGTGCTGTCGATATACACCAGTGAAGACTGCATGCTGTCGAGATTCAGAATTGTGCGGCCACTGTCAGGATGGGTGCGCAAACCACCATTGGCCACAACCAGCGTTTTTGCATCCGGCATTAAATGCACATCGTGCGGACCGATGCCGTGTGTTAAAAATTCAGCAATGATTTTATAGTTGCGAGTGTCGCGCAGTATCAGTTTTCCTTCGCCACTGCGGTAATCTGATTCGGTGGTAAACAGCACACTGCCATCAGTACTGAAGCAGCCATGCCCGTGCATATGATGTCCGGCAGGGGAGGAAAATCGCTGGATAATATTGCCGCTGCTGATATCGACCACGATGCCTTCAGTTCCCGGGCTGCGGGAAAACATCAGCATGATATTGGCCTGTTGCGGATGGTGTGCCGCGCCGTGGCCACGAAACCCGGATAAAACACTCGTTGGCTGCGCAGAGGTTGTCTGAGCATCAGCAGCGCTGATCCAGCTCATTGCGTAATGCTCTGCATCGCCTCCCTGAGCTGATACCCAGAGTTCATGTCCGGCGTTGTTCTCTTTTGACCCGGCAGTAAGCCCATGTACCAAAGGTGTGCCGGCAATGACCGGTGCTATGGCCGCACTGAACAGCGAGCCGGTAAAAGAACGGCGGCTCATCCTGTTTTGACCTGAACCCGGATTGGTCTTTTGCGATTTCATCATTGCCTCCATAACCTGTTTTGTGCTGTTTTTGCTGGAGATTTTTATAAAGATTCAACAAAGCGGATAAGCGCCATACGGCTGCTTTTATCCATCTGCAAAAAATTCTGCAGCGCGCCGCTGGCTTCACCACCGTGCCAGAGAATCGCTTCTTCAACGCTGCGCGCACGACCGTCATGCAGGAAGCTGTTACTGCCGTTCACCCGCTGAGAAAGGCCGGTTCCCCACAAGGGAGGTGTGCGCCATTCGTTGCCAGTGGCAAGAAAATCCGGGCGCTTATCCGCCAGACCGTCGCCCATGTCGTGTAATAAAAAGTCGCTGTAAGGCCAGATAGTCTGATTCAGCAGATGAGTATTGTTCTGGCTTGTTCCGGCTGTACTGTCACGGGTTATGAAGGATGGCTGATGACACAGGTGGCAGCCGCTCTGATAAAAAAGGTCACGGCCGTTTAATACTTCAGGATCATTGGCATCGCGTCGTTCCGGTACTGCAAGATTACGGCTGAATTCTGTCACCAGAGCTAACAGCTCAGCGGGTAATTCAAATTCGTTATTACTGGTACCATGAATCTGCTGATTGCATACCGCTTGAGCGGCAGTGCAGGGCTGCGATGGAAACAGTGGGTTACTGATGCCGATGTCGTTGGCAAACGCAGACGCTACGACCATGTCCATATTCGGACGATTGGCTTTTAAACCAAAACGGCCGGGAACAGTCTTCCCGCTCACCGCATCCCAGACTCTATTGACGCGCCCGGAAATACCGTCCTGATTGCTGTCGTCAGGGTCTGCCAGGCGGTCAATAGCCTGCTGTGGAATTGCTTCGATTAATCCCATGCCGTGAATTGCCGGGGCATTGCGCAGACTGATCTGCGTGTTTTCGTGCAGTGGCCCGTAACTTAAATAGCGGATATCGGCTTCGGGCCAGCGGATTTCCGTCTGGCTGCCATCCGCGTAGGTGATGGTTTTACTGTGCCAGTTGATATAAACGTAGGCTTCTGGAGAGACATCGCCTTTGGCATGAATCTGTTGTGGGTCTGAGGCGCGTAACTGGTGGTGCAGCGCAATGGACTGCCCCTGTAATTGTTCACCGTAAACCGGCTCTGGAATAACGCCAATGCGCGGATCAATATCATCAGGGCTTTCTGCCGGGATGCTCAGACGCAGAAAAGCATTAAAAACAGCCGAATTGCTGTCGTCCGGCAGGCGTCCTTTACCGCCACGAATGTGGCAGGCGAGACAGGCGCGGGCATTGTATAAAGGGCCTAAACCATCGCGTGCCGTGGTAATTGTCGGTGCTTTAACCCAGGGCTGTTCAGCCAGGGCTTTACCAGCAAAAAAATCAGCTTTTAAATCGTCCGGCAGGTTTTCTGCCACCTTATCAAAAGCCGGAAAAGGTTGAATAGATGTGGTGGTATCGCCACCGGGTTTCAGTTCTGATGCACTGACCGGCGGGCTTTTAATTTCTGCTGAACTGAGCTCTGTGTTATTGCTGTTTTCAGCATGGTTGTTTGCAACCTTATTGTTGTCATCATGACTCTCTGCAGAACAGGCGCTGAGCAGCAGTATACTGCTCAGCGCTGTAACGCGGGCGAATAGGTTCAGCTGCGTACCGGATAAATAATCAGATAAATAACCGTAAAACATGGCAGCCATTCGCCTCCCGGTTTATTCGCAGCTCAGTGATGAAACATCACAGCCGGTTGCGTCGTCCTGAGTAATGTCTGAGGTGATAGCAAGAGCATCCGCCAGATCTTCCAGCGCTTCACTTTCGGAGTACAGGGCCAGAATGGTGTTCTGCACTTCGCTGTTGCTGCTGTCCATTATCAGTACATCGAACGGTTCACCGTTACGCGCTTTGGCGTCAATAGCCTGATAGCGGCTTGCTGTTTCGGTCAGGGTTGCTTCGACTTCGGCTTTAATATCGCTCAGGCCTGCGTCGTTCAGATAATCATCGATACCGTAGCCTTCATAGGCGCGGCCGGTTTCATCGCCGGAACCTACGAGTCCATCCAGCGTACTGTCGTAACCGGCGTAATCGCCGTAGTAGCTGTTGGAAATACCTTCGGCGTTCAGCCAGATATCACGGTGGGTGTTATCGGAGAAACAGGAGTGCTCGTCTTCCTGCGAATTAGCCAGCAGAGCAATCAGCATACGTTCACCGGCCAGCTCGCCCTGAGCCAGAGTGCCCATACCGGTCAGAATTTCTGCCAGTTTGGTTTTGGCATCGGCTTCGTCTGCCACTGTGGTAAAGGTATCGTAAAAATTACCGTCGCCAGCCGGGTCCCAGGCATCACGGACTGTAGTGAGATCGGCAATCAGTTTGTCGACCACAACTTCGAGGAATTTATGACGGCGGTTAGAGGCCTCTGTGTTGTCAAATACAACGGAGCTGCCGTCGTATCCAGGCTGGAAATCACTAACAGGGCGCTGACCGCCGGAGGCAAAAGCATTTTCCGGTGATGCAGAATCTTTAACCGCTTCGGTTTTTACCGCTTCGTCACGGTCGGTGCCGTCAGTAATAGCAGCGGAATCATTCAGGTCCTGCCCCCACAGCATAAATTCGATGGCGTGGTAGCCGGAAATAACATCGTGGCCGTCACCGGCTTCGGAATTGTCTTCCAGTAAGGCGGTATTAATTTCGATACTGGTGTCACCGATGATGTTATCGGACGGATTGGCATCGGCGTAAGCCGCGGTAATTTCATTGGTGCCGGATTGTGCGTCGGCTTCACCTATGCCGTCGATGGTGGTAAATGCACCGACCTGATCGTCGCCAAAATCACCGTAAGCACTGGTATCGACAGTAACGTAGTCAATCAGAGCTTCGCCCAGAGGCCAGGCGTTAATCGCGCCTTCCGGACCTTCTTCGTTGTCATCCGGATAGGTCGTGGAATCCACCGGGGTAGCGCGGAAACGATACACCTCGGTCTGACCATAAGGTTCGCGGGCGACCAGCCAGGCTTTGCGGGCAGCTTCCAGATTGGCTTGTGAAGGATCTGTGCGCAGGGCAGTAAGAGCTGTTTTCAGCGCCTGAGCGGCATCAACGGCATCGGCGTAAGCGCGGTAAGCGATGGTGGCATTGCTTTGCAGAATTTTGCCGACATTTTCGACATTGATCTGATGGCTGCCGCTGCCGGTATCGTCAGAAGACGAGGATGAACCACCGCCGCCACCACCACAGGCAGTCAGGAGGGTTGCAGTAAAAACGGCCGTAGCCAGGTGCGTCAGTTTCATCGGAATCTCCTTGTCAGATACCAGTTTTTCGTTGTTGTTCGGGTGAGCGTGCATCCGTAGCGATAAAAAATTGATCTGGGGAGCTATACCCCTAGTTCGTTTGCGGATAATATTCGTGTTACGAACGATTATCAACAATAACTAGATTCTCAAATAATTAATAAAAATATCGATAAAGATCGGGCAAAGAGAATGAGAGTTTGCTGAGAGGGATGAGCTGTGAAGAAATATTATGCGAATAAAACTGCGCTGCTGACGGCCGTGGCGCTGTTGTTAACGGCCTGCGGCGGAGGTTCTTCCGGCGGGTCAGCATCATCTGCCGAACCTGTGTTCAGTTCCCAGACGGAGCTGGGTAAAGCGCTGTTCAATGATGCCAATCTGTCGGCTAACCGCACCCAGTCCTGTGCCACCTGCCACGATCCGGATCATGCCTTCAGTGATGCACGAACCGGTGCCGATGGTCATGTGCGTGCAGTGTCTCTGGGGGATGACGGTGTGTCATTGGGGGACCGTAATGCACCGACGGCAACGTATGCCATGTTCAGTCCGCAGTTTAATGCTGATACCACACGCCAGCGTTTTAACAGTGAACAGCCGGATTACAGCGGACCTGTTGGCGGTCAGTTTCATGATGGCCGGGCGGCAACGCTGGCAGATCAGGCGGGTGGGCCGCCATTAAATCCAGTTGAAATGGGCATGGCCGATAAAGCAGCGGTGGTTGATCGTCTGCGCGCTGATGCCAATTACAGCACGGCGTTTGAATCCTTTTATGGCGCCGATATTTTTGCCGATACCGATGCTGCTTACACGGCCATGACCAGAGCCATTGCGGCGTTTGAACGCACGGATGAACTGGCAACCTTTGATTCTGCCTATGATCGTTTTTTACAGGCACAGGACAGTGGCGATAACGTCGCCAGTGCCGAATATCTGTTTTCCCGTGCTGGTGCCGGGCGGGTATTGTTCTTTTCGGTGCAGTTTACCAACTGCGCCACCTGTCACCAGTTGAATGCGCAGGGCAGCAGTACAGAAACCTTCAGTGGTTACGAATATCACAATATCGGTGTGCCGGTTAATTCTGCAGTGCGGGCCGCTAATGGCTCGGATGCAGAATTTATCGATACTGGTTTGCAGAATAATAACGAAGCGGTCAGCGCCGATATTCACAAAGGCAAATTCAAAGTACCGACGTTGCGCAATGTCGCGGTTACCGCGCCTTATATGCACAACGGCGTATTCCGCGATCTCGAAACTGTGATTCATTTTTACGATCACTATCTGACCGGTTCAGAGCGTCAGACCAACCCGGAAACCGGTCTGCCCTGGGCTGATCCGGAAGTAGCCGCTACCGTCAGTCTGACTGAACTCAGCGATGGTGATTCGTTAAATGATGAAGAAGTGGGTGACCTGATCTGTTTCCTGCGCTCGTTAACCGATGCCCGTTACGAAAGTCTGCTGCCGGATGATGGTCTCTGTGATTAAGCCGTTTCTATTTTTGCTGACCGCGTTTTCTGCCGGCATCGCGTTTTCTGCCGGCATCGCGTTTTCTGCCGGCATAGCACAGGCCGAAGAATATCTGAGCCCGGCGGATTTTTATGCTCAGGCATTTTCTGCAGAGGCTGTGGATAACGCGGAAATTAAAACGCTGTGGCTGAAAAAAGAAGATAAGGCCGAGGCGGAAAAAATCTTTGCCCATCCCTATGCCGGTTTGCGTGTGCGTTACCGTATACAGGGCAAAACCACTGCCTGGGTTATGGATGAAATTGGCAAAGAAAAACCGATTACTATTGGTGTGATCATTGATGGGCATCAGATCCGTCAGGTGTCCGTACTGGCGTTTAATGAATCCCGTGGCTGGGAAATTAAATATCCGTTTTTTACTGACCAGTTCCGCGGTCTGTCACTGCAGGATGATAACCATCTGAGCGACAACATTGACGGTATTACCGGTGCAACTCTGTCGGTGAATGCCGTACGGGCGGTGTCGCGCTGGGCACTGTATCTGAACCGTCAGGTGAATACGTCTGCCACCAAAAATCTTGCCCACGAATAACGGGAGTTGCTGAATTATGTCGCCGTTGATCAGTGCCTTTTCACGTTTGGCTGGCTGGATTAAATGGCATCGCCGCGCCGGGCTGCTGGTCGCTCCGGTTCTGGTGATGGTAGCCGTCACCGGTTTATTGATTAATCACAGTGAGGATTTTGACTGGCATTCTGAGCCAGTGTATTCGCCGTTTATTGGCTGGCTTTACGGTATACCGCCACAGCGGATTCAGCAGGGTGTCCGTGTCAATAATGACTGGCTGGTCCAGGTTGGCGACGATATTTATCTCACTTCAGAGGCGCGCCGCACGGGTCTGCAGGAGAGTGCATTACTGCAATGCCGCAAAACTGCCTTCAGTGCAGCGTTGTGGCAAATGGGATTTTTCGTGCTCTGTGACCACGGCCTGAATCTGTACCTGAGCGATGGTCAGCTGGTGGAAAAAATCACGGAGTTACCGCCTCAGGCGATGGTTGCCGGTCAACTCACCGGCGAAAACGGCGGCAGCTCTGTTGCTCTGCGTTCCGAAACCTCGGCCTGGTATCTGGATGAAAACAGCTGGCAGTGGCAGCCATTGAATGTTGATGATGCCAGTGAGCGGGTGCAGTGGTCAGAGTCAGTAGTCTTACCGGATATACTGCTTAACCAGGTGAATGCGGCTATGCCGTTGCCGGGCTTATCACTGGAGCGGGTGCTGCTGGATTTACACAGCGGGCGTTTGTTTGGTCAGTGGGGAATCTGGGTGGTGGATGCCAGTGCGGTGCTGATGTTGTTTCTGGCATTCAGTGGCACGCTGACCTGGGCGATCCGTCAGCGACGTAAACGGCGCTGATACAATTGGCAAATTGATCGGCTTACAGTGGCGGGCTACACTGGCGGCGTTTTCATACAGCCTTTGTTATTTCTCAAGCCAGTTAACGCCAGACTTCTTTTATGTGCCCCATTCCTGTTCCTCCGGTGCCGTCCGCTGACGAAACCTCGGTTACCCGTCTGCGCCGTGAGCAGCTGGCTAAATCGACCCGTGAATTTCTCGCCCGTGGTGGTCGTGTTGCACGTTGCGACACCTGCCTGCTGGCACAGGCGCATTGTATCTGCGATCAGCGTCCGGCGGTTAATAAAGAGCTGCCTCTCGCGTTTCTGTTTCTGATGTATCAGGGGGAAGTGTACAAGCCGAGTAATACCGGGCGTCTGATTGCCGATGTCATCGCAGATAATCATGCCTTTCAATGGCAGCGTACGGTGCATGAACCGGCCTTACTGGCCTTATTAAAAGCCCCGCAGTATCAGCCGATTGTGGTGTTCCCACATGAATACGCTGACGAGCGCCCGTGCATTCATTCACCCACTGAATTACCGCAAGTTGCCAGCGGTGAGAAAAAGCCATTATTCGTCATGCTCGACGGTACCTGGCGGGAAGCGCGGAAAATGTTCCGCAGCCCCCATCTGAATGACTTGCCGGTATTGGGTATTCAGCCGACAACCATTTCTCAGTATCAGTTGCGTGAAGCCTTTCATGAGCATCAGCTGTGTACTGCGGAAGTCGGCATTGAAGTGATTCGTCTGGCCGGGGAAGACGCTGTAGCCGATGAACTGGCGCGTTACTTCACCGTGTTTCGCCGCAATTATCTGGCCGGTAAAGCCAATATCCGCACTAAGCTCTGAACGGCTGCGCGCTCAGCAGCATTCCTGCTCAAGATCCCACAGCAGGTTGTACAGGGCGTCATCTTCCAGGGTTTCCAGATAGGCGTAGAGATTGTTCATCTGTGCGCCGACAAAATACAGGTTGTCCTGATTCAGTTTTGCCTGTTGCTCACGTTTCTGGCGGAAGTATTCCTGCCAGCGCGGGTCGCCGTGTCCCTGAGTGATGTGATTTTCCAGTTTCTGCATAAATTCATTGGCGTTGCGGTCACATTCGATACCGCAGAAGGATACGTAACGGTCCGTCTGGCTTTTGGACTGGGGCTGGGTACTCATGGTGTTCTCTGAACTTGTCTCCACACTCGTCTCCACGCTTGTCTGTCTGCATTAGTTATATGCAGGAATTCGCTGTGCCGGGTTATTGAATTTTCCTTATGGGCGACACTCTAGCGGTAGCGGATTCTGGCGTCTGTCAGCTGGCTGACAGTTGTTGCAGGTGGGGGACATTAAGCAGTTGCAGATGAAGGCGGTCCGGGCGGGCAAGAACCTGTTCTTTGATCAGACGGTTGAGCAGGGTCGACAGCGTCTGGCGCGAGGTGCCGAGCAAACTGGCGAGCAACTCGGTGTGGCCGGTGAGCTGAATGATGTCGTTATTATCCGCCGCGTTCTGGTCGCTGTGTTCCAGCAGTAAGTAGCGGGCAAGCCGCGACTCCACCGGGCGGAAAGCCAGATCTTCAATCAGATTGGTGGCCTGGTGCAGCATCATGCCGACTTCGCGTAATGCAATCAGCGCCAGTTGTGGGCGCGAGCTGATCAGTTCATGCAGCTGCTCGATAGGCCAGCTGCTGATGTCACAGGGGCTTAGCGCCTCGACCCAGGCGCGGGTGTGGGTAACGTAAATACTGCCGGGTTTGAGCCAGCCCAGTGTCAGTTCCTTCTGCTCGCCGGACAGGCAGATACGGGCACTGCCTGCCTTAAGCAGAAACACCTGATTATTGCCACTGTCAGGGCGCGAGATCATTTCACCGCTGGCAAAGTGCCGGTCGTTACCGGCCGGCAGCTGCTGAATCCAGTGCAGGCTGTTGTTTTCGCCAGTGTCGTCGCCGGTGCTGTTGCCGCCGGGCGACCCCATACTGACGGAGGAAGGGTGAGGCATGGCAAATATCCATACATGATGTCTGGATACAGAGTGACTGAGTTCGCCTCAGCTGCGAAGTAAAAGTGTTGTGACGGGCTAACAGAGCGAACAATCCGCGCAGTTTTTTTCCTGCTGTTAAGGCGTACTGAGCAAAGCTGGGGAGGGCTTAACAGTCGCGGTTAAAAATCGCGCACTTTACCGCGCATACTTTTGATGCTGCCGCGCTGGGTTTTCTGATCCATGCGTTTCTTTTTTGCTGAGCGGGTGGGCTTGGTGGCAATGCGTTTGGCCTGCACCTTGCCTACGCCCTGAATCAGCTGCTGCAGACGCTCAAGGGCATCCTGACGGTTCTGCTCCTGGGTGCGGAACTGCTGTGCCTTGATAATCAGTACACCGTCGCGGGTCAGGCGCTGATCGTTCAGCTGCAGCAGTTTTTCTTTGTAAAACTCCGGCAGGGATGAGGCTTTGATGTCGAAGCGCAGGTGGATGGCAGAGGAAACCTTATTGACGTTCTGGCCACCGGCGCCCTGAGCCCGGATCGCGCTCATATCGATTTCGCTGAAGGGGATGTGCACGGCGCGGCTGATAAAAAGGGGATCGCTGATATCGTTCATAGTGGTTCAGAGTCAAAGCGGACAGCAAGGCTAACGCGTTACTGTGCGCTTTTCAAAAGTCTCTGCTCAGCCTACCGGTACATCGGCCAGATGATAGGCAATGGCCCAGAAGTGACAGAAGCCACCGGCAATAACAAATAAATGCCAGATTTCATGGAAGCCAAACCATTTCGGCCAGGGGTCCGGCCATTTGGTGGCGTACACCACGGCGCCCACGGTGTAACAGATACCGCCATAAGCAATCCAGCGCAAAGCATCAGCGGGAATCTGATCGACCACCGGCCAGACAAACACAACCAGCCAGCCCATCAGAATGTAAATCACGGTAGAGAACCAGCGCGGTGCACTGATCCACACCACTTTCAGTACCACGCCAATAATGGCCAGCGCCCAGACCACGCCAAACAGCCACCAACCGGTGGGGCCATTTAACGGTACCAGACAAACCGGGGTGTAAGTCCCGGCAATCAGCAGAAAGATGGCCATGTGGTCCACGCGTTTGAGCCAGCGGATGACATCATCGGAAGCATGAATCAGGTGGTAAACCGTGCTGCTGGCAAACATGGCCAGCAGGGTTGCACCAAAAATCATAAAGGAAACCATGTGCCACACACCGCCGTGAACGGCAGCCTGAGCAGCAAGGATACAAAGGGCGACGATGGCGAAAATTGCGCCGGCCAGATGAGTGAGGCCGCTTATGGGTTCGCGGAATACTGAGTGCATGTGGAGTGCCTGACTGCTTTCAATAATGACTTTGCAACGCGTCTGCCGGCAAATAAAACCGTTGGAACTGGCTAACGAAAAACAACGCAACGGATTCTGTTTCTTTAAGTTTGTCGCCGGGAGCGTACCATACGGCTTCATCTGACAATCAACAAGGTCGATTGTGCCCGAAATAAAATCATCCGCTGGCCCGAAAGCACTCTCACAATGGAGCCTGTATCTGGTCCGTACTGCATCCGGCTCACTTTATTGTGGCATCACCACCGACACTGAGCGGCGCTTTGCTGAGCACTGTGCCAGCGGGGCAAAATGCGCCCGTGCCCTGCGTGGACGCGGGCCGCTGCAGCTGGTTTTCCAGCAGCCGGTTGGCGATAAAAGCATGGCGCTGAAGCTGGAATACCGGGTTAAACAATTATCTAAAATTCAGAAAGAACGTCTGGTGCGCGGCGAGCGCAGTCTGCCGGACAGTGACTGACAGCAAGGCAGTTATTCTCTGGCAGGTATTCATATCGGTGGCGCAGACGGCATTGCCGGTCAGGCCAGGGTACTGCTGAATTTGTCCTGAGCGGACAGGTGAAACACAAATAAAACCATGGTACAAGAAGTGTGATTCATCCGCTGCTTTTCCGGACAGGGTGAGTGTTTCCGTGTTTCCGGATTACCGGCTGCTGCAGTCAGAACAATAAAAATCAGAATAATAAGAAAAGGTACCACCATGCTTCTCTCCTCCTGCATCAGCGCTGGTCTCTGGCGTGTTGCCCTGCTGTTGCTCAGTGGCCTGTTACTTACATCTTTGACCGCGTGCGCGACCAGTAAAAATATCGTCGTGCAACAGCCCCGGGTGTTTGCACCTGTGTTGAGCAATGACAGCCAGCAGGCAACCGCCTGGGCTGTTTCTGTGGATATTACGCCGCCACCGGGCATGCCCATGGGCGGTTATTCGGTGATGGCCAATCGCGGCCAGGGATTCCGTACCCGCATCAAAGCTCGGGTGGTCTATCTGAATGATGGCAAAGGCCAGTCGCTGGCGCTGGTGCAAACGGATCTGACCGCCGCTTCGCTGTTGCTGCAGCACGAGGTGGCCAGCCGGGTTGCTGCACAGACTGGGCTGCGCCCGGCGGATATTGCCATTACCGCTTCCCACAGCCATTCCGCGCCGGTCAATTTCTTCGACAACGATTTCTACAATAAGCACACGTCCAGCGGTCAGTGGCTGGAGCCTGAATTTCTGGAATTTGCTGCGTCACGCATTGCAGCGGGAGTTATTGAGGCGCACGGCAAACGCCGGCCGGCAAAAATCGCCACCGGCAAAAAAGATATCTACGGCTATAACCGCAACCGGGCGCTGGATTCTTACGTGCTGAACGCTGACGCCGGTGATATTGACCTGAACGATGAGCAGGCAAAATTCCGCACGGTGAATCCTTCGCTTTATATGGTGCGCATCGATGTGGCGGCGGATTCCGGCGAGTACCTGCCACTGGCGGCTTTCTCCAGTTTTTCCGTCCATGCTACGGCGCTGACGGCACCGGTGGAGGTGTATAACGCCGATCTGTTTGCTTACGCACAGAAAGATCTGGAATGGCAGATCGCCGCTCAGTATCAAACGCCCTGGCCGGTGGTTCATGCCCTCAGTACAGGTACTCAGGGGGATATGGCTCCGGCACTGGAAGAACATGGTGATAACTGGCTTGGTCACTTTGCCGTTAACTGGAAGGCTGCGAAAACGCTGGGACAGGGCATTGGCAAAGAAGCCATTGCCCTGTTCGAATCACTGCAACCTGAACTCAGTAACGAGGTCACGCTGACAGCTGCGGCGCGGGAGCTGAATATCCGTGACCACAACCGCATTGGCGATATTGAGATCTGCCATGATGCCGCAGTAGGCAACGCGTTGGCCGCCGGTGCTTATGAGCGCCGTACCCCCTGGCTGACACTGGTGCCGTTTTTTCATGGCGGCAATGTGATGGCGCGGCGCTGGTGGTTTTTTACCGATGGTTGTCAGGGTAATAAGCGGCACCTGGGCTTTTCTTTTCTGCAGCCCATTCTGGAACCGAAAGACAGCTTCCCGGATACCGTTATGTTCCAGTTGCTGCGCATCAATGACATGGTCATCCTCCCTGTACCGTTTGAATCCACCACCGAAGCCGGGCGCCGTATGGCGGCGGCCGTTAAGGCGGAACTGCAGGCTGACGGACAGGACGCTAAGTATGTCTGGGTGGCCAGTAATGCCAACGGCTACTTTGGTTACACCACCACACCGGAAGAGTACCGCCGGCAGAACTACGAAGGCGGACATACCCTCTACGGCCAGTTCTCCACCCCCTATATTGCCGCTCAGCTGGGAGCGCTGGCCCGTGATCTCGCCCATCACGGCGAGGTTCAGGAATATCTGCCCGCCTGGCAGTACCGCTTAAAAGTGAACGACTTTCTTGCTGATCCGCAGCCAGCACAAGGGCAGCGCCGCTGGCTGCTGGAACCAAAGGTCCGGCTTGCACGGGCCAGCAACGAAGAGGATTACATTGCCGTGCGCTGGCTGGATGTCGGGCCGTCGCTTATCGCCTTTGACCGGCGTCTGGTCAGCGTCGAGCAGCGGCTGGGCGGTGAGTGGCTGCCTTTAGTCGTCAATGGTGAGCCGGTGCACGACGATGGCTATGATGTGGAAGTCCGCTACCTGCAGGATGACGATCAGGGCATGGCGAAGTATGAGAGTCGCTGGTATAACCCGCTTGCCGCTGGCGAGTATCGCTTTGTGATCGAAGCCCGGGAAGGCCAGCCAGCTTTACGTTCAGCTGCTTTTACCTGGGGTGGAAAGCACGATGGAATCGCTCTGCTGGAATAGAATCTGGCCGGATTTTTGCGGACAGTCCATCAAAAGTAGGAAAGAAAAGAGGTATTTACGTGGTAAATGCCTCTTTTTTATAGGAATGTCACATTGTTACATTAATTTTTCCGCCCCCGTTAAGTAGAATGATCCGCTGTTTTGGATAGGGACCGCAGTCAACGTCATGTTTAAAGCCATTTGGGCAGCCCGCTGGTATTTGTTACTGGGCCTTCTGACCTTCATATTTGTTCTCGCCATCAATACGCCTTTACATTTCGTCTGGGGTTTTGTGGAACCCAAAGTGCAGCGTCTGCCGGTAAAGATCGGTCATATCAGTGGCACATTATGGGACGGTAATGTCACACTCACCGTACCTCAGATGCGTGCTCTGGGTGAGCTGGACGCCCACTGGACACTGAGTCCTCTGAGCCTGCTGACCGGCACTGCCGCAGTGAATCTGGATATCAGTGGCCAGGGACTGCGGCTGAATGCCGACGCTGAGCTCGGCATGGGTCAGCAGGTGGTGATCAATGACGCCAGTGGCTATCTGGAGTCAGCAGTGATTGCGCCTTTGCTGAAACCAAACCGCATCAGTGTGGCCGGCAACTTTGAGCTGGGTCAGCTGCATGGTGAAATGAATCTGGCCGAGCGCTCGTTTGCCGGTTTTGCCGGACGTATCGTATTCAGCGGTGGTGCTGTCAGCGTGCCGGTGGATAACAAAGCGGTGGAAGCCAATATGCCAATGGTGATTGGTGATATCGGTATGGACGGTGACAAAGTCGTGATCCGCGCCAATACCACCGAGGGCCAGCAACTGTTACAGGCTTATATGCAGCCAGATGGCTGGGGTGGCGTTGCGGTTCGCCGTCGTTTTATCGACGCGCTGGGTCAGACATGGCCGAACAAAGCGGATGAAGACACAGTAATTTTTGAAGTGTCGCATAAGATTTTATAACCTTGGCGCGCGCTGAAAGCGCCGGGGAAAAATATAAAGACGGAGAGCAGGACTTTTGACACAAGAGGTAGCGGTGCTGACAAGCTGGCAGCGGTGGACGCTGGTCGGCGGCAAGATTGCCCTGACGCTGTTGCTGGCGTGGCAACTGGCGCATCTGACCTGGCAGATCATCGCCCCGCAGCCATTGATTCTGCAGGCGCCAAGCCAGGGCAATGGCCAGAGTGCACAGAACACGGTGGCCGGCACTGCTCAGTATCATCTGTTCGGTGACTACACAGCTGCACCGGTGCAGGAAGTGGCTAAACAGGTGGATGCACCGGATACCCGGCTGCGTCTGGATCTGCTGGGTGTGACCCGCTCTTCTGATGAAAAAGCGTCATCGGCCATTATTGCGCCGAAAGGTGGTGCCGGTGATTTCTATCGTGTAGGGGATGCTGTGCAGGGCCGGACCCGACTGGCGGCTGTGTATGACGACCGCGTTATTCTCGACACCAACGGTAAGCTGGAGACACTGAAATTTGATGACTCGCCGGCCACTGGCGTGCGCGCGGTATCCCGAGCCTCAGAGCCAGCTGCCCGGGAGCGGGACGACAATAACCGCGTATCACTGCGTGACCGCTTTAAGCGGGTGCGGAACGCCGGTGATTTTCTCGATATGGTCACTTCAGGTGCTGAAAATGATCCGGAAGCAACGCTCAATCAGATGGGATTGAAAGCCGTCGGACCGGGACAGGGCTATGAAGTACAGCGTGGATCCATGCTGAATTCTCTGAACCTGCGTCCGGGCGATATTGTATTGTCGGTCAACGGTCAGTCACTGGGGGATCCGCTCAGCGATCAGCAGATTCTTGAGCAGGTAAAAAGTGAAGGTAACGCCCGCATTGAAGTGCAGCGGGGCGACAGCCGTTTGACTGTTACGCACAGTCTGAATTAAAAGGAAAAGAACGTGTTAAAGCAGTGGGTATTCCTGATAGTTCTGGCTTTTGCCAGCGTCGTTCAGGCTGAAGAAAAAGACTGGCAGATCAACCTGAAAGAAGCCGATATCGGCGCTTTTATCAGTCAGGTTGCTGATATTACCGGCAAAAGTTTTGTCGTTGATCCACGGGTAAAAGGCCGGGTCAGCGTTCTTTCCAGTGCGCCAATGGACAAAGAAGGTGTTTATGAACTCTTCTTATCCGTGTTGCAGGTTCAGGGTTATGCCGCCGTTCCTGCCGGTGACGTGGTACTGATCGTACAGCAGAACGATGTGAAGCAGGCTGGCCGTGACCTTAACGAGAACGCCGGCAATCAGAGTCAGGAAATGCTGACCAAAGTTATTATGATCCGCAACACGCCTGCACTGGATCTGGTGCCTATTCTGCGTCCGTTGGTGGCTAAGTATGGTCATCTGGCCGGGGTTAAATCGGCGAACGCGCTGATTATTTCTGACCACGCTGCCAACATTAACCGTATCGAACAGATCATTGATCGTCTGGACAAATCCGGCAGTGAAGAGCTGGAAGTGGTGCAGCTGAAAGAAGCCTGGGTTGGCAACGTTGTGACCATGCTGCAGAGTCTGGACCCGGCCAAAGTGTCTCAGGGTAACGGCAGTGCTAATGCTGAAAATACCGCAGGTTCTATCCGTGTCGTTGCTGATGAACGCAGCAACCGCCTGATTATTAAGGGTGAAAAAAGTGCCCGTGAACGTATCCGTAAACTGATCGAAGAGCTGGATCAGCCGTCTTATTTCTCTGGCAGTGCGAAAGTGATCCGTCTGCAGTATGCCGATGCCACCAAACTGGCTGAGTTGCTGAAAAACCTGATGTCTGAAACCAATTCCGGTTCTGCCGCGCAGGAAGAACAGCAGGTTAAAGGTACCGCGGGTATTTATGCTGATGAAGAGCTGAATGCTCTGGTGGTACGTGCTGAACCATCGGTGATGAAAGAAGTGGAAGAGCTGGTGGCCTCCCTTGATGTGCGCCGTGCTCAGGTTCTGATTGAGTCCGCAATTGTAGAAATCAGCGGCGATATCAATGACGCGCTGGGCCTGCAGTGGCTGCTAGGTGATACCGATAATCCGGTTGCTGCCACTAACTTCTCAGAAGCCGGTAATTCCCTCTCCGGTATTGCTACCTCTATCGCCACTCAGGATTACGCCGGTGCTCTGGGCAACGGTCTGACGCTGGGTGGTTACAGTGAGATTGATGGTCAGATTGATTTCGGTGTGATTCTGAATGCCCTGAAAAGTAATTCGCATACCAACCTGTTATCCACGCCAAGCATCATGACACTGGATAACCAGGAAGCAGAAATTATCGTTGGTCAGAACGTGCCGTTCCGTACCGGCTCAACGGCATCAAACAGCAACACTAACCCATTCACTACCATTACCCGTGAAGACGTGGGTATTACGCTGAAGGTGAAACCACACATCCACGACGGAGAAGCGATTCGTCTGGAAGTGGAAGCCACGGCGGAATCGGTATCCTCCACCAGTGTTGATGGCAGTGCCGACTTAATCACCAATAAACGTTCGATTAAGACCATGATTCTGTCTGACGATCAGGAAACCATTGTACTGGGTGGTCTGATCCGTGATGACGTGACAGAAACCGAAAGCAAGGTTCCTCTGCTGGGTGATATTCCGGTACTGGGTTGGCTGTTTAAATCCAAATCCACCAGTCATACCAAGAACAATATGATGGTATTCCTGCGTCCGACCATTGTGGATAACCCGGGCACCGCTCGCAGTCTGACCCATGATAAATTCAACGGTATCTGGGAATTTTCAGTGTCGGATAAACTGGGCGAACAGGATATCGATAATCGTCTGGATATGCTGTTTGATGGTTTACCGGTGCAGATGCAGCAGAAAGACTGATTGAGCGGACGGTCATAAGACATAAAAAAGCCCCGGAAACGGGGCTTTTTTATGTCTGCAATATGCGCTTATTCTGCTGCCAGCAGCGGACTCATGCCGGCGTAACGCATCAGATCCACCAGGGCGATCATGGGTAACCCGATCAGGGTATTAAAATCCCGTCCTTCAAGTTGTTCAAACAGGGTAATTCCCAGTCCTTCCACTTTAAAACTGCCGGCACAATCCAGCGGCTTTTCCAGTTCGACGTAACGACGGATTTCCTGAGGACTCAGATTTCGGAAATACACGGCAAATGGTTCACACAGCGTATGCTTCAGTCCGCGCGGTGATGCCAGGCACAGGCCGGTATAAAAACTGATTTTTTGACCACTGCAGGCGGTCAGCTGTTCAATGGCTTTTTCTTCGCTGCCAGGTTTACCACAGATTTCACCATTCAGAACGCAGGTCTGATCACTGCCGATAATCCAGTAGTCCTGATATTGCGTGGCCAGGGCTTCGGCTTTATCACGCGCCAGGCGCACAACATATTCCTGTGGAGTTTCATTTGCCAGGGGTGTTTCGTCAACATCGGGTGAGGCGTATTCAAACGGGATACGCAGCCGTTCCAGCAGCGCTCTGCGGTAGGGAGATCCGGAAGCGAGTAAGAGTTTCATCCTGATAAAGGGTTCCTGTGCCAGATTTTACGCAGGCCCAAGGTGGCGCGCGGCAGTTAATTTATGCGAAGCAGTGACGCCTCATAATTATATTGATTGACTGTCGTTATGGCATAAAAAAGCCGGGCAGCGCCCGGCTTTTTATCGTTCTGATGATTAAGCCAGGTTCGCGTTTGCGAATTCCCAGTTAACCAGAGCCCAGAAACCTTTCAGGTATTCAGGACGAACGTTACGGTAGTCGATGTAGTAAGCGTGTTCCCACAGGTCAACAGTCAGGATCGGAGTCAGACCTTCAGTGATCGGGGTACCAGCGTTAGAAGTGTTAACGATGTCCAGGGAACCGTCAGCTTTCTTAACCAGCCAGGTCCAGCTTGAACCGAAGTTGTTTACAGCCATGTCGTTGAACTTGGTCTGGAACTCTTCGAAAGAACCAAAAGCAGCGTTGATTGCTTCAGCAACTGCGCCAGTAGGTTCGCCACCGCCATTAGGGCTCAGGCAGTTCCAGTAGAAAGTGTGGTTGTAAACCTGTGCGGAGTTGTTGAATACACCGCCGGAAGAAGTTTTGATGATGTCTTCCAGAGACTTACCTTCAAACTCAGTACCTTCGATCAGACCGTTCAGTTTGGTCACGTAGGTTTGGTGGTGCTTGTCGTGGTGGAATTCCAGGGTTTCAGCGGAAATGTGTGGTTCCAGCGCATCTTTTGCATACGGCAGAGGTGGTAATTCAAACGCCATAGTAATCTCCATTCTATATCTAAGCTGAGTTCAGGTTACACAGGTTACGACCCTTCAGCTGATTCTGAGTCAGTCAGGGCCGCAGCTAAGTAGCCTGATCATAGCACTCTGTATAAAGCGGCGCTATTCGTGTGCCCCCCGTGGTTTTCCTGTCAAACCCATCATTTTTGGCCTGACGCTCATAATTTCGCATGATCGCATATGCCGGTATACTGACCGCAGAATAATGAAGAACACTTTGCCTGACGGGGACCCCATGGATACCGAAAAAGATCCGATTTTGCCGGATATGAAACCTTCGAAAGAAGATATTGCACTGCGACAGAAACAACTGGCGGCACGCCGCGCGGCCGCACAGCGGGCGGCTGCAGCCAAGTCACGACCGGCCCCGGTGGTCACTGCGGCGCCTGCTCCCAAGCAGACTCTGGCCATTGTTGCCCTGTTAGTAGCGATTGCTATGGGGGGCCTGGCTGGCTTTCTGTTTATGCAATTGCAGAGTGTTCAGCAGCAGCTGCAGGCCTCGCAGAAAGTGCTGAAATCACAGGCTGATAACCTCGCTGTTCTGAACGAGAAACTGTCTGTTACCGGTGAGAATGCAAACCTCTCAGTGGATGCGCTGAAGGCACTGGTGAAGGAAAACGGCAGTGAAATCCGCAAACTGTGGGATGTATCGAACAAACGTAACAAAGCCAATATCGCCAGCAACAGTAAGAACATCGCTTCGGTGAAAAGCGGTATTGCTGCTGTGAAGAAAGATCTGGCAGGTCTGGAAGCGAAACAGGCCAGTGGTCTGAGCGCGCTGGAGAAGAAAGTTACTTCGGGTGATTCCGCATTAACCTCACGTATTGCCAGAGTTGAGAAAGAAGCACTGGATGTTCCGGCTGAGAACCAGCTGCGCATTGCCCAGATCACTGAAAATCTGCAGATGCTGGATGCCAAGGTCAGCCGTGTTGGTAACGGCGGTGATGTGGGTGATATGAAACTGGAAATCGAAGATATCCAGATCCGCCTCGACCGTATCCAGAATGCGCTGGGTGGCTCTCTGCAATAATGGCGAATCCATCGTCTGAGCAATCTGTCAGTCTGCAAGCGGCACCTGCGGCATTACGTACGGTGCTGGCGCAGTGGTTGATAGAGCTGGACAGCATGAATGCAGCCCACACCGCCGGGCTACATTCTGGAACGCCGGGAACGGCGTTTTTTTGTGGCTATCAGGCGGCCATGCGCTGTCTTGATCCGGCATTGCCGGCGGATATCTGGGCGGCATTCTGTATTTCTGAATCCGGAATGAAATCGCTGCGAGATATGACGACCTGCTACTCGCCGCAAGAGGGCATCAGCGGTCGTAAATCCCACGTTATGCTGGCCGGCAAAGGGCTGGATACTCTCTACGTCGTTGCCCGCAGTCAGGTGCAGGAGCAGACTGAGTTGCTGTGTCTGAAGGTCAGCATGCAGGCGCCCGGCGTTAATTGTCTGGAGGCTGTCAAACCACAACCTTTTATGCCGGATGTGCCTCATGTGCCGGTCAGTCTGTCATCCGTTGTGGCAGACAGGCTTGTCAGCAGCGATGCACATAATGAACTCAACCGGCCGTTCCGTTATTGGGAAGATATGCATATCGCTGTGGCGCTGGCAGGCTGGATGTCGGCCAAACTGGGTGGTAATGGTGTGCTCGATGAGCAGGCGATGTGCTTGCGTGATGCCTTTCAGCAGCAGAGTCGTGAATATCATCTGGCGGCGCTGGATGCTTATGAAGCTCTGATTACGCAGATGGAAATGGCCTCTGTGGGCCTGACTGGCGAGGCGGCCAGTCAGTGGCAACGTGACCGTATGCTGTTATTAATGGCGGCACCTTTACGTAACAAAATCCGCGCGAACTTTAGCTCTGACTTCAGCGCTCCCCCGCTCTGACCGAAACCCGCACAGAAACCGGTGATGCCACACCAGTCGCAATATCCGGTGTCTGGGCGGAGGACGTACGTGAACGGTTGTTACTCAAAGATATATCGTCCTGACGTGTCGCTGAATCTGTCTCAGGCAGAATATCCAGTGCATCCGGTGCCTTAATAATGGTCTGGGCCATTTCCTGATTGAGCAGCCGTGGTATCGGAATGCTTTGTGAGGTACTGCGGTTATAGCGGGTGGCCTGACTGTAGTCGTAATGGTGCGTTCGTTGTCTGGCTTCTTCGATGGCGGTAAACAGGTCGCCGGAATAATATTGATCCTGCGGAGAGGCAGACGCCACGGCAGGGACCAGTACGAATACAGTCAGGGTAGGCAACCATTTTTTCGGCGACGCTGTTAAGTATTGACGCAACATAGTGGGCGGCTCCTGATCAGGGACGGACAGTGGCAGTCACGGATACGTTGGCGCGGATTTCCCGTACACGGCTTTCCCGTGAAGCCGCTTCACGGATATATATTTCGTTATTATTGCGGCGATATTCTTCCTCTTCTTCCTCGTCCTGCTTTTTCGAATTTTCTTTTAATGTGTTGCGTTTGTTCAGGCGCCCCAGAGCAGCATCTCTGACTGGCTGTAATGCGTCAGTGGCAGCCCGGTTGCCAGCGGCGGTCGGGCCCATAGCGCCTTCAATAACCTGATTATCCATTTCAGTATTGAGCATTTTAGGCAGGTCGAAACTGCGCGATGTTGTGCGGTTATACCAGCTGGAACCGACATAGGTCTGATCGGCAGGATTGCGTTTGGCAGCATCAATGGCATCGTCCAGATCCGGCGAAAAATACGCTTCGTTATCGGATGAAATGGCCTGATGAGAAAAGGATGGTAACAGTAAAATCAGAGCGGCCGCGAACGGGCGTAAAGCCCCTGAATATGCCCATGAGCGGGAGCGTTTTTCCATGCCGTTTACCCATTTGTTTTTGTTATTTTTTGTAAGTGTGTCATCATAGCAGCAGTCTGAAAAAGTGTACAATAACTGACCAGTTCTGGCCTGTAAGGAGCGTAAATCCTGACATTGGCTGCTGCTGTCAGACAGGGAATAATAATGATAAAAACCATCTCGCTGCTGTTATCAGCATTTCTTTTTCTGCCCGGTTGCACCGTTTATCAATCCATCGGTGACAGCTTTGGCTCCTATGTTTCTGAACCTGATGGACAGGCTTTTAAACCCGTTGGCTACCGCTGGGATTATGAACACACGGCTTTGATGTATGTGTATCGCCCGGCGTCGGAGTGGTCGATGGATGAACTGGAAAGCCCCAGTTTTAATGTCGATGACGAGCGCCTGTTTAACGTCAAAGGCGGTGGCTATACCTGGTATGAACTTGAGCCAGGCAGTTACAACATTGCTATGCGCCGGGGACTGTTAGGGCTTGAGGGCATTAAAAATGTGTTTGTGCTGAAAGAAATCGCCCGTCTGGAATTACAGGCCCAGGCCGGCAAAATCTATTATCTGCGTTATTCGGAAATTGATCCGCCAGTACTGCAGTCCCAGGGTCAGTCTGGGGTGACGCCGCTGGGCGATGGTCCGCTGCAATTGGTGGATCCCGGACTGGCGCTGAATGAACTGCCGGTGACTAAGATGATTCACCACGGTCGCGGGCGACTGCAGCCGCAGGCTGACAATACCTCTGCATCTGCTTCTGTGGATGCCTCCGCAGAGCAGATGCAGACGGGCGGGCAGGGCACTGAAGCACCCGCTGGAATAGATAGTACTAAAGACAAAGGCTGGTGGCCGTTTTAGCTGAGCGGTTACTGAGTTACAATACGTCCCGTTTTTACGCCCACTCAGTGGGCGTTTTCACGCCCGCCTGATGCCAAAAGCCGGGGCGGACACCGGCCAGGGCTTAACCACAAAGCCCCCTGAGAGAGAATTCACCATGACTGTGATCAAACAAGAAGATCTGATCCAGAGCGTTGCTGATGCTCTGCAGTACATCTCCTATTACCATCCGAAAGACTTCATCGATGCGATGAACGAAGCATACGAGCGCGAAGAATCCAAAGCCGCTAAAGATGCCATCGCACAGATTCTGATCAACTCCCGCATGTGTGCCATGGGCCACCGCCCGATCTGTCAGGACACCGGTATCGTTACCGTTTTCCTGAACATCGGTATGGATGTGAAATTTGAAGGCGATATGAGCGTGGAAGATATGGCGAACGAAGGTGTACGCCGTGCTTACCTGCTGCCTGACAACGTACTGCGTGCTTCTGTGCTGGCGGACCCTGATGGCGCCCGTAAGAACACCAAAGACAACACGCCAGCCGTTATCCACATGAAACTGGTACCGGGTAACACCGTTGATGTGCATGTTGCCGCGAAAGGTGGTGGTTCTGAAGCCAAATCCAAGTTCGCTATGCTGAACCCGTCTGACGACGTGGTGGATTGGGTGCTGAAGCAGATTCCGACCATGGGTGCCGGCTGGTGTCCACCAGGCATGCTGGGTATCGGTATCGGTGGTACTGCAGAAAAAGCCATGATGCTGGCGAAAGAATCTCTGCTGGAGCCAATCGACATTCACGAACTGCAGGCCCGTGGCGCACAGAACCGTGCTGAAGAACTGCGTCTGGAACTGTTCGAAAAAGTGAACAAGCTGGGTGTTGGTGCTCAGGGTCTGGGTGGTCTGACGACTGTTCTGGACGTGAAAGTGATGGATTACCCAACCCACGCTGCGAACAAGCCAGTGGCGATTATTCCTAACTGTGCTGCAACCCGTCACACCCACTTTGTGCTGGATGGTTCCGGCCCGGCTGCGCTGAAAGCACCGAAAGTGGAAGACTGGCCAGAAATTACCTGGGAAGTGGGTGATTCAGTACGACGCGTAAACCTCGATACTGTAACCGCGGAAGACGTTAAAGACTGGAAAACCGGTGAGACCATTCTGCTGTCCGGCAAAATGCTGACTGGCCGTGACGCCGCGCACAAGCGCATCGTCGATATGCTGGCTAAAGGCGAAGAGCTGCCGGTGGATCTGAAAGGCCGCTTTATCTACTACGTAGGCCCGGTTGATCCTGTGCGTGACGAAGTGGTTGGGCCTGCCGGTCCGACAACCGCTACCCGTATGGATAAGTTCACCCGTACCGTGCTGGAGCAGACTGGTCTGCTGGGTATGATCGGTAAATCCGAACGTGGTCAGATCGCGATCGATGCGATCAAAGACAACGAAGCGGTTTATCTGATGGCTGTCGGTGGCGCTGCTTACCTGGTGTCTCAGGCGATTAAAGCTTCCAAAGTAGTTGGCTTTGACGATCTGGGCATGGAAGCAATCTACGAGTTTGAAGTAGAAGACATGCCGGTTACCGTCGCTGTGGATACCAAAGGTGAATCCGTTCACCGTACTGGTCCACAACAGTGGTACGCCAAAATCAACGCTACCGAGATCTGATCGGTCGTTGATTGCTTATAAAAAGGCGCCGCGGCGCCTTTTTTTGTGCCCGCAGAAAACAAAGCGATGCAGTACCTGACTGCAGGACAGCTTCAGATCATGATTCTGGCATGTTTTGTCTGTTTAAATTCAGCCTGTTGAGCGCATAGTGAGTGACGACTTAACAGGCCTTCTGAATCCCGCTTGCTACCTGCAGGAGAAGACACGATGAATAATGATCTGATAACACAGGAAGCGCTCAACGAGTGGCTGTCTGAACACTCTGACTGGCAGGTCAGGGATGGCGCTCTTTACCGCACGATGGCGCTGACGAACTTCAGTTGTGCCATGCATCTGGCCAATCAGATCGCGGTACTGGCGGAACAGCAGGACCATCACCCCCAGCTGAATGTCAGCTGGGGTTCACTGGAAATTTTCTGGGTGAGTCACGATGTGAAAGGTATTTCTCAGCGTGATGTTAATCTGGCGCTGATGACTGACCGCGCCCTGCAGGAATACCGGCGTAAAAGTCACGCAGCCTGAAGGCGGTCTGCGCGGAATTATCTTCTCACGCCAATAAAGCCGGTTTTCATGGCTTTCCCTTCACATCCTTTTGTGCCGATGCTCACCTTATACTGATGGGCCAGAGCATCGACAATCAGACGGAATTTTCTGTCGTTCACTTCTCCATGACGACTGTATACACGAAAACGGTTGGATGGTTTGCCGCCACATTGATGCGCCGGTTTATCGGTAAAAAATTCAAATGCGGCACCGGCCTCATCGTCCATCTGATAGACGGCAATTACTTTCAGGTTGTTCACCGGTTCAGCCGCTGACAACAGCGGGCTGATCGTCGCACTGAGACAAAATAAGAAAATTTTCATGGATGGCACATTGTTCACTCTGTAGCTCTTTCGACCTTTAACTCATTCGACTTTTAACTAATTCGACTTTCAGCTCTTCTGAAAAGGTCGCGCTGCCTGTCAGCGCTTTTGTCAAAAGTGTAGTCAACGACGTCCGTTCGTCACTGTATTTTACGGGACGAATGTACGTAAAACCTGAGCTGTCGTTTTACCTGCTGTTGCTCCAGCGCCCGTATTTCAGGAGTTACTGATATATAGCTTTGTAGTTATGTCGTAAATCTGTCACGAAAGTTAACTAATTCTGTCATTTACATTCTTTACGTTTGTCTCCCGGGAAAACAGACCCTTTCACATGAGAGAGAAATAGTGATGGATTTTTTTAATAAAAAGCGCCTTGTACAGGCGATGATGATTGCTTCAGCAGCCAGCCTTGCTGCCTGTGGCAGTGACGATTCAAGCAGCAGCAAGCCAAGCCTGACCTTTACCGGTGTTCCAACTCCGGCCACTGATGATCAGAAACGCGCAGTTCTGGCATCTGAAGCGGTTGTCGATGGCGAAACTTACGGCGGCGAATACAACACTCTGGCCCGCTCCGGTGATGTTATCAATGGTATTCCTTTTGGTCTGATCGTTGATGATCAGGGCAACGCAGTTCAGGAAGAAGATGGTTCTGAGCGTATCACCAACGCTAACGAACACACTTCTCTGCTGCCAATCGACGGTCGTCTGTTCTCTGTTTCTCAGATGGAAACCCGCCCGGGTGCCATGTTCCTGTTCGAACTGAATCAGGATTCTGAAACCGGTGCTCTTTCTCCTAAGACTATGTATCAGATCGACCAGTCTGGCGTAGACGGTGGTTGGGTACACTGTGCCGCTTCTGTTACGCCATGGGGTGCGCACCTGGCTTCGGAAGAGTATGAGCCGAATGCCCGTACTCTGATCACTCAGGCTGATGCCGAAGCTGACAGCTACAGCTCAACTCAGAATGATTACTACGCTTCCGGCGATCTGAACTGGAACCCGTACTACTACGGCTGGAACATCGAAGTTGTGGTTGATACCGATAACGATGACAGCACTGATGATCAGCCAAGCGTTGAACTGACCAAGCACTATGCAATGGGTCGTCTGGCGTTCGAACTGGCTTACGTTATGCCGGATTCCAAAACCGTTTATATGTCTGACGACGGCGGTAACGTTGGTTTCTACATGTTTGTTGCGGACACTGCCGGTGACCTGAGCGCAGGTAACCTGTACGCAGCTAAATGGAACCAGACATCTGGCGAAGGCGCTGGTGAAGCAGATCTGAGCTGGGTATCACTGGGTCACGCTACCGACGAAGAAATCACGGATTACGTTCACGGTACCAATGGTCAGACGGCTCTGGCATTTACCGATATCTTCAACACCGGCACCGTCAGTGAAGAAGACGGCAGCTGTAGCGTTGGTACTAAGATCCAGACTGACGTAGGCGTTGAGTGTCTGGAAGTGAAAAGCGGTATGGAGCAGATTGCTTCCCGTATGGAAACCCGTCGTTACTCTGCCCTGCAGGGTGCAACCACCGAGTTCTCCAAAGAAGAAGGTATCACTTACGACAGCAAGCGTAACAAGCTGTACGTTGCTATGTCCCGTGTTTACGACAGCATGGAAGCTGATGCTGAAGCACCAGCCGATCATATTCAGCTGAATATGAACCGTTGTGGCGCAGTTTATGAACTGGAACTGGGTGAAGATTCTGACATCGGTTCTGAGTTCGTCGCTGCAAACATGAAAGGTCTGGTTGTTGGTCGTCCAACAAGCACCAGCCGTGGTGTAGCCGGCGTTAACATCGAATTCCAGGTTCCTGGTTTCGAAGGCAACAACTCCTGTCATGTAGACGGCATTGCTGAGCCAGATAACCTGACTTATATGTCTGGTTACGACTATCTGATTATCGGTGAAGACACCGGCAGCCATCAGAACGACGTGATCTGGGCTTACGATTTTGAAACTGCTCAACTGACCCGTATCCAGACAACGCCATACGGTTCTGAGACTACCTCTCCTTACTGGTATCCGGACATTAATGGTTTCGCTTACCTGATGTCTGTTATTCAGCATCCATACGGTGAGTCTGACCAGGACCAGGATTCCGGTAACGGTGAGAACCGTGCTTACACTGGTTATATCGGTCCTTTCCCTGCGGTAAAAGAGTAATTATTTACTCCGCGACTCAGGTTAAAAAAGGGGTGGCCTGTGCCACCCCTGCTTTCGTTTCAGGTGTTATATGAACAATCGTACTATTTTTATCTTTCTGTTAAGTCTCGCGCTTTCCGGTTGTTTTACCGGTTCTGATTCTTCTGATGCGGTGGCCAAAGACGATACGGATACAACAACAGAAAACCCGGCTGCAGAATCCGGAGACAGCGAAGCCGGTGAAGATGCCAGCCCGGTGAATAACGATGATCTGGTATTCGGTACCATGAGCAATATTACTGCGGACAGAAAAGACAATATCGTGCCGTATGTACCGCCGCAGTGTTACACCGATCCGGTATCTGAAAATGGCGATATTCATAACCCGTGTTACGCCTGTCATACAGAAAGTAAGCGTCCGAACTTTCTTAACGACGTTGACGTTCAGCTGGAATACGGATTCCCGGATACCGCGCTGAAAAACAACTGGTCCAATGTGTATAAAGACCGCACCGCGGCCGTTGCTGCCATCAGCGACGAAGAGATTCTGAATTATGTGCGCGAGGATAATTATAAAACGGCGGATGGCCGGATTATTCTGGCGGAAAAACTGCACAATGTTCCAGCCAGCTGGGACCGGGACAGTAATGGCAGCTGGGATGGTTATATCCCGGACCTGTACATGGATTTCGATGAAAACGGCTTTGATAAAGACCCACAGGGTGGTTATACCGGCTGGCGCGTCTTCGCCTATTATCCATTCCTTGGCACTTTTATGCCGACCAACGGCTCAACCGATGACGTGATGATCCGTTTGCCGCCGGCGTTCCGTGAGCTGAGCGAAGGGCAGTTTGATGTCGAGACATACATGGTCAATATGGCTGTGGTTGAAGCCATGATGAAAGAAAAAGACATCACCATTAATGAAGTCGATGAAAACCGTTACGGCGTCGATCTGGATAAAAACGGCGTACTTGGCAAAACCACCACCATCAAATATGAGTGGGCACCGCTGAATAATGTTTATATGCACTATGTTGGTCAGGCCGGCGTGCTGGCTGACAGCGGTAAAATTAAAATGGCGGCGCGCCTGTTCCCGACTGGCACAGAGTTTATCCACAGTGTGCGTTATATCGACGTTGATGCTGATGGCAGGACGAAAATGGCCGCGCGTATGAAGGAGCTGCGGTACAGCCGTAAGCATGGCTGGCGCGATTATTATGCACTGCGCAACATCGTCGATGACGAACTCAAGGAACGTCATGATTTTCCTGGCCGGGTGAAAGAAATTGTCGGCAACATGGAAACCGGCCTGTTCCAGAAACAGGGCTGGACTTATCAGGGCTTTATTGAAGATGACGCCGGTCAGCTGCGTCCGCAAAGCTATGAAGAAACGTATTTCTGCATGGGCTGCCACGGTTATATTGGCGCCAGCAATGACACCGTGATTTCCTTCAACCGTAAGCTTGACCATGGCTCGTTCCGCAACAGCTGGTACCACTGGCTGGAAAAAGATCTGAGTGGTATTGCCGATCCTGCACGTGAAGATGGGCAGGGAGAGTATGCTTACTATCTTGAACAGAATCCGACCGGTAACGAGTACCGTAATAACGATGAAGTCCTGAATAAGTTTTTTGATGCGGATGGCCATAAAAAGCCGGAAGCATTCAATAAGCTTGAAAGCGATATTTCTTATCTGCTGATGCCATCAGCTGAGCGTGCCCTGATGCTGAATAAAGCTTACAAGGTTATTGTTGATGAGCAGAGCTTTGATGAAGGTCGTGAAGGCGTGGTTAAACCTCTGAATGCCATACATCACGAAGTTGAACTGGATCAGCCGACAGGCGTGAAAGATGTACTGAGTTATTACTGAATTTGGCGAAAATAAAAAAGCGGCTTTTCAGCCACTGCTGTCCCACAGTTTAAAACGGATCTTTTTATAAACGGCTTTTAATGCCGCAAAGCCTTACGCCTCCTGGGGGAACTTATCCCCCGGGCCGGCAAGGCGCCCCCCAGCTTTTCGCTTTTTGGAGCGTCACCCTCATTCTCTCGATTTTTACTGGCCGCACGCCCGTGCGACATCCCTGTCGCTGTCCGCTCA
>MDTC01160378.1_pt1 | contig 75880 bp, 62 predicted proteins | sample 811181 | NCBI WGS metagenome assembly MDTC01 (sample SAMN05326644, study PRJNA326480) | marine metagenome | isolation source: seawater | place: Pacific Ocean: North | collected 2011
GCGATTGCCTTGTAGTTCTCGGCTTCCCTGCAGTACTTCACCGTGTGGAATGACGACCCGAACAGGATAAAACAGAATCCGTATTGTCGTATCGACCAGGTGAAGGTAAAGAATCCATAAATGAAAACAAAAATCAGCAGCAACAGTTTTAGCTGTACTACCTGTAGGGGCACCTCAGCGACGAACCACAGCGTGGAAATATTCATGAACATATCGCTGGCGGTACTCAGTACCGTTACCAGGCTGGCCAGAATTAGCAGCGATGCACTGGCAAGAAAAGACACTTGTTTCTCAAGGCTGGCCAGCAGTTCTGCGTCCACCTCGCTCATACCGCTCTTACTAAGTTTACGCACCCATTCCTGGCGGTAGCGATACAGTACGCTGGCCAGGCTGTTGCGCTTCTTGGCGGCTATTCTGGCAAACAGGGCATAGCCAAACCAGCTGCATAAGAAGAACAGGAAACTGAGGATATCAAGCGGGGCAAATTCCATGGCACGCAGCTTACGGGTAACGCCAGTTTAAGGCAACAGGAGCTACTACCGCTTGGCTAACAATCTATCCAATTGATCGGCAAATGCTTTGCGGTCGTTGTGGTTCATGGCCGGTGGGCCGCCGGTATCGACGCCGCTGGCGCGCATGGTGTCCAGGAAATCACGCATGTTCAGGCGTGCCTTAATGTTGCTGCTGGTGTGCAGTTCGCCCCGGGTTGAGAGCGCCAGGGCGCCTTTTTCGATTGCTTCTGCTGCCAGTGGAATGTCGCTGGTAATCACCAAATCCCCGTCGCTGCATCTAGCGACGATCTCGTCGTCGGCCACGTCGAATCCCGCCTGCACCTGGATGGACCTGATATTGGAATAGGGCGGCACTTTAATGGGTTGATTTGCGATAAATGTCAGCTCGATGCCGGTTCTCTCCGCGGCCCGAACCAGGATGTCCTTGATCGTTACCGGACAGGCATCGGCATCTACCCAGATTTTCAATTGTATTAATCCTTAGTCCTGATGGCATCGCGGATGAATTGTAGCCTATGAGATTGCGTGCTGCATTGGATTGTCTAAAGAACTAGAATGTGTTGCCTGATTCATTTTGTGAGCGCCCCTTATTTCGAATTCATCGCTAGTCTCTATTTGCAATGCCCAGTGTCGCATCGGTAGACACCAGGTGCTGCGAATTAAAGATTTTCAGATCAGCCAGGGGCAGCACTGGTGCCTGTTCGGGTCCAATGGAGCGGGCAAAACGCTGCTGGCAAACCTGCTGGCTGGTAAGCGAATCGAGTCCGGGAACTATGTGCAATATGCCGCCGAATTTGACCCTGAGCGTGATATACACATCGTTTCCTTCGAAGAACAGCAGCGGCTCTGGCAGAGAGACAACCGGCTGGATATCAGTGAGTACAGTGCAGATGCTCAGGACCCCGGAACCCTGGCACAGGAGTTGATTCAATCATCGCGGCCCGCCGATCAGCACGACGATCGTTTGTTAGTGGAGCTTATCACTACCCTGGACCTGGCAGCAGTCGCCGCAAAGGGTATTCGCTTTCTCTCTTCCGGGCAGGTGCGCAGGGTGTTACTTGGCAGGGCCCTATACGCTCAACAACCCCAAGCACCCCAGTTGCTGATACTCGATGATCCGCTTGAGAGTATCGACATCGATTCCCAACAGCGTATTGCCAGTTGTATCGAAAACTTCCTGCATGATGGATTCTCAAGCTTGCAACTCTGCCGGCGCGCTAGCGATATTTTACCCGGTGTGACTCACATGGCTGTTATGGCAGATTTACAAATGCTCTGTCAGGGGTCATACACGAAAGTAGCGAGTAGTGATGAATTCAAACACTTTCTCACGAGTAATCCCGTTCTACCGGAAAAGATCCCAGCCAAAATTCCTGCCGAACAGAGTGTTGTAACAGCGAAACAATCCTTGATCAGACTAGAACATGTCGATGCCAGTTATGGGGAACTGCAAGTATTGGACGACATTAGCTGGTGCATGGAAGATGATCACCATGTGTTGATCGAGGGCCCCAATGGATGTGGAAAATCCACATTGTTGAGTCTGATCGACGGAGAAAACCATAAAGGCTATGGTCAGGAGGTGTATCTTTTTGGACGCCGTAAAGGCAGCGGTGAAACTGTCTGGGAAGTGAAAGCCCACTTTGGCGTCGTGTCTAACGAATTGCATAACAAGTATGTGAAGGGGTGGAAGGTGCTCGATGTTGTGGTTTCCGGATTCTACGACTCAGTTGGATTGTATGATGATAGCGGAGCGGCAGAATGGGAGGTTGCGAGGCAATGGCTGCAGGTGTTGGGCATCGCCTCATTCGAAAAGAGCTATTACCACGAGATTTCCTTTGGGCAACAGCGCCTTGTGCTGCTCGCCAGGGCCATGGTCAAACATCCTCGCGTGTTGATTCTCGATGAGCCCTGCGTCGGGTTGGACGATTATCATCGAGAATTGATACTGGGCATGCTGGATCTCATCGCACAACAAACTGCAACCCAGATCGTCTATGTCAGCCACGTGCTCGGCGAACAACCCGCGTGTATCAACCAGAAGCTTCTGTTCGTTAAGAGCAAGAGGGGTGGATATACACTCTCTCAGATCTAACTGCGGATGTAGTTTTCCAGATGTTCGATGGTTGACTGCTGGTCGCTGATTATGTCTTTAACAAGATCGCCGAGGGAAACCATTCCGACTACTCTCTCATCATCAACAATGGGTAAATGGCGGATGTGATGCTCGGTCATGACGCCAAGGGAAGCATCAACGCTCTCAGAAGATGCAACCGAAATCACCTTGGTACTCATGATTTCCTCTACGCGAGTATCCTTCGATGATCGGCTTTTTAAGATGATTTCGCGGGCGTAATCCCGCTCCGATATGATGCCCTTGAGAGTGGCACCCTGCATTACCAGTAAAGCACCGGCCTTTCTGTCGGCCATCATTTGAATGGCATCGTAAACTGTGGCATCCGGCGTGATATGCCAGATATCGTTGATCTTTTTGTTATTGAGAATCTGTTGTACTGTGTGCATCGGTTACCCCACTCGTATCAATGGTGTGACGACAATCAATTTACCCTCGACAGAGACAAATTGGCAAATCCTACGTTATTGCCATAGAAGCCATGGCTGTCGTTAACATACAGGATTAGATTGCCGTCACATGCAGCGACGAAGGTATAAACTCCGCTTTCCTCATCAACGCCCAAATCGGTTACTCCCCGCAGGCTGTCGCGCGTGCAGTTGTATTGCCTCAGCATCAGCTCAAACCAGCGATGTTGCTTCGATCGTTTGCCGAGTCGAGCCAGGTCATAGGGGATAAATCCATCATCGAACTCACGCGCCATACGGGCATCGGAAAACCCACGTTCGTCGAGAGGCTCACCGTCTTCATTCTCTTCGATGAAGCTGTCAATCCAACTGCTGAGAATTTTGACTTCCAGCGCGTACCTGGCGCCAGATTGCAAGCTTATCCTGGAATCAAAATTGGGATCATTGGTGAAGAATTTCAGCGAGACTTCTTCACCGACACCCAGCGCGGCACCCGCATCACTATTGCCAAACAGAATAACGCCTGGAAACGAACAACCACTCAGGATTGTTGCGAGGATGACGACTTCGAAGAGCTTTCGACTGGCTGATTTTGATGTTTCTACTTCAATCATTGCTACAACTCTCGCTTACTGACTAAGGTCTGATAATTGTTAACTCTTCGAGCCATTAAGTCTACCCTTGCAATAAGGACAGGACAATCGAGATTTACAGATTCGTGCTGCAGCCCGCTAGCACGGGTTGAGACCGGCTCGAACGCCCTGGGCAGCTATTTTCCGGTCCAGACCGGCTTGCGTTTCTCGATAAAGGCTTTGCGGGCTTCCTTGCTGTCTTCGCTGTCAAAGGCGGCAGACAGGGCTTCCACGGCGGCTTCTGGCACGTCGCTAAAATTCATGTCTTCCATCTGATACATCAGGTCGCGAGTACGCCTTAAAGCCAGCGTCGACATCTCGGCCATGCGCTGCGATATCTTCTCGACTTCGTACATCAGGCAGCCAGCACCGACCACCTTGGTAATCAGTCCCATGTGTTCCGCCTGGGCAGCACCGAGCGACTTGCCCGTGAAAATCAATTCGGCCGCTTTCATGCGCCCGATCAGACGCTGCAGTATCCACACATGCATTCCGGGAGGTGCAGCGAGATTTGGCACTCCGGGATAGCCGAAATCGGCGTCGTCGGCGGCGATAATCATGTCACAGGCGAAAGCCAGCGTGCAGGCACCTTCCCGCGCATAGCCATGTACGGCGGCAATGATGGGTTTGCTCAGGCTTCTCACCAGTTTCATGGTGCCAACATAGAACAGCCGCAGGTACTCTTTCATCTCAGCGGAGTCGAAATTTTCAAGGTACTTTAAATCCACTCCACCGGATAATCCCGCACCCGCACCCGAAAGCACGATAACCCGCACCTCGGGATCGACATCGGCACGGCGCAGGGCTGCATGATACTCCTGAGTCATTTGCAGATTGATGAGGTTGGCAGGCGGTCGGTCGAGTGTGATCTTGACGATCTGCTCTTCGACTTCATAACGAAGGGTCTCGTAGCTGGAATCAGGCATCACTGGTACTTTTTACTCCCTTAGTGTCTTATGGTCTTGTTATCACACACTAATTTATGGTTGCATGGCTAAATAAGACGGCCCTGGAAACTCAATCCTCCACAGCGAAGTGACAATCTAGCAAACGGAACAATTGTATGAAAACAACATTTTCAATATTAATAGCCGGTATCGGTATTTCAGTGTCTGCGTTCGGGGCGGAATCCAGGCCGGAACCCCTTGCAGATCCAATTCCTGAGAAGATTCAGAAAGGCGATATTACTATTGCGTTGGAAGAATTCACCCAGCTGCCCCAATCTGTGGATTCTGGAAATCCGCAGCAAACCAATCTTGCCTATGCAAGAATTCAGTACATGTTACCGATTGCCGATGGTTCCGGCCGGTTGGTAATCAATGATCTGCGCGGGTTGCTGTATATCACCGATGAGAGTGGCGCTACACCGACCGTCTTTCTCGATGTTCGTGAGCAGGATATCGATTTCGACGATTCCATGTTTCCCAACGAAACCGGATTGGCAGGTTTCGCGTTTCATCCGGAGTATGCCACGCTTGGCAAATCAGGTTTCGGAAAATTTTATACTGCCTACAGTTCCAGCTCTGACAGTGCCGTGGCTAAGTATCTCGATGATGATGCGGGCAATCACGAGAGTGTGATTCGGGAGTGGACAGCGGCTGATCCTACTGCCAATGTTTTTTCAGGCACTTCACGTGAACTGTTCCGGATGGGTCAGTTTGAGCAGAACCACAATATAGGCACGTTGGCTTTCGACTATTCGGCCGCGGAAGGCACTGCCGAATACGGATTGCTGTATGCCAGTTTCGGCGACGGTGGCGGTGCCAACGACCCCCGAGAGCACGGTCAATCATTGAGTGAGCCCATGTCTGGCATCCTGCGTATCGATCCCTTGGGTGGTAGCGGATTAGCGGCCTATGGCATTCCTGACGACAATCCCTTTGTTGGTGATCAAGACGTTGCGCCAGAGATCTGGGCCTATGGTCTGCGTCATCCTCAGCAATTTTCATTCGATATAGATGGCACCATGTACATCGGCGATATTGGCCAGAGCCAGATAGAAGAAGTAAACATCGGCATTGCCGGAGCCAATTACGGTTGGAGACTGCGGGAAGGAACTTTTGCCACGGCATTCGGTATCGGTGGTGTCAGGCCGAATCCAGTTTACCCGCTCCCTGGAGACGAACAGGGGTTTACTTATCCGGTGGCGCAGTTCGACCATGACGAGGGCAACGCCATTAGCAGCGTTTTCGTCTATAGAGGATCTGCTGTGCCTGAACTGCGCGGCAAGGCCATCTTTACCGACATGGTTACCGGGCGCGTGTTCTATATTGATACGGATAATCTCGAGCCTGGCAATCCAACTACTATCAGTGAATTGCGCGTCAATTTTGCGGGTTATGAACGAAACGTTGCCGACGCGGTAGGATTTCCAAATACCTATTCCCGTGGCAATCGAGCCGGATTGCGCCTGGGTATCGATTCTCAGGGAGAGTTGTACTTCCTGACCAAGGGCGACGGCCGTATTCGTAAGATTATCGCCGTTGAATAAGATTTATTTGGGTAGCTTGATAGCCTGGACCCATGCTAAAAATAAACCCAGCTAATAAATACAAGACGTCACTGGTGAGAATTCAATCATGAAAAATATCTTCGTTCTAAACACCGGACTTGTCGCGCTATTGCTGATAGCCCCGTTAGCCAGTGCACAATCTTATGAACCACCACGCACGGCGAACGGCAAACCAAACCTGCTGGGCACCTGGTCGAATGCATCGATTACCACCCTGGAGCGCAACTCTCGTTATGATTCTCTGGTGCTGAGTGACGATGAAATCAACCGCGCCACCGACGAACATCCACAGAACGTGCGGCTCGCCACGGACGACAATATGGTCGCTGGTCAATTGCCAGATGGTTCTGATCTGCCGCGCGGGCGTGGCTACAATGCGTTCTGGATCGATCCAGGTACTCGGTTCGGGGTGATTAATGGTGAGCACCGAACTTCCTGGATTGTCGATCCGTCGGACGGGCGTATTCCCTATAGCGAGCTTGGGAGACAGCTGAAGGCCGCACTCCGTGCAAAAAATTCCAGCTTCGATGGCCCGGAGACAAGACCGCTGGCTGAACGCTGCATCAGTACCGGTTTGCGTACTGGTCCGCCGATGATCAACGGCCTGTATAACAACAACTATGAGATCGTGCAGACGCCAGACTATGTCGTATTACGTACCGAGATGATCAGCCATGCGCGCATCGTACCGCTGAACAGTGATCACAAGATGCAGGCCCTTACTCCCCTGTTTGGTGAGTCAGTAGGATTCTGGGATGGCGATACCTTGGTCGTCGAGACGACAAACTTTGGTCCCTTGCAGCGTGAGGCCAGCATTAGTCTGTCAACTGAAGCCAAAGTATTGGAAAGATTTACCTGCGTATCCGATGCGCAGATTCTCTATGAATTTACCATCGAAGATGCCACTTACTACTCTCAGCCGTGGCATGGCGAAGCACGCTTCCTGGCGACCGAAGATAAGGTCTATGAGTTTGCCTGCCACGAGGGTAATTATGCCTTGAGCGGAATCCTGGCTGGCGCGCGTCGACAAGAACACGATCAACAACAATAGCCTGTTGTGCCGATTCGGCACGCTGGGACTGAAGCACTGCGGTGGGTCCCTAAGCTTTCATGACTGAGCTTGTAAAGAAATCCTTTCGAACTGTCGCCAGAGTCTGGCGTTGGGTTGCTGGTTTGATGGGATTTCTCTGCCTGCTTGCTGCACTGATGGTTTTGTTCGGGCAATTGAATATCGATGCAGACCTTAATGGAATTGACCAACTGAATCCCTATCTGGTCATCGTGCTCGTGGGTGCTTCAGTGTTACTTCTCTGCTCTGTAATTCTCATTGCGCTGCTGTTTCCGATAGTGTACTTATGGAATCTAATCCAGAATAAAAAACAAGTTCAGTAAACTGAACGAGGGTGATGTGCCATGCATAAATTTTTAGCGAAAAGTCTCATAGCCGCTCTAACATTAGTATTAATGCCCTTGCAGGTTCTGGCGCAAAACAGGCTGAGCATTGCGCAAGTCAAGGATGGGCTGCATGTGATTACCGGCCCGGGCGGTAACATCGGTGTCCGTGTAACTTCTGAGGGTGTCATCTTGATCGATGATAAGTTTCCCCAGGATTTCGATGAGATCCAATCATTAGTTGCGAGCGTGAGCGACTTACCGGTCAAATATGTGATCAACACACACCACCACGGAGACCATTCGGGAAGCAATGCCAGCTTTCTCCAGGTTGCAGAAATCATTACGCATAAGAATGCCCGAGACAATATGTTACGTGGCAACCAGGACGGGCCTCCTCGTTTGATCTATACCGACGAAACCGCGGTGTTTCTTGGAGGGGCAGAAGTGCGTGCCTACTACATGGGTCGCGGCCACACCAATGGCGATTCGGTGGTGTATTTTCCCAATCTGAAGACAGTGCATGGCGGAGACCTGCTGCACGGTACGGCACCCTTTATCGACTATGGCAATGGTGGCAGCAGCCGCGGCTGGGTTGGCACCATGAACAATATACTGTCACTGGATTGGGATACGGCGATTCCGGGTCACGGCGCGGTTATGGAGCGCCGCGATGTGCTCAATTTTCGTAATCAGATGGAAGCAGTGCGGGAACGGATGGGAAGCTTGATCAGGGGTGGATTGGATGCCGCTGATGCACCAGAAGCCATCAAGGATTCGGGCCTCAGCTGGACCCAGGCCGAGCAGGGGCTCTTTATGCAAAGAAGCATTCCCGGTTTTTACGAGGAAATAGCCGGCGAATTGTAAGCCGGTATTTACTCGATCATTGGGGCTGAGCCATGACTGCAGAATCGGATCTGGGTGCGCTGTTAGCGCGGATGCAGCCCAGGCTCATCGAAGGAGAGTATGTGTTCTGTTCGGTTCCGCATCGCCAGTATGGCGAACTTGCCGAACTCACTCCGCTGGCAAGCTACCAGGAAGTCGAGGGATTGAGCCTGCTGTTACTCAAACAACAGGCGGACACCGCTAGCCTCAGCTACGACTCAGTGTTCAGGGGGATTACGCTGTCCGTGCATTCCAGTCTCGATGCGGTCGGGTTAACGGCGGTCGTGGCGACCAGGTTGGCTGACCATGGTATTCCAGCCAATGTGGTGGCGGCCTGCTTCCATGACCATGTGTTTGTCCCCACCCGGCAGGCAGAGCTTGCCCTGCAATTGCTCCTTGAGTTGTCAGACCCTTCTTAGCCCGACTACCTTTCCCTGTCGCCCGGCTCCCGCTTTCTGCGGTATAGTTGGGGCTGCTCCCTATTCTGAACCAGTCCTTACGGTACTCGGGCAGGGGCAGCCAGTAACTGAATCTGAACTTGAATAGAACCCTAAAGAGACATGACTATGGTACTTCGAAATAGCCGAATTCTAGTTGGCGTGATCTTTCTCCTCGGCATAAACGGCGGCCTGTTCGCGCAACAACAGAGCTGGGTTGACATCGAAGGGCTGGATCAACCGGTCGAAATCTTGAAGGATCGTTGGGGTATCTCCCACATCTACGCTGGGACTGAACACGATCTGTTCTTCGCCCAGGGTTATAGTGCGGCCCGGGACCGCCTTTTCCAGTTTGAGATCTGGCGTGCCCAGGCCACCGGAACGACAGCAGAGATTCTTGGACCACGTGCCATCGAGCGCGACCACGGCACGCGCCTGTTCAAGTTTCGTGGTGCCATGGCGGAAGAGATGAATCATTATCATCCCAGAGGCGTGGATATCATCGCCGCCTTTGTGCACGGGGTGAATGCCTATATTGATGAGGCGCTGCAGAATCCCGAGGATTTACCACTGCCTTTCAAGCTGCTGGGTATTCAACCCCAACACTGGACCGAAGCAGTCGTGATCTCTCGCCACCAGGGCTTGTTGGGTAACATCGGCGGGGAATTGAGCACTGGCCGGGCAGTCTGCACGATCGGTGAGGCTCAGGTAAGAGAGCTCCGCTACTTCCATCCCCATGATCCCGATCTCAGCCTCGATCCTATGATCGACTGCGATTCGCTGATAAATAATGACATTCTCGGTCTGTACAATGCCTATCGCCGTGGCATTCGTTTCGAGCCTTCCGATCTGGTGGCGGCGGGAGACCGCAATGGCAGCGAAGAATTCGAACAGATCGCGGTAATCCTGTCAGCCGAAGAACAGAACTTACAAGCGCATGACCTGGATGACATCGGCAGTAACAACTGGGTAGTCAGCGGTGATCTTACTCAGGATGGCTGGCCCTTTATGATTAATGACCCGCATCGGGCACAATCCGTGCCTTCGCTACGCTATTGGACTCACCTGGTCGGGCCGGGCTGGAATGTGATTGGCGGCGGCGAACCGGAAATCCCCGGTATCTCGATCGGCCACAACGAGTATGGTGCCTGGGGTCTGACTGTCTTCAGTACCGACGGAGAAGACTTGTATGTCTACGAGATCAACCCCGACAACCCAAACCAGTACCGCTACCAGGGACTGTGGGAAGACATGCGCATCATCGAGGAGACGATTAATGTCAAAGGCGCCGAACCGGTTACCCTGGAACTGAAATACACCCGTCACGGACCGGTTACCTTCGAAGACCGGGACAAGAATTTGGCCTATGCGGTTCGACCGGCCTGGATGGAATTCGGTGGGGCGCCCTATCTGGCATCGCTGCGCATGGACCAGTCCCGCAACTGGGAAGAATTTCGCGAGGCTACCAACTACAGCAATATTCCCGGTGAAAATATGATCTGGGCGGATCGCGATGGCAACATCGGTTGGCAGGCTGTGGGCATCGCACCGATACGTCGCAATTTCAGCGGTATGGTACCGGTGCCGGGTGACGGACGTTTCGAATGGGATGGCTATCTTCCCATCAAGGCCAAACCCAACGAATACAACCCGGAACGAGGCTATATAGAAACCTCGAACAGCAATTACACGCCGCCGGATTATCCCTATCTCGACGCCATCGGCTACACCTGGACCGATCCCTATCGCTGGGCCCGCGGTAGTGAACTATTGGGTTCAGGACGCAAATTCAACATGTCGGACATGATTGCGTTTCAGCACGACTACTTGTCCATTCCTGCCCGTACACTGGTGCCATTTTTTAAGGATTTGCCCTCTGACAACCCTCAGGTGGAGACAGCGCGGCGGATGCTGCTGGACTGGGATTTCGTGCTGGATAAAAACTCGGTTGAAGCGGGCATCTACGTGGCGTTCGAACGTCAGCTGCTGAACAACATCGGGACTTTAAAGGTCCCGGAAATAGCCAATCGTTTTATAAGGGTAGGCATGAAAACCACGATCGACATGCTGCTCGCGCCGGATGGCGATTTTGGAGAGGATCCCCTGCAGGGACGAGATCAATTTCTGTTACGCACCCTGGCTGAAGGTGTCGCTGGGCTTCGTGAGAAATTCGGATCTGATATGGCGAACTGGGTGTATGGTCAGACGGAGTATAAGCACGCCGAGATTCGTCATCCGCTGGGTGCTGCAGTGAACGAAGAATTGCGAGCACGCCTGAATGTGGGGCCGGCTCCCCGTGGCGGCAATGGATTCACCGTGGGGGCAACCGGCAGTGGCGATAATCAGACCTCCGGTGCCTCCTTCCGCATCTTCATCGACACACGCGACTGGGATAACACGCTGGGGATGAACGTGCCCGGGCAGGTGGGTGATCCGGACCATCCACTGTATGACAACCTGTTTGAGTTGTGGGCCAACGACAAAGTCTTCCCGGCGTTTTATTCTCGGGAAAAAATTGAAACCGTACTCTTCGAGCGAGTCGATTTAATTCCGGCGAACTGATTCAAGATTCCTGGTATTCATGCACCTCGATGACAATATGTTGCAGCGCCAGGTGGTCGGGTAATAGCGATTTGTAGTGGTCCGGTTTTTGGGGGCTGCGAGAGACGACCGAGATAACCGTTGAATAGACGCCAGGTCCCACTGTCCAGAGGTGCAAGTCAACCACACGGCTGTCTGCATCCTCAATGGCGTCGCGAATCGCATCCTGTAATTCATTCGATCCCTGCTCGTCCAACAGTATGGCGCTGGTACTCTTTAACAGGCCCCATGACCAGCGTGCCACCAGGATGGCTCCGACGATACCCATTAGCGGGTCCATCCAGATGGCCCCGAAGTATTTGCCAATCAGCAGGGCGAATATAGCCAGCAGCGAAGTCAGTGCATCGGCCAGCACATGCAGGTAGGCGGATTTCAGATTGTGATCGTGGTGCTGATGATCATGCTCATGATTACGGTCGGTGCCCAGAATAAACACGGAGGCGCCGTTGACGATGAGTCCCATCACGGCAACGAAGATTGCCTGATTGAAGGCGATGCTTACCGGCTCGATCAGGCGCATGACACTTTCCCAGGCCATCAACGTAGCGAATACCGCCAACAGAATTGCTCCGGTGTAGCCCCCTAGCGTATTGACCTTACCGGTGCCGAAGCTATAGCGCTCACTATGGGCTTGACGTCTGGCATAGATATAGGCGAATGCATTGATGCTGAGGGCCACGGCATGGGAGCCCATGTGCAGACCATCGGCTAACAGCGCCATGGACCCGAAGGCCAGGCCAGCGGCAATTTCCACCACCATCATGGCGGTCGTAATGGCTATGACCACCAGAGTGCGTAATTCGCCCGGGCGTTTTTGATCCTGGCCAAATGCGTGAGAATGTCGCCAGCGGTGTAGTATCTCGTCTTTCATTATGAAAGCACTTATATCATGAGGCTTTCAGCGAAATCTATCGGCTTGCATCAATGGCTGCAGCCAGGTTCCTAAAGATCTGCGACATTGTGTCGCACATTCAATCCTGGGATTTTGGTGTAGGGTGTTTGCTATAGTGGGCTGGTGGAATCATAGAAAATAAAATGGAGTGACAATGAAGAATCGAATGTTGTTAGCGGCCGCCTTGCTGCTGTCTACACCACTTCTGGCTGTCGAAGACCCAGCCCCTGCCTTGGCTGAGATCATTAATTTTCGTCAATACAGCGACAGCTTTTCCAGCGCGGGTCAGCCCACCCTGGAACAGTTTCAAGTCATTGCCGAGCAGGGATTTGAGCGTATTGTCTATATCGCTTTTACCAATAATCCCAATGCGCTGGCGGATGAAGACCTGGTAGTGAAGGGTCTGGGCATGGAATACATGCAGGTGCCTGTGGATTTCTCCAACCCACTGCCGGATGATTTCTATGCTTTTGCAGATTCCATGCGGCGCAATACTGGCAAGAAGACTCTGTTGCACTGTCAGGTGAATGCCCGCGCAACAGCCTTCAGCTTTCTCTATCGGGTGATCTATGAAGATGTACCGGTCGCCGAAGCCAAGGAAGACATGAATACCGTCTGGCAACCCAACGCGGTGTGGCGCGATTTCATTTTCGAAGTCATGGCGCAGAACGACAAGGATCCAAACTGCGACTCCTGTGACTGGACGACACCCCCACCCAGAACGCAGTGATTTATCAAATATCCTAAAGAAAGATGCGCAAGAAATAGAAGCTTAGGGAAAAGATGTTGCGGACTTGCCGAAATAGGCAAGCGCTCCGAGGTATTTCTCAGGCAAAAAAAAGCGGGCCATTCGGCCCGCTCTTTTTTTAGCTGAGAATACTAGCTCTAATCTTCACCGCCGGCCTGGTCGACGTTTTTCCAGGAATAGAATCCCATAAACATCTCTTCCCAGCTTTGCTCTCCCCAGGTGACTTCGATGTTGGGATCAGGGTTTGCCACATTTTGAGAAGAGTTGTCGAAACCACCAGTGGCAATGATCTGGGTGCCGGCCGGAACACGCAGAGGCTCTTCCAGTTCATAGGAATACTGCCAGTTAAAGTCGAAGGCAGGAATGTTTACTAACAATTCTTCCGTGCCATCAGGAAAGCGGGCAACAAATTTCATGCGCTTACCACGGAAATGCATATGGGGCATCATGCTATAAATATCGGCTTCCTGATTGATATTGGTGACCAGCTGCATTTCATGGTCTTTTGCCTGAGGAGGAATGGCAATGGTGAAGGCATTGCCGACGCCGCCTGACATGCGCTCTTCTGGAATGACACCTTCAGGGTAAAAGTAGATGCCAATTTCAGTTTGATCGGTAACTTCCCTGCCAGAAGTGGTGTAGTGCATCTGCAGGCTTAGCGTGCTACCGGCTTTCAGCAGACCACCAATCCCTTCGGGGTTCAACGATACACTATTACCAGGAGCATAGCCGGCTATCGAGGCCTGATCAGGATCGCCGCCGCCCAGTATCGTGCCCACATCGATATCAGGGTTCTCCGTGAAAATCTTTTCTATATCTGGAAACTCGCCCGCTGCGACAGACGCAAACACTTCAGCTCGAATTGCAGCAGCTCGCTCTTCAGGCAGGCTGTTGATGGCTTCCATAAAGCGTGCCTGAGGATCTCCTGCTTCACCCGGAGGTAGTACCGTGGTAATTATATGGTGCAGAACGTCCTTCTTGTCCGGAGCCACTTCACTGGCATGAACCCAACGGTCCTCGGTAAGGCCGAGATCGATCGGGAGGTCCATGTAGGGGACAATACCAGTGGCGGGAATAGCCGTAGGTGGAATCGCCACTATCAGGTCGGGCTCGCCCAGCGTCCACTTGGTGTCAGGCCAGACCAGACCCACCAGTGGGTCTGTGTCGCCGTCCATTGGAGAACCTGCATCGACCCAGCGCACCAGGGTCTGCATTTCGGCGTCGCTGAGATTCATCTCGCCTTTTATCTTGTGGCCGATCTTGTTGTCGATCTGACCCGGTGGCATACGCCTGGTCATAATCACTTCACGAATCATTGGTGACCAGCCCTGCATGGCCAGCTTACTGTCTATGGCAAATGGGGCGATGCCACCTTCCCGGTGACAGTTCGCGCAGTTCTCAACCACAATCGGTGCAACATCATTAGTGTAAGAAGGCGCGGAGCTTATTCCAACCCCGCTGTAGTCGATACTCGCACCATCGGTTGCAATGGCAACCAGGTCGCCACTCTCACCGTCGATCAGTCCTCGTACGGCCTGCTCGAGTTGCGCGTCTACCGGCCCACGGTACTGCAACTCGAAAGATTTGGGATCATAAACAACCGCTTCATCGAGGTGGGCTAAATCGAGGCTTTCAGAAACCAGTTGTGTATCATCCATCAGTACGGGCAGACCTAATGCCTGTACCGCAGCATCTTGACCGATCGCTGCACGGTCAGATTGCAGGCCAGGATTCAACAGAAAGAATACAACGCCCTGGGTTTCATACCTGGATTGCAAATCGGCTAATGCCGCTACGGATTCTGAATCCGTGGTTCCATTTGCCTGAGGCAGAATTACAATGGCGCTCTGGTCGTCATACCAGGCCATGTGATGCTGCACGCCGAGATGGTCGATCAATGAAAAATCGCCAATTCTTTCACCGGCGTACAAGCTGGTAGTAGTCGAAATCAGAAGTGCTAATACAGAAACGTTCAGGAACTTTTTCAAGTAGTGACCCCCTTTTAAAAATTTTGTCCGGGAGTGAATGGTATGGCTAGAGGCCTTAGTCTACTGGTTTTTAGTGGGATTGCAGCTAATTTCTTAGTTTTTTGTCACCAACCTACCCAGATGAGCTGCAGGCCAGTATTCATGCAGGTTTTCGGCTTTCGAAGCAGAATTTTTCCTGTGTCCGTAAAGAACCGAAATTTTCCAATCTGCTGCATCGATAATGCAGACTGCTTTTAAATAGTTACTAGTTTTTAAAATTAAGCTGCAAGCCCCGAAATAGCCCGACCTGATTAAAAAGCGATCAATAGCACCAAAAAACTCGATGCACCTCAGCGACTCGCTGTTACATTCATGCGAATCGAGTAAAGTCCTGTTCGCGCCGTCATATAGAGTGTTTTTCCATCGGCACCACCGAAGCCAACGTTGGCCGGCATTTGTGGCGTCTCGATAAACTCGATTTGTTCGCCACGGGGATTGCGGATACTGACCCCGCCTATCCAGGTTAAATACACATTGCCGCGCTCATCCATGGTCATGCCGTCGGAGCCCTGATCGGCAAATTCAGATCGGTTCGAAACGCTGCCGTCTGGATCGATATTGAAACGATAGATTTTGCGCGTCTCGGTACTAGCTAAATAGAGCGTGGTGCCATCTTCGGTACCGACGATGCCGTTAGGTTTCGGGATGTCCAGGATGACTGCTGCAACGCTGCCTCGATCCGCACTAACGCGATAGACGTATTCGCCGGGTTGAGATGGAGCCCCTTCAGGAAATTGGTAACGGGGATCGGTGAAATAGATACTGCCATTTGGATGAACCCAGGCGTCATTGGGGCTATTAAAGGGCAGGCCATTATAGCTATCGACAATGACGCTAATATTGCCCTGGCTGTCCATGCGGGTAATCCGCTGTGCCGACTGCTCGCAGATCAGCAGCGATCCATCCAGGTCCATGGTTAAGCCATTGGCATGATTGCTCGGCTCGTAGGCGGAAGAAATTGCACCATCAAGCGACATCTTGTGGACGCGGTTATTATTAATGTCGGTGAAGTACAAGTTGCCGTCGTTATCTGTAACGGGGCCTTCCAGAAAAGCGAAACCACCCTGTACTTCCTCGACTTCGGCACCCCGCGCTATCAAGCCAGAATCCTGTGCCTGTGTTGCCGAACCGATTAGCAAGGCAATAATGCCCAGGATTACTAAAGCTGATTTATGTGGATTACCCATTCTGGTTCTCTTGTCTGATTGGCTGAAAATTGATGCCTGACAGTCTACTCGAGTCTTGCGGACTTTACAGTACTGGTAACTGACGCCTGTTTCGCCTTAGACTCTGGAATATGCAGCCACGAAAATTCTCATGCAGAAAACAGCTACTCGCATCGGCAATGGTTTCCATTTTTCCCGTTGTGGCCGTGGCTCAGCCAGATTCAGAAGCCACGCCATGGTTTGGTATCGCCTTACCACCAGCCCTTATTCCTCATTCCAGTCCTGTCGCCATTGGCACCAGAGGACCGGCACCTGCAGTAGTTCCAGAAGGTGAGGAGGAATATTTCGAACTGGAAGGGCGTCGGCTTGGCTATGATCTTGAGCGCATTGTCGACTTCTCCCGGCGGAGCAGACTGAACCAGGAATTCGGTTCTGATCAGCTCTGGGGTCGGGTCAGCGGTTTTTATTCCGGTGAAACCACGATGCGCTGGGCAGCAGAGCGTTTACTCGATGCAGGCATAGAAGACGTCAGGTTTCAGCGCTTCGACCAGGAACGGTTGGCCGAGTTGTGGCTCCCCCGACAGTGGGAAATGCGCCTGCTGGCCAACTCCCAGTTTGGTGAGGGTAGCGAAGACATCATTCTGCAGACCGCTATGCCACTGGCTCCTTCGGATATAGTCGGTGGCGATTTAACCGCGCCCATCGTCTACGTGGGCAAGGGCAGCGCGGCGGAACTATTAAACGTCGATTTGCAGGGTAAAATTGCCATCCAACACATAACGCCCCAGGCACATCTGGTGTTTGAACGAGGCACCGCAGTCCCCCAGGCAAGAGTGCTTTTTGAGCGCGGTGCCGTGGCAGTGATCAATCTGGTGGACCAACCCGGCAATCAGCGTGTCAGGGATTTCAGCAATTGTGGAGGGCCCTGTTTTAACCTGGGTGGGCAGGACAGCTGGTTTCTCAGCCAGGTAATGAATGCTGCGGCCAACGGGGGTGTGTTCGAGCAATTGCAAATGCAGCTGAGTCTGCAATCTCAGACATATAACGATCTGAATGCCTTGAATGCGATTGGAGTGATACCCGGTAGAGCAAGTGAGCAGACCATCGTATTAAATGCCCATGCCGATGCCTGGTTTGATGGCGCCGGAGACAATGGCGATGGCTTGTCGGTATTGCTGGCAATGGCCCGGCATTTTGCAAAGCCGGAGAATCAATTACTGCGCACGCTGGTGCTGGTAGTGAGCGCCGGACACCACACTACCGGTCTCAACGGACCGCGCAATGCAGTGCGCATGAATCCAGAAGTGTTTCAGAATGCGCTGCTGATTTTTAACCTGGAACATGTCGCACAACGCAATATCTCACCGGCAAGGTTTCTGTTTGATGATGGCTATCGAGAGTTCACGGCAGACTCAGGAGAGGCTCCCATTGTGGTGGGCATTACTAATCAGTCACCTTTTCTAATCAATCTGTTCGATGAGGGAGTCAATCGCTACGGTACGAATTTCGTTTCCACGGAATCGACAATGGCCAGTGGTGAAGGCGGGGGTTATCGCAGTGTTGGTGTTCCTATTATCACCACGATGCAGGCGCCGCCGCTTTACCATACCAGCGGAGAGGTGACTGAGGTAATCTCTCTACCCGGACTGGAGCGCATGGCCAGGTTTGTTGCCTATTTTGTCAAACAAGTGGATGCCGTGGAGGCGGCCGAGCTGCAATCTTCGCTATAATTCGCCTTACAACATGGATTACCCCGCAAGGATAACGAATGCCCAAAGCAGTATTGATGCTCAATCTTGGCACTCCGGCCACTCCGACAGCCAAAGGGCTTCGGGATTTTTATAGACACTTCTTCGCCGATCCATTCGTCTTCGACTTCAATCCGCTGGCTAGATGGTTGCTCAGAAATCTGATCATCCTGCCTTTTCGCGCGCCGCGGGTAGCCAGGAATTATGCGGACATTTGGATGAAAGAGGGTTCACCACTGAAGGTTTATGCCGATCGCATGCAAGCCAGCGTGCAGGCTGCCTTCAATGCGAGTGGTGAAGAAGTCATGGTGCTCAACGCTATGGCGTATAGCGAACCGTTTATCACGCAGGTAATGGTTGAGTTGGAACGCCGGGGCATTGAGGAAATTGTATTACTGCCCATGTTTCCTCAGTATTCGACGGCCACCACGGCATCGGTGTTCGACACGGTTAAGAAATCCGTATCGAAATGGAAGGTGGCGCCAAGGCTGATCTTTGTCGATGACCTGTTTCAAGAACCGGCTTTTATACGCGCCTGGTCTATCCGCATTACCAGACATCTCGAAGGGGTAGAGGTAGATCATGTAATCTTCAGCTATCACGGTGTGCCACAGAAGACTATAAAGCGATCTGATGAAGCGGGAGTCTGCACATTTGGTGATTGCTGCAACACCACAACAGCAGAAAATCGCTACTGTTACCGTGCTCAATGTGTAGCCACTACTGAATCGATTATTGCTGCTCTGGGATGGAACGAGGTATCTCATTCAATCGCGTTTCAATCCAGATTTGGACCTTTACCCTGGATACAACCCTACCTCGATGAGCACATCCTCGAGCTGGTAGGGAAGGGAGTGAAACGGCTGGCTGTGGTTACGCCTTCATTTGTTTCCGATTGCCTGGAGACTATTCATGAAATCGGCGTCGAGTATCAGGATCAATTCAAGGCGGCAGGAGGGGAAAAATTCCTGCTTTTACCCAATCTGAACGATGATCAGGCCTGGTTCAATTCGGTCTTCGAGATCTCGCATAAACACCTGGCATCACAGGACTGAATTGTTTTGCAACAGTGCGCCGGGCACAGTATGCTTGCGCCCGGACTAGTTTGAATACGGAGGCAGTGGAATGAACGTCGAAGAAAACGCAAAAGAAAGGGAGAAATTACTTCCTGTCGTGGGCGCCATATTGGCCGCCAGCGTGGTGCTTATCGGAGCGAGCTATTTTCTGGGTAATTTAATCTACCAAATCCCCTAGCCTTTAGTCCTACCACAATTCCCCGAAACGCGCGCGGTGCCAGACTCTACTACCTGGCACTCCCTTTCTAATTTCAGCTTCAATACACGCTAAGCTAATGCCTTAAGTCGACATTTTCTGGGGATTTCTCAGCCGGGGTGGAGTTTTTCAGGCATAAAAAAAGGATACCCCCTTCGGGGTATCCTTTTTCATCTAATGGAGCTTTGCTCTTTCGTTTAGAGGCGATGCCAATCCCTAGGCAATAGCTCTCTTCACCAGGTTTTGCAACAACGGAATCTTGAATCCGTTGTGGGCCAGTGCTCTGGCACCATCAGTAGCCAGTTCCATTACCGACTCAGCAGTCGCCGAGTTCTTGGCATGTCCACGAATGGCATCCTCCACACCGGTTAAGCGACGTGGTGTAGCCTGCACGGCACCAGCAACTATGCGGGCATCTTCGATATTGCCGCCGCTGAGCTTGAAGGCAGCGGCGATATTTACCAGAGCGAAATCCCATACATTGCGGTCTGCCACTTTCTCGAAATAGAAAGTCGCGTTAGCCCAGGTAGCTGGAATTCTCACCCCTGTAAGAATGTCACCGGGGCGGAGAACAGTGGTGCTCTCGATATCATTAGCAGGACCCACAAAGTAATCCTCGGCAGCGACTTCTCGCTCGCCGGAAGAATTGCTAATCAACATGGTGGCTTCCAGGGCGACCAGAGCCGGAGCAGTATCCGATGGACTCGCTGCAACACAGCGACTGGTATCGAACAGGGAGTGATCCCGGTTCATGCCCTGTGGCGTATCTGCGTAGCACAGGTTACCACCGGCGCGGTAGCAGGACAGCCCGCGGCGATAGTACCAGCAGCGCACGTCCTGGGAAACATTGCCGCCCAGGGTTCCGATGTTACGAATTTGCGGGCTGGCCACCGTGGCTGCTGCATCCGCCAGTAGCGAAAAACGCTGCTGAATGTCTGCATTGCTGGCGACTTCGGAGAGTGTGGTGAGGGGACCGATTTCGATACCGCCTCCGGACTCGCGAATGCCTCGCAGCGACTCGATACCGCTCAAGTCGATCATGGCGTCGGTGGTCTTGGCCCGGTCTTTCAACCAGCCGTAGGTGTCCTGGCCGCCGCCTACCAACCAAGCTCTCTCAGCGAGGCGGTCAGCAATCGCAAGCGCATCTTCAACCTGTACCGGCTGGTACAGTTCCATATTTGGCATTACGTCATGTGATGGCATGGTTTACCTCAGAAAGTATTGGTTTTAAGGGACTTGGTGCTGTATTCGTTACCAGCCAAGTGGTCAATGATCATATCCGTGGTAGTTGGTGCTGTATTAAACAGATGACCGTCTAACGCATCGGATATGGCACTTGCTAGGGCTGCCGCCATGGCACCCTGAGTCGGCTCACCGATACCGCGACCACCCATTGGGTTCTGCGGATCGGGAATATTTACTGCCTGATGAACAGTCTCTACCGGCACATCCATATTGGTAGGCGGCTTGTTCTGATAAAGGCCAGTGTTGGCCGGCAAACCGTTCTGTGGATCGTAAACATGGCGTTCCAGGTTGGTCAGACCAACACCCCACACCATGCCGCCACGCATAGAGTTGTCGAAGCTCTTCGGATGTACTACGGTGCCGCAATCGGCAACTGCCGTGTAATCCGTGATTTCGATCTTGCCAGTATCGGTATCCAGTTCAATTTCACAGAATCCGACGACGTTGCCAGGGGGTTGACCCTGGCCGGGAATGTTGTCCTTCGCCACACCCACCAAACCAGTGCCCGCAACGCCTTGCGTAGCAAGTTGCGTGAGAGGGTTGATGTCGTCTGGATAGACGCTACCGTCATACTTATCGCCGAGCTGAATCGCGCGTTGTGCAGTCTGCGCATAAGTCAGTCCCTGGGAAGGATCCGAGGAATTGAAGACTCGCTGATCGCCAATCTCGTAATCATCAGCTGCACCACCCAGATCCATTGCCGCAATTTCTTTCATCTTGGTGATCAAATCCTGAGCGGCAACCCACATGGCTCGGCTGTGTGTGAAAATGGTATTACTACCACCCTGACCGGAGCTATGGGGCAAGTGACGGTCGCTTCGGCCACGGTGAATTTCGCAATTCTCCCACGGCATCTGCATGGCTTCCGCCGCGACTCGAGAATTACCTGCATAGGAATACGTACCCAGGTTGCCGACACCACTGTGGATTTGCAGCGTGCCATCGGGCGTGATGCGCAATAGGCCATCGTAGCCACGACTACCGGCACCGTGATAACCAATGCCGACACCAATGCCGCGTTTCTTGCTGCCACCTAACTCTCTAGTTTGGGCATTGCGAGCCTGCCAATCGAATTCCCGAGCGCCTTGTGCCAGTGCTTCAGAAATGAAGGAACTGGTTACGGGGCCTTGGCCGCCACCCTGGAAGCCATCACTGCGCAAGGCATTGAGATGACGGAAGTTGACGCGATCGACGTTAACCAGCGCGGCAATCTTGTCAGTCATGGGCGCAAGAGCTGATGCCATTTCGTTCTGACCAGGGCCTCGTTGGGCACCGCGTGGCGTGGTGTTAGTGTAGACAGAGATACCGCGATAGCGCATGGCTTCCGGCTGCAGACACACTGTGACGTGTTGCGCCGAAGAGTTACCGCTGCCGCCACCTGAGGCACCGCCGTCGTTGACGATAGCCAGATCAACCGCGCAAACTTTGCCGTTCTCCCTTACACCGACCTTGAGCCATCCTTGTATGCCAGAGCGAGCTGAGCCGATGTAAAACTCTTGTTCACGGGTAATTCTCAATTGCACCGGTCGGTTCAATATTCGAGAGAAATTCCCCGCCACCGCCATGATGGGATAGGGACCTATCTTGGAACCGAATCCGCCACCGGTTGCCTCGTTAATGAAGACCACGTCAGCCAGATCGACATTCAGCATTCTGGCCAGACCGGTATTGTTGGCACTCTGGCTCTGCGATGAGCCGTGGAAATAAACCTTGCCGTTTTCCCAGTAGGCCATGCTGGAACGTGCTTCGAGTGAGTGGTGGGCATAGCCCATGGTGACAAAAGGCTCTTCGATAATGGCCGCGGCTTCAGCGAAGCCCGCGTCTACATCACCAAAGCTCCATTCGGTGGTGAATTCGCCACCGACCGGATCATTACCAGCACGCATCGCGTCGATGGCAGACTGTGGCCATTTAATGTCTTTGATTTCCGCGCTCAGAATTGGTGTACCTTCCGGGCCTACTTCGCGAGTTCGAACCAGTACATTACCTTCCGGATAGGCATTGCTGCCGCCTGGAGTCAGGCTTTCCAGCGGATCAACCGCGAAGTCTCTGCGCTCGAAGTCGACACGAATTGCATCGATTGCTGATTCGGCAATTTCTTCCGAGGTCGCTGCCACCGCTAAAATAGGTTGACCGACGTAAGTAACATACTCCGAAGCCAGTGATGGGTTGCCTGGAGGGCTTACTGGCGCCAAGTCATCTGCGGTCAGGATACCGACCACTCCGTCCATGCGTAGCGCTGCAGTAGCGTCAATATTCACCACCCGACCACTGGGCAGGGGGCTGGTTAGTAAGCGGGCGAAGACCATGCCTTCTCTTCTATAGTCTTCCGCATACTTGATCTCGCCAGTGACCTTACCCGGTACGTCTGGCGGTACGAAATCGAATCCTATATGAGTAGTCATGCTAGTTGCCCCGAGGCGCGCAAGACGCCATTGATGTAGTGTTCATAGGCACCGCAACGGCACAGATTCCCTGACAGTGCCTGACGGACTTCTTGTCTGCTTGGCCGTGGGTTGTTGTTCAGCAGCGCTACCGCCGACATCACCTGACCAGGCGTGCAGAAACCACATTGGGGTGAGTTTTCCGCGACAAATGCCTGCTGTACTGCATGCAATGTGCCATCCGCCGCCTTGACTCCCTCGATGGAAATCACGGCCTTGTCTTTGACATTGTGCGTGAGCACTGAACAGGAATAATTGGGTACACCATCGATAAGCACCGTACACGCGCCGCATTCGCCGCGATTGCAACCGATCTTGGTGCCGGTCATATCGAGCTTATAACGTAGTGTGTAGGCAAGTGTTTCCGACGGCAGCACGTCCACGGGCCTGGCGCGCCCGTTTATATTGAGTGTTATCAAGCGCTCCGCGGAACCCGCCCCCTGTTGGGCATTGGCGAGGTAAAATCCAGCGCCCGTCGTAGCGGCCGCACCGGAGAAGATTACCCCCTTGATAAAACGTCTGCGTGTTAGTTTGGAATTCACTGACATTGCTCCGTTCTGGTTATTAGATTGCAGAATAAATGAACTGCGTTTTACTGTCCTTCTATCCCATATATAGCTACCCAGGAGACTAGACTTATTTGCTTTAAAAAGCAACGAATTCGGACCCGGTGAAGGCGCTGAAAGGCAGGAAATACGGGGCTTTCCGAGCGCTTGCTTGATAATTGTTACACTCTGTCACAAATTAGCCTGTAGACCGGGCGGCGTCGGTGAATACTTGCATAGAAAACAGGGATATCTGACATCGATCCCGGGACGTTGCTATTCGGCCACAGGCAGATTACTTTGCCGACATCGGTTTCGAATTTAATCCTCCACATCAGGATCGTTTTATGAAATTTGCAGTAGCGCTCTTCGCCCTTTGTACCCTGGTCAACTCCACCCATGCCGCCGACCAAGGAAGTGTCTTCAGCGAAGCCATGATGACGGTGGCGGAACGCAGCAATTACGAGCGCACCTCCACGGTTCAGGAGGTAGTGGATGTTGTCGAGGCGTTGCGGCGGGACACGACATTAATGCATCGCGAGACCTTGCTTATTACGGATGAGGGTAGAGAGGTTCCACTGCTGGTGTTGGCCGATCCTCCGATTCATTCTCCGCAACAGGCAGAGGCTTCCGGTAAGCCGGTTATCTATATTCAGGGCAATATCCACGGGGGTGAAGTGGAGGGGAAAGAGGCTTCGCTTATCGCCATGCGCGATATCCTCTATGGCGATAAGCTTCATCTCCTGGAGAATCAGATCCTGATCTTCGTCCCCATCTATAATGCCGATGGTAACGATGACATGTCGGCCAATTCCCGCCCCAATCAGGAACTGAGCCCGGTCATGACCGGCGTGCGCACCGCCCATGGTTACGACCTCAATCGGGACGGCATGGCGGTTGAGGCTCGGGAAACCCGGGCTTTGTATGAGCAGGTCATTCGACGCTGGGATCCGGATCTGTTAGTGGATCTGCATACCACCAACGGTACCTGGCATGGCTATTCACTAACCTATGCGCCGTCCTATCACACCGCTGGTGATGCAGCGACTTCCAACTACACCTCGGAAGTCATGTTGCCGGCGATTCAGGCTGTGGTGAAAGCCAAGTTCGATCTCGATTTTGGTTGGTACGGCGGCTTCGATTATCGCGACTGGCCCCCGACGGAGTTGCGTACCTATCACCACGCACCGCGTTACATAACAAATAATTTGGGATTAAGAAATCGCATGGCGATACTCAGCGAGACTTTTTCCCACGATCGATTCTACAAGCGGGTACATGCTGCCAATGTGTTTGTCGAAGAAATTCTGGAGTACACCAATGTCAATGGCTATGAAATTCGCCGTATCAACCGCGCCGCCGATGCCAGGGTCAGCAGCAGTATGGGTACGCGAGACAGCAACGATGAAAACGGGGTGCAATTTCAGATGATCGCGAGGCAAGAGCCTCTTGATTTGCTTAGCTATAACTATATTCCCTTTATCGCCGATGATGGCAGTACTGACTTCGTGCGCAGTGCTGAAATCGTGACAATTGAAGGCGTGCAGAACTTTAACGATTTCGCTCCATCCCTGACTGCCCGTGTTCCTTCCGCCTATATTTTCAGCTCAGCCTTTACCGGTCTAGCGGCAAAACTGCTGGAGCACGGTATCTGGGTGGAAACTCTGGAGGCAGATTCCAGCTTCCGTGGTGAGGTGTTCGACATTCAACAGATCGATAAGCAGAACTTCGTGCAGAACGGACATCGCAACTCCTCGCTGAGGGGGAAATTCCAGTCAGTGACCAGAACTTATTCCAGGGGCGACTATATCGTGTCTATGAACCATAGGCTGGCGAATCTGATCTTCTATTTACTGGAACCGCAGTCCGATGACGGGTTAGTGTACTGGAATCTGTTTGATGACTATTTACAAGCCGAGCTACAGAATAACGAGATTGCGGAATACCCTGTGTTCAAAGTGCTGCGTTAGTGTTTCAGGTGAGCACTGTTTTCTGAAGGTTAGCGTGCCTGTTTTCTTCCCATTGCAATCGCGTTGAATCCAGTTTTTGAACGATGCCGCGAGAACTTACCGATGCCTACTTTCGACCGATTGGTCTGGCCCCAATAATTCGGACCACTCAGTTAAGTCCTACTGTCTGGTTTTCAAACTCCACCGGGCTGATATAGCCCAAAGACGAGTGGCGCCTCTTCCGGTTATAAAAACACTCGATATAATCAAACATATCAGCTTTTGCTTCAACTCTGGTTCGATAGGTTTGCCGTCTGATCCTCTCTCGCTTTAATGAAGAGAAGAAGCTCTCAACCGGCGCGTTATCGTAACAGTTTCCTCGGCCACTCATGCTGCACTGAATGCCATGCTTGAGTAACAAGTCGCGGAAGTCATCGCTAGTATACTGCGATCCTCGATCCGAATGGTGTATCGCTGGTTTATCACGTTGTCCTAGCGCCATCGTCATCGCATCCATTACCAGGTGGCGAGAGATGAGTCGATTCATGGACCAACCCACAATACGTCGTGAATACAGATCCATCACTACAGCCAGAAACAACCAACCTTGCCGTGTCCAGATGAACGTAATATCCGATGACCAGCGTTCATCAATTCCTGTTGCCTTGAAGTCTTGCTTGAGCAGGTTGGCCGCAACAGGGTGGTTGGGTGGATTGTTAGCATAACGTCGAAAGCGGCGCTTCGGACACCCTATGCCTACCGCATGGCTCACCTAATTCAAGCAGTTCACGGTGTAGCTTGCGAGCACCGTAGACTCCATTACTGTCCAGATGTAATTGCTTGATCAGCTGCGTTAACTCTCGATTCTTAAGCGTGCGCACACTTTCACTGCGATTACACCAATCGTAATAGCCACTACGGGACACCTTGAGTAACTGACACATCGTCCTTATTGAATGCTGGTAGCGGCGTCGATGGATACAGTTGTATCTCACTTCGACTCCTTGGCAAAGTACCTTGCCGCTTCCTTTAAAAAATCACGCTCCTCTTTGACTTTGGTCAGTTCTCGCTTGAGCTTTGTGAGTTCCTTATCTCGGCTTTGACCGAGACCTGGAAACGCGGCTTCATCCCCATGTTCTCTGACAGCCTCCTTCCAGCGTCTAAAATGAGGTGGTCCGTAAAACCGGGGCCAGACCACTCAATTTTCTATTTTATAGCTGTCGTGACATTGGTTTAATCTTTGGTGTAAGCACCCACTAATTTATTGCGTATCGCTAAATAATTAACGATGAACGCTTGAATGCCAAGTTTTTAAGTTATAAGTAGTGGGGGCAAGTTTGTTTTTCAGAAATCATTGCGCCATCTTCAGATGAAGAATAATCAAAGGGGTCAGAGTACTTTGATCAAACGAACTCCGATGTTAAATCAAACTACTCTGACTCCTTGTTGTTTTTGATCCTATAAGAGAATCCCTGCATCCCATCACATCAACAAGCGCATAGACATGTTGGAAGATAATACTTATCCTCACTAATAAATAACCCTAGGAGGAACATCATGTTCAGAGTCATTGCCGCTGCTGCCCTTTCCACCGTATTGCTCGCCTGCCAACCCGAGACACCCAGTACCTACGCCGCTGAAGCAGTCCAGCAGCCCGCTGCGCCGGAATACCTGAATCCGAATCCACGTGCGCCTTATTCCGAAGGTGTCCGCTATGGCGGACTGATCTTTCTAGCCGGTAAAACAGGTGGGGCCGGAGAGCCAGGAGTGCAGGCCGAAACACGACGCACTCTGGAATCAATACAGGACGCACTCGATCGCTTCGGCTCGTCGATGGATCGAGTTGTGAAATGTACGGTGTTTCTAGTCGACATGGCAGAGTGGAGTGCCATGAACGAGGTTTACGCCGAGTTCTTCCCGGAAAACAAGCCAGCCCGCACGGCCGTCGGAATCAGCTTGGGAGGAGAAACCCGTGTAGAGATCGAGTGCATTGCAGCTGCGTGAGAAACCAAAGGGATCGAATAAAAGAAGTAAGAGTAGTTCGGTTCTAAGGCCGCACGCTGATTTTTAATAAATGGAGTCAGAGTAAAAATACAGTACTTTGAAGTGACGGTGCCCAGGGACGGACTAATTTGCCTGGAGCAAATTTGGACAGCCGAAGGCTGGGCGCAGCCCGAGTGCATGGATGCGCGAGTCAATCGAACCACCGACACGAGGATTTTCAATCGCCAGCCCCACCACAGCCATATGTAAATGACTGCTCCTGGCCGAAAGCAGCCATTTTGGACTCGTGGTGGACAGGCACAAAGACTAGATCCACCGAGAAAAACGTTCCCGCTGAAACGTTTCCGCCTAAACGTCAATGTGTACCCTATTGGGTCACTACGCGTCCTTTGGATGTCCGCTTTTGGCGAAAACAGAAGTGTGCACATCCGAAATCCAGCACGCAGATCCCCACTCATTCATTAGGGATTAATATCTAGACAACACTCTCAGGCGAGCAACTCCTTCTCAAACGAGTACCTTCTTAATGTAGCGCCCTGTGTACGAGCCCTTCTTTTTAGCCAGCTGTTCCGGTGTGCCTTCGGCAATAATCTTACCTCCTCCGTCACCCCCTTCGGGCCCTAGATCCACAATCCAGTCGGCAGTCTTGATCACATCGAGGTTGTGCTCGATTACCACGATAGTATTGCCGTGATCGCGAAGATGGTGCAGCACGGCCAGTAATTGTTTGATGTCGTGAAAGTGCAGGCCGGTAGTCGGCTCATCCAGGATATACAGCGTCTTGCCCGTATCCCGCTTGGACAGCTCCCGGGATAGCTTTACACGCTGTGCCTCTCCACCGGACAGGGTGGTGGCAGCCTGGCCGAGACAGACGTAGGACAACCCTACGTCCTTCAGGGTTTGCAGCTTGCGGGAAATAGCGGGAATGGCGTCGAAGAATTGCCGGGCATCTTCGATTGTCATGTCCAGTACCTCGCTGATGTTCTTATCCTTGTATTTGACTTGCAGCGTTTCCCGATTATAGCGCTTGCCCCGACACACATCGCAGGACACATAAACATCTGGCAGGAAATGCATTTCAACTTTTACCAAACCATCACCCCGACAGGCTTCGCAGCGGCCGCCCTTGACATTAAAACTGAAACGACCAGGTTTGTAGCCGCGGGTGCGGGCCTCCTGGGTGCCGGCGAACAACTCTCTGACGGGGGTGAAAATTCCGGTGTAGGTCGCCGGGTTGGAACGGGGAGTGCGGCCGATCGGGCTCTGGTCGATGTCCACTACTTTGTCCAGATGTTCCAGCCCTTCTATCTCCTCGAATGGGGCTGGATTTAGCGTCGTAGCATTATTCAACTTAGTGGCAGTGATGGGGTAGAGCGTATTGTTTATCAGCGTTGACTTGCCAGAACCTGAAACGCCGGTAATACAGGTAAACAGTCCGACTGGAAGGGTAAGTGATATCTTCTTTAGATTGTTTCCACTGGCACCTTTGAGATGAATTAGTCTGTTCTCGTCACAAGGAATACGTGCCTGAGGCACAGCGATGCTCTCCTTGCCGGCAAGGTATCTGCCTGTCAGGGAGGCGCGCGATTTCTCGATCTTGTCGATAGTGCCTGCCGCGACAATTTCGCCGCCATGGACTCCCGCGCCCGGTCCAATGTCGATGATGTGATCGGCGCTGCGGATGGCTTCCTCATCGTGTTCCACCACGATAACCGTGTTACCCAGATCGCGCAGATGAAACAGGGTATTCAACAGGCGCTTGTTATCCCGCTGGTGCAGCCCGATGGAGGGTTCGTCCAGAATATACATCACGCCCACCAGGCCGGCGCCGATCTGGCTGGCCAGACGGATACGCTGCGCCTCTCCGCCGGAAAGGGTATCGGCACTGCGGCTCAGGGTCAGGTAATTCAAGCCCACATCCACCAGGAATTTCAGTCGGTCCTGCAGTTCCTTCAAGATTTTATCGGCAATCTTGGCGCGCGTGCCGGACAATTTGAGCTTGTCAAAGTATCCCGCTGCCTGAGTCACCGTCATCTCGGTAATGCCAGGCAGGTTGATGCCCTTGATCAGCACATACCTGGCATCACGTCGCAGGCGAGTACCCTCACAGTCGGGACAGGGCTGCGAACTCAGGTACTTGGCAAGTTCTTCACGTACCAGCGTAGATTGGGTTTCCCGGAAGCGCCTATCCATATTCGGCAGAATGCCTTCAAACGGCCAGCTACGGGTATAAGTACTGCCGCGGTCATTCACATAGCTGAATTCAATCACTTCCTTGCCGCTGCCATACAGAATGACATTACGGTATTTCTTCGCCAGCTTGTTAAAGGGTGTGTCGACGGCGAAGCCGTAGTGATCGGCTACCGACGATAACATCTGGAAGTAGAACATATTGCGGCGGTCCCAGCCGCGAATCGCGCCTTCCGAGAGTGCCAGGGTTTCATCGGTAATAATCCGACTCTCAGCGAAATATTGTTTGAGTCCCAGGCCATCGCAGGTGGAGCAGGCGCCGGCGGGATTGTTAAAGGAGAACAGGCGGGGCTCCAGCTCGGAAATACTGTGGCCGCACTTCGGGCAGGCGAACAGGGCAGAAAACACCAGGTCAGTTGCTTGGTCTTTGGGCTTCTTTTCGGTTCCCATCATGCTAACCACGGCCAGACCGTCGGCGAGTTGGATCGCCGTCTCGAAACTCTCCGCCAGACGCTGTTCCAGGCCGGCTTTTATCTTCAGGCGGTCGATAACCACATCGATAGAGTGTTTCTTGTTCTTCTCAAGATCGGGTGGATACTCGATCTCACACACCAGCCCATCGACACGCGCACGAATGAAACCACTGGTCTTCAATTCGTTAAACACGTGCACATGCTCACCCTTGCGCTCACGCACGATTGGCGCCAGCACCATGATGCGCGTGTTTTCCGGCATTTCCATGACCTTGTCTACCATCTGGCTGACTGTCTGGGCTTCAAGCTTGATGTGGTGATCAGGGCAGTGTGGCTCTCCAACGCGGGCAAACAGCAGGCGCAGGTAGTCGTAAATCTCAGTAATCGTACCCACCGTGGAGCGTGGATTGTGCGAAGTGGACTTCTGTTCGATGGAGATTGCCGGCGACAGCCCTTCGATATGATCGATGTCGGGCTTCTCCATCATGGACAGGAACTGCCTGGCATAGGTAGAGAGAGATTCTACGTAGCGGCGCTGACCTTCGGCGTAGAGTGTATCGAAGGCCAGGGATGATTTGCCGGAGCCGGAGAGACCGGTAATGACAATCAGTTTATCGCGAGGAATTTTAAGGTTTATGTTCTTGAGATTATGGGTGCGGGCACCGCGTACTATAATCGAGTCCATTTCCTGAGTCCTTACAATCGGGAGTCAATGCGCGAAACCGACCATTATCGACAATTCTGCATGTCCGAGTAAAGCGGGCAAGAAACAAGAAACATACAAGAAACAAGAAACATACAAGAAACAAGAGGCAGAGAAGTGATCAGGAATTGATCAGCGGGTTAGGCAATGATACCAGCGTCAGATAATTCGGCTGAGCCAGCGGTTAAATTTGCAATAATTTTCTCTTATTCTCGGTGATGGTATAGACTTAAGCATTAATTAAATGAGTCCCAAATGGAGATTTCAGCGTGGCGAGTCGAGGTGTAAATAAGGTAATTCTGGTGGGTAATGTGGGCAATGATCCGGAGTGTCGAACCATGCCAAATGGTAATGCCGTGTCGAACATATCCCTGGCAACCAGCGATAGCTGGAAAGACAAGAACACTGGTGAGCAGCAGGATCGCACCGAGTGGCACCGGGTAGTTTTCTTCAACCGGCTCGCCGAAATCGTCGATCAATACGTCAACAAGGGATCCAAGCTGTATATCGAAGGTCGACTACAGACCCGCTCCTGGGAACAGGATGGCGTGAAGCGCTACACCACTGAAATCGTCGCAAATGAAATGCAGATGCTGGACTCACGTAGCAGTGCTGGTGCCCAGGGAGACAACCCCTTCGGCCAGCAGAGCCGGCCCAGTGTCAAACCCGCACAGGCGACGCCTGCGCAGCAGCAACCAGCAAACTTCGATAATTTCGACGACGATATTCCCTTCTAGAGAAGCCGGCAGCGGAACAGCAGCAGTGCGCTCGAGCAATTCTCATTGCCGTGAGCTCCTGTCGAATCATGCTTATCCCGCGTCAGGCTTGACTTCCCGCAGTCTTTCATCGAACTTTAAGCATTCGAATAGGTATGTGATTGATTTGAAGGGGTAATCCTGACTTGAAGCTGTTTATTGTGGGTGGCAATAGCCCCACTGCTAAAGACCTGGTGGAGATCTTGCGCAAGCGCAAGATCCGTTTCCAGGCGCCTGCCGATAAGCATTTCGATCCTGACAATGGCGTCGCGATTGCCAAGATGATCACGGACTACTCACCCACTCAGCTGGTCAATCTGTCGGATTTTATTTCGGGTAATCATGGCGCCCTGAAACGTGCTGAGTCCTCAGAGCTACGCTGTCAGCGCATCAATGGGCTGCTACCGGGCACTCTGGCGGAGATTTGTAATCATCTCAATATACCGATGCTGCATCTATCCAATGCCTATGTATTCGACGGCGAGAAGAAACAGGGTTATAACGAAAATGATGAGCCCAGCCCACAGGGTGTGTATGGGGAGGCCTCACTCGCAGGCGAATTGGCTGTGCAGAACCACCATGCCCACATCATCATCCGTTCCGGTTGGTTATTCGGACAACACAAGAAGGGCTTGATCAAATCCTGGATACGTACCGCCATCAAGAATGAGGGACAATTACAGGTTTCGCGAAGGCGTTTCAGCCCCACTTACACCAGCGATCTTGCTGGGGCGATCCTGGCGGTCTGCCAACAGGTGGATTGTGAAGCGAATGTTTGGGGAACCTACCTCTTCAGCGGATTGGAAACTAAGAAAGAAAGCGAGTTCGCAGCACAAACCTTAAAATACGCGGCCAATCATGACGAACAGATCTATCGATTATTGGAGAACATCAAAATTATCGAACGGGAAGCGAGAGTTCCTGAGATTCATAATTCGACCTTGTCCAACAAAAAGATCTTCGACACCTTCGGCATAAAACCCAGAACCTGGCACGGGCATTTGCAGGACGTTATCAAATTGCTCTACAGCGATCGATCCAGGACATCTTCTCAAGTTGAAGATCAGGGATCTGTAGAGCCCAGCACCGCATGACAAATGGAATCAAGTGATGAGTCAAAAAAGCAGTACTACCCTAACTCCCCTGGCAGAAGCGTTCGACAAAATGCTCCACAGCCTGCCTCGCGTAGTTGATCAGGAACCCGTTGCACTACTGAATTCAGTTGGACGGGTTCTCGCCGCTGATCTGGTATCCGGCGTCAATGTTCCACCGCTGGACAACAGTGCCATGGATGGTTATGCAGTTCGAACCGCCGATTTGGTCGGCGAACCCATCGTTCTGCGAGTCACCCAGCGAATTGTGGCCGGGCAGGTAGGAACGCTAGTATCGGCTGGTGAAGCTGCTCGGATCTTTACCGGAGCTCCGATCCCGGATGGCGCAGATGCCGTGGTTATGCAGGAGAAATGTAAGCTCGATGGTGATCAGGTAGAGATCCTGCAGGTCGCAGTGCCTGGTCAAAACCGCAGGGAGGCCGGAGAAGACATAAGGGAAGGAGAAATTCTGCTGCATTCAGGCCGGCGTCTGCGCCCACAAGATATTGGATTAGCCGCTTCGGTAGGATTGACTGAGCTCCCGGTAAGACGGAACCTCAAAGTGGCAGTAATGACCACTGGCGATGAACTGGTGCTACCCGGCACTCCGCTGCAGGGGAGTCAAATATACAATTCCAATTTCTTTACACTCTCCGCCTTGCTGCAGTCTCTGGGCGCCGAAGTTATCGAGATGGATGTGGTGCAAGATGATCTGAGCAGTACCAAACTAGCGCTCGAAGAGGCGGCCAGCCAGGCAGATTGTATTATCAGCACCGGCGGCGTGTCGGTGGGAGAGGAAGATCACGTTAAAGCCGCTGTAGAAGCAGTTGGCTGTCTGGAATTGTGGAAACTGGCCATCAAGCCGGGTAAGCCATTTGCCAGTGGTAAGGTAGGTGATACCCAGTTTTTCGGGCTACCCGGAAATCCTGTGTCTGCCTTCGTAACATTCGTAATGGCGGTCATACCCTGCCTGCTGACCATGCTTGGCTGCGACAAGACCTTCGCTACAACATCGTTGGTACAGTCTGGCTTCGAAAAAGGAGAGACAGGTCAGCGGCAAGAATACATCAGGGCACACCTCAAAAAAAATGCCTCCGGAACAACCCAACTGGTTCCCTTCGATAATCAGAGCTCGGGCGTCGCCGCTTCCTTGAGCCGGGCGGATGGACTTGCCATAATCCCTCCCTATTCCTCGGTTGCAAGAGGAGACTACCTGGAGTTTATCTCGTTCTCTGAGCTACTAGTGTAAGCCTACATAATGACGTTTCGTTCACTCACTTCACTACTGCTAATCTCTTCGCTGCTGGGAGCCTGCGCCGTACAGCAACAGCCTCCTGAACCAGGCGAAGCTGAGGCTCCCGAAGACACCGTTAGCATTAGGACTCTGTCTGAAGCCGAGGTGGTAACCGGAGCAGCGGGCACGGATCGGCAACGTCTGATTGCCGATTTGTTATTCGCAGGCCTGCAGTCGCTGGACGCTGACCGTCTGCTAACACCGGTTGATGACAATGCGCATGCAAAATTCATGCGGGTGCTTGCTTATGATCCTGATAATGAGATCGCTCTACAGGGGCTACAGGATATCGTTGTCCGTTACGTGCAACTGGCCGGGGAGGCCGGCCGCCAGGGATTGTTTGCCGATGCTGAATTAATGTTAGACCGGGCACGCTTTATCGATGAGGATCATCCGGGAATCGCCAGAGCCAGTCTGGGACTGCAGGATGAAATGGATTCTGGTGATTTGTTTTTCACTCTGGATGGTGTGGAGTTTTTGCGACGTAGTGAGCGCGCTCAGGAACAATTGATAGACATTGCAAAACAGGCGAAGCAACATGGTGCGTTCTTCCTGATCACCGCACCCAACGACGATCTGGCGCGTTGGATGTATAGCATCATGCGTGACGCCGTTGCAGGCTATCGCTTACGGGGTAATATCGAGTTAGCAGGCAGAACCAGCATTCGACTGAGAATGCCGCGGGATTAGTGTAAACTGCAGTTATGTTCTGGGCTAACGTCAAACAAAAGTGGGTTTCATTTTTCTCGTCATTGCGGTCGATTTTCAGCTTAAGTGCCGAGGGATCAAGTCGCAAAAAATACTTACTTAGTATCCTTGCAGTTGTGCTGATATTTGTACTGCTGATCGGCATGTACTGGTCTCGAGAGCCAGCAGAATTCTCAGTTGCCCAAAACGCCAATGAAAAGCTCGCGCTATCAGGCAATGACTACGTAGTGGGTGCGGCAAGCACTGCTGCGATGATTCGTGTAGCGGAAACCTTGCTGCATAAACCGGGTGGGTATTTATCAAACGACGTAATGCCGCCTGGCCTGTACCTGGACAATATTCCAAACTGGGAGTTCGGTGCGCTGGTCCAAGTGCGTGATCTTTCCGGGGCCTTTCGTGAGAGCTTTAGTCGCTCGCAATCCCAATCTGTTGAAGATCCAGACCTGATTGTCAGCGAACCGAATTTTCACTTCGACACTAATAGCTGGTTGTTTCCTCCTTCAGAGAGTGAATACACCAAGGCGATTGAGCGACTCTATTCTTATCTGGGACGCATTGCCGATCCGCAGAATGTAGATGCCCAGTTCTACGCACGCGCCGATAATCTTGTCAGTTGGTTGCTGGACGTTGAATCACGCTTGGGTAGTTTGTCACAGCGCCTCAGTGCTAGCGTCGGCCAGGAGCGAGTCAATATAGATATTTCCGGTGAGTCCGGGGCGGCGCAGTCGACACCAGCAGCGCAGGAAATATCTGTGCAAACCCCCTGGCTACAAATTGATGATATTTTTTATGAAGCCCGTGGCGCTACCTGGGCATTGATGCATTTCTTGAAAGCGGTAGAAATCGATTTTGAACAAGTGCTGGAAGACAAGAATGCTTCTGCAAGTTTGCGTCAGATTATTCGGGATCTGGAGGCAAGCCAGCGCGCCGTATTTTTCCCGATCATTCTGAATGGATCTGGTTTTGGGACATTCGCAAATCACTCCCTGACCATGGCAAATTATATTTCCAGAGCTAATGCAGCCATTATCGATTTACGCGATTTATTGTCGCAGGGATAGAACTTCGATTGATGATTCGTGGTCAAACCAGGAACTACGCTAAGGCTTTCTCAAGTTTTCCCTATGTCCCTATTCTTCGCATCACTGTTTCGCGCTTATTCCAGGCTGTTTCTCTTTGCAGTCGGTTTGCTGTTGGGAATTCAGGTGCCGAGTTTTATCGACCAATACCAACAGCGTATTGATGCCCACTTTCGGGAAGCCAGCATCAACATTAGCGGCTTTCAGTCAACCGCAGACGTTCTGTTCGAAGGCGACCTGGGAGCGCTAATTACTTACTACCAGGCAAGCAATGATGAAGTATTTCAGCAGGATGCAGCCAGTATTCGCCTGATAGTAAATCGTTATAGCCGGCTTAGCGTCGAACAGTTGGCACTGCAGGACAACATGGTAGCGACGGCATTTCACGTGATCTTCGCTGCCGATCGAGAATTTTTTGATGAGACTCTGCAACAATATAGTTATACCGTACCCTTGAATTCGATTGCGATACAATGGGGTCTGGCACTGGCTGTTTGCATCACTTTGTTAATTGATCTGATGGTGTTTGCTTGTATCAGGTGTGTACGATGGCTCGGCCATCGACAGGCCACGTCTCACACATCGAAATAGGAAAGAGCACCGTATTGAATAAAGGATTTTCGCCCCGCCGCTTTCTGCCAATCATTGCCTGGGGTCCCCATTATGGGAAGGGCAAGTTTGCCGACGATGCCATAGCGGCAATCATCGTAGCTATCATGCTGATACCGCAGGCGCTGGCGTATGCGCTGGTTGCCGGACTACCACCGGAAACCGGGCTCTATGCCAGCATGTTCGGGCTCACGGTTTACGCCCTGTTCGGGACGAGCAACACTCTCTCCGTAGCCCCGGTGGCAGTTATATCGCTGATGACAGCTGCAGCACTTGGCAAGTTATCGCTCGATGGCAGTGAACAAGCTGTTGCTGCCGCTCTGACACTGGCTTTTCTATCCGGTGGATTTCTGTTGCTGCTTGGTCTGCTTCGATTGGGCTTCATGGCAAACTTTCTATCCCATCCGGTAATCAGCGCCTTTATTACTGCATCGGCTATCATCATCGGTCTCAGCCAGTTGCAACACTTGTTGGGCGTCAGCGCCAGCGGGCAAAACGTTATCGAGCTGCTAATATCCTTGTCCCAATCATTCAGCGATGCCAACGGCATAACATTTGGGCTGGGGGTTGGTGCCATTCTGCTGATTGTCTGGTGCAAGACTGGTCTCAGGCGTGACCTGTTAGCGCTCGGTATAAATGCTCGCTTAGCGACTACGGTTTCGCGCTCAGGTCCTTTGCTGGTTGCTATCATTATGGCAAGTCTTGCATTCCTGCTGCGTCTCGACCAACAGGGGGTGCAATTGCTGGGAGATGTACCTAAGGGGCTGCCGGCTCTGGCTGTTCCGGATTTTTCATTCGACTTGGTCAATAGTTTGTTGGGTTCGGCGGTACTTATTTCCATTATCGGCTTTGTTGAATCGATATCTGTGGCTCAGACACTTGCCGCGCGTCGCCGCGAGCGCATTGACCTTGATCAGGAGCTGGTGGGACTGGGAGCAGCCAATATCGCTGTGTCTTTCGGCGGTGGATTTCCAATTACCGGAGGCTTTTCACGCTCGGTCGTAAATTTTGAGGCAGGAGCTGCAACGCCGGCGGCCGGGTTGTTCACAGCCATACTCATTGCAGTAGTGACACTATTTCTGACGCCAGTCTTATACTGGCTTCCCAAGGTTTGTCTGGCGGCAATTATCCTGGTGGCGGTTTACTCATTGATCGATTTTTCCGTGTTACGAAAATCCTGGCAATATTCCAAAGCTGATTTTACCGCCGTGTTCATAACGCTGTTGTTAACTCTCGTCATAGGTGTTGAAATCGGTATAGCGGCTGGGGTTCTGGCTTCAATCCTTATTCATCTTTACAAGACATCACAGCCTCATGTCGCGGTAATTGGCAGGGTGGTCGGTACTGAACATTTTCGAAATGTCAGACGTCATACGGTAGAGACTTACGCAAACCTATTATCGATTCGTATAGATGAAAGCTTGTATTTTGCTAACACCCGTTACCTGGAAGAATTAATATTCAAGCTTGTCGCTGACAACTCAAAATTGAAACACGTAATACTCATGTGTACGGCAGTCAATGAAGTTGACATGAGTGCTCTGGAAACGCTCGAGAAGATAAGCGAGACTCTGAAAGATTTGGATATTGATCTACACCTGTCAGAAGTCAAAGGACCCATCATGGACAAGCTTGCCGGTACGGAGTTCTTCAGATCACTATCGGGTAATAACTATCTCAGCCATAACCAGGCAGTGGAAGATCTGAAGCAGGGGGACGTGCAGTTGGCGGCTCGTTAGGCTTGCTGACTGACAAATACCAGATATACCACGTAACCAGAAAGCAGGAACAATCCTTCCATACGACTCAGGGTGAAATTGGTCCAGGCGAATGGTAGCAGGATTAATGAAAATAAAATCATCACTGTGAAATCAGCAACCGCAAACTGGTCACCATTAACAGTCCCAATAATAGCAGTGATGCCCAATACACAAAGCACATTGAAGATACTCGATCCGAGGACACTGCCAATAGCAATGTCAGCCTGATTTTTCGCTGCAGCAACCAGCGATGTGGCTAGCTCGGGAATGCTGGTACCTACGGCAACCAGGGTCAGGCCGATAACAGCCTCACTGATTCCTAACAAACTAGCGAGAGTAACCACATTGACGAAAATACGCGACTACCAAAAATCAGCAATGACAGCCCTGCGATGATGAGCAACACGTAAAATAAAGTCTGCCCGGATTGCCGCTTGTTTTTGGCTGGATGCAGTTACAGTTCCCGGGCGTCGAATTCAGCGCTGGCTTGTCGGTAGCTAATGATGAGATAGCCCAACAAGCCCATGGTTAGAAACAGGCCGTCAGACTGGTCCAGTTGCCCGTCGAGCAGCAATACTCCCATGAGCATGGAGCTGATGATTACCAGCGGAATCTGTTTTCTTACCAGCTGACGTTCGATACGAATAGGCTTGATCAAGGCCATGATACCCAGGACCAATCCAATATTTGCAATATTGGATCCGATAACATTGCCTAGCGCGAGAGCGCTCAAATTGGAGGTGGTGGATTCAATGCTGACTGCCAGTTCCGGAGCGCTGGTACCAAACGCGACAAGCGTGAGTCCCACTATCAGTGGCGAGACGCCCCAACGTATGGCCAGCCTGCTGTTGCCACTGACCATCATCTCGGCGCCGGCGCCCAGCATGATGAAGCCACAGAGAACAAAAAATGTCGGTACTAGCACGGTGCCCCCCGGAACCTTTAGCTACCTATCTATTCCTTGTCTATTTACTGGCTCTCCTTGTAGAGATATTGGGACCCTCTGATACCGAAAAGAAGCTCTGCAATCCCTACTACTACAGTGTAACGGTTTGCACCGCTCACGGGCATATTCAGCTTATATCTTGACGACCATTTTGCCGAAGTTTTCGCCACTGAATAGTCCCAGAAAAGCACTTACCGCGTTGTCGAGACCCTCGACTACGGTTTCACGGCTCTTGATCTTGCCCGTTTCGATCCAGCCCACCATATCTTCCAGAAATTGGGGGCGCATATCGGCGTGATCGGAGACTATAAAGCCGTTTATACGGACTTTCTTGCCGACTATCAGCATCAGGTTATTCGGACCCGGTACCGGTTCGGCGTTGTTATAGCTGGCGATCATGCCGCAGGCGGCAATTCGCCCGAACGGGTTCATGACTTGCAAAGCGGCCTGCAAATGGTCGCCGCCCACGTTCTCGAAATACACATCGATACCGTCTGCAGCGACAGCAGTCAGTGCTTCAGTTAAATCACCGCAAGTCTTGTAGTTGATTACTGCGTCTACACCACATTCATCGAGTAGCCATTGAGCCTTCTCGTCGCTGCCCACGCTGCCAATCACACGGCAACCTTTCAGTTTGGCAATCTGACAGACATTGGCACCAACTGCACCGGAGGCGGCAGAAACAAAAACAGTTTCACCTTCTTTAGGTTCACCGAATTTCAACAGGCCGACATAAGCTGTCAGACCTGGCATGCCAAGTGTGCCCATATATAAAGACAGCCGGTCATTATCGAACGGCTCCAGTTTCACGACGGCGGCCCCATCGGCAACGAATTTGTCCTGCCAGGCGGCCTGGTTGAGCACGATATCGCCTGCCTGCAGCTTGTCATCATTGGATTCGATGACTTCGCCAATAGCGCCACCGTACATGACTTCATTTAATCTAAAGGGGGTTGCATACACGCCTTCGGCGCGCATACGACCGCGCATATAGGGATCTACTGACATGTAGAGATTCTTCACCAGAATCTGTCCATCGGAGGGTGGTTCCAATTCAACTTCAAGCAATTTGAAGTTGTCGGGCGTTGGCATGCCAGCGGGGCGGGAGAGCAGATGAATTTGTCGGGCGCTGTAGTCAGTCATTATTTACTCCGGGGGTCGATTCGGTTACAGGTAGCGGAGGTTTATTCTGGCGACTCTGCATTATGACAATGGCAACCAGTATAGTCGCGCCCACCAGATGATAATAAATGGGCAGGGGTGTCCACATGAGCAGGCCAGCGCTCAACAACAAGGCAGCCGCAATAAATACATTTATCTTCGCTTCGAGATGCCACTGCAGGATGCCTGCTAAGGCATAGAGGCCCATGCTCGCCCATATAAATACTTCAATACGCTCCGGCCAGCTACCGGAGATTAAAGGAGAGTACGCGAACAGCACCGGGACCAGATACAGCCCCTTGGCCACCATCCAGCTGGTAAGCCCCGTCGCCATTGGCCGCGTACCCGCGATTCCCGCTGCGGCGAAGGAAGCCAGGCAAACCGGCGGAGTGACATTACTATCCTGTGACAACCAGAAGATAATCAGGTGAGCGCTGAGCAACAAACCGGTTAACAATTCCGGTTCCAACATCTCCTGTCGGATTAACTGCTTCATTTCCAGAGGCATCTCCTGCAGCGCAATGACAGGATCGCCGCCGAATAAGCCGATAGTGGCTGTCACGTTAGAAGGAAGATCACCGACCTGCAAGGCTTCGAGTAGCTGCGCCTGAGTGATCAGGTCGAAAATAAGCGGCGCCGACAGGGTGGCCAGCACGATGTAGGAAGCGGTCACCGGCAGCCCCATACCCAGCACCAGTGAAGCCAATGCCACCAGGATCAGCGTAATTAACAGGTTGCCCTGAGCCCATTCAACAATCATCAGAGAAAACGCATTGCCAACCCCGGTAGTGGTCACGACATTAATGATGATGCCCACAGCAACCAGTAGCAAGGCAGTGGACACCATGGTTTTCACACCGTCTACCACGGCGTCGAAGATGTCATTCAAATGCATCGGCTTGGGCGATATCCAGGAAGCGGCGATAACGCTCAGAATCGCGAAGGCTGCTGAAGTTGTCGGCGTGCGTCCCGATACGAGAAACCATACCAGAACCACCATCGGGATAATAAAATGCCAGCCTTCTTTCAAGACCACCGAGACTTTCTCGGAATGCTCATCGGCAGTTGGATTCAAGCCCAGGCGTTTCGCCTCGATGCGCACGAAATAGGAAACCGTCAGGAAATACAGCACTGCCGGCAACGTCGAGGCGGCAATAATGGTCAGGTAAGAAATTTGGGTGTAACTGGCTAAAACAAAGGCACCTGCCCCCATTACCGGTGGCATCAACGCGCCGCCTGTAGAGGCGGCTGCTACGACTCCGGCGGAAAACTGGGCCTTGAAGCCAGACTTCATCATCATCGGAATAGTAATCACGCCGGTTGACACTGTATTCGCCACAGCAGAGCCAGAGACAGAGCCCATCAAACCCGATCCGATTACGGCAACCAACCCGGCACCCCCGGTGAATCGTCCTGCCAGGCATTGCGCGAGCCGTACGATGAAATCTCCTGCACCAGAGCGCAGCAGGAACGACCCGAAAATAATAAACATGAACACAAAAGTGGAAGAGATCTGAGCGGTCAAGCCAAACATGCCCTCGCTGGTGAAGAAGCTGCGATACAGCACAGTCTCCAGACTGAGGCCGGGAAACGCGAATACGCCGCTGATATAACGACCCAGAAACAGGATATAAGAGAGACTCACGAGAATCAGCACGGGCATGAACCAACCAGTGGTGCGACGTGTAAATTCAATGGCCAGACCCACGGCGATCAGGGAGAAAATATAGTCACTGAGGATATACTCGGTTTCACGAGCATAGAGTGCATTCTCAAACAGGATCAGATAGCAGGAGGTCGCAATGGCAATTCCCGCCAGAGCGATATTGATCCAGAATTTGATAGATGTGCTGTCCAAATCTTCATGTTCGTTGGCCATCAATGCGCAAATAGCGCAAAAACCACCAAAGTGGATAGCCGAGAGCCACAGTTCAGAGATGCTGGCAAAAATGTTGCAATAGATATGGAACAGGGCAAAGAAGAAGGCGGCCCATCTCAAATACGTTGACTTCATGGTTTCTAATCAGACTCCTGCTACTGCTGGTGGTTCAGAGGGCTCTTTAAATATTAATCGAGCAGGGATTTCCAGGCCGACCTCTCGATAGTAACGCAGTGCTCCGGGGTGCAATGGAGCACCGAGTCCGTCTACTGCAATTTCCAATCGCATGTCTTTAGTGGCGCCATGAATTTCCTGTAGAGTCGCCAGGTTTTCCCATATAACTTTTGTTACGTTATAAACTACTTCTTCGGGTATATCGACCCGAGTCACCAATATGTTGGGCGAAGCTATGGTGCGGATGTGCTCCGTCTGATTAGGATAGGTGCCAGGAGGAAAGTCATACCAGTCCCAAAGTGGATACCTGGTGTTTAGCTTGTTCATGGATTCCTCGGTCCAGTTGAGGATCGACATACGATCACCGAGTAAGGCAAAAGCCTGTGTAATAGAGCTCACCGGTGCGCCTGCGGGAATGTTCATCCCCACAATATTGCCATCCTGAATAGCACTGGTGGTGGGTCCGTATCCCATGTACGCAAGATTGAACTTTTCCTCGTAATCGATACCCAGCGTGTCCAGGATGAAGCGCCCGGTCTGTTCTGCGCCTGAATTGCGAGCGCCGAGAACATAGCGTTCACCATCGAGATTATCCAGGTCCATGATGTCACCGGCCTCGGTGAGTTCGGTTAACAACACGAAGTGTTCAACATTCTTCCATAGTGCGCTAACGCTGCGGATATGAGTCTGGGGATTACTGACGGGACCCTCACCATTCCACGACCAGGCTCCGAACGGCCCCTGCAATATGGCGAACTGTGCCTGGTTATCCCTGAGTAGCTTAACGTTTTCCAGGGATCCGGCTGAACTGATCGCAGTCAGGGATATGCCGCGGGTTTCATAGAGTTGGGCATGCGCGATGGTCGCCAATGCGACTCCTACCGGATAGTAAGTCCCGCCGGTGGTGGCAGTCGTCAGTACATAGGGTCTGGCACGGGTGAGTTCGTCACTACAGGCAGTCAGGAAAATCGCGACAAGCAGGCCTACTACAAGTTTGTTCATCTTCAATTCATGGCGATCGGGGAGAACGCTCCTTGGTTATTCTTATCGATATCTTCAGTGTCTCCAATGGCCAACGATGAAAGCATATTTCCCTGGAAATCACAAACGAACCAGGCAGGCAGCAACAGCAGCCGGCCAACTAATACTCAATAGAATTAACTAGTTACGCGGGTTCAGGGGAGTTGCTGGCTGGGCAGGCAGAACAATTGCGGGTGAGCGACCGGTGCCTCCGAAGAAAACGGCGGAGGAGGTAGAGTCGCCGGTATTCAGAGTAAAGTCTCGTATGGCATTGGTTTGTTCTCGTTGTTCTGAGAGTGCCTGTCTAAAAATAAGCAATTCGTTGTCAGTTAAGGTTTGAGCAAGGGTTTCATATTGTGCACGCGGACTCATCATCTCCTGCATTTCGGATCGCATCTCGCGGCGGCCCACGTCACCTTCGCGCAGCTGAACCATTAGTTCCTGGCGTGCTAGATTCTGGTCGGCCACCACATCAGTCAAGGCAATTACAATGGCTTCCATACGCTGATCATCTACACCCAATGCCTGTAGAAATCTGCCGAACTGGCCATTTACTGACATTATTTCACCGAGTTCGAGCGGGTCGAGTGCTATTAACTCCTGCAGCAGACTGACGCGTGGATCGATATTGTTACGCTCAATCTCCTGTTGCTGAAGCTCATAGCTAATTTGCTGGCGTATTTCAGATTCTATTCGCTGATAGTCGGGATTAAGTTGTTGCTCTGCTTCATCCAGCTGGTCTTCGGCTGAAGTTAGTTGACTATTGAGAGTATTGCTTTCACTCAACAAGTCGTCGAGTTGGTTTTGAAGCCCTATCCGTTGTCGACTGCCGGCTTCAACTTGTGTCAGCAGTTCCTGTACATGCTGCTGGTAGTCTGCCAGCTGCTGTTCGTGGCGACGGTTTTCACGCTGCAAGCTATATAGAGTGGCACTCGCAGCGATAACTAGAATTGTTGAGCCGATCGCTATGGGTCTCATGCTCCGTCCTTCTTCCTGTCCTCACCCAGTGTGTCTCTTACATGACCGGATAATGGCTTTTCTTTTTCCAGGTTATTTACAAGGGCAATCGATCCATAAAAAATCATGGCTACGGTAGTCACGCCAATAATGATAGAGATGCGTATAAACATGCTTACAAAGACGCCGGTGTAGATCGCAGCAATTTCAGCGATAAGGTTGACCAGAACCAGCGCAACGCCAAACGATGTCCAGACTACCTTCCTCATGAATTCAATGCCTTTCGAGTTGTAGCGAGCACATCTGCTACTTGTAACTAGCCAAGGGATCTATTTTGAGAGTAGCAGTATTCCCTGTATGTGACTACTGCTGTACCCTGTAAATACAAATACGTCGTCCAGCGTATCGTCGTTCAGCAGTACCGGAATAATGTCACCATTTTCAACTTCTGTATCCAAATTGAAAATCAAGTCAGCAGACTGTCCGTCAACACGGGCTAACTGGGGATTCTCACTGATGGAGATGTTAGCGATTATTTCACGTACATTAATTGCATAGTTATCACGTTGGCGGGAGTAATCCAGTCCTTCAAGAAAGTCAGTGTTGGACTCTTCCGGCTCTATGCTATTTAGAAAGACGTTTACCTGGTTGTTTATCAGCACCAACAAGTCTGCCTTCGAAATGTCACTGTCGATGTTTGCCGCACTGGTTGGAATGACTTCGCTGCTTTGGGTTTCCCTGGCCTCTTCCACCAGCCCCTGAAAAGAAGTGGCGAGCCGAATAACCGAAGGAAACTTCAATTCTACAGTGAGTTTGCGCGACGGTCGCCGCGAAAATCTTTCGCCTTCGTTCGGATAGATGAACGCTTCGATGGCGACACTACCAGACAGCGCCAGCCACACAAAAATGTCGCCGACGGAAATCGGTTCTATGCGCCACAGCCACAGATCTTTCAGACCGTCCTCATTCTCATCGTAGAGAAATGTGCTAAGCACGTTGCCGCCGGAGCGTAACACTTGCCTCGGTTGTTCCAGTTCCATACCATTCAGTGTGCCGCCAAACAGAGAGACTTTGCTGCCTTCCCTCAGGAGTAAGTCTTCGATGCCATCGCCATCGACATCGTCGAGAATTTCCTCGTGTGTCAAGGCGAGTAAACCGGTTAGATTGGAAAAATCGAGGTTATCGATATCGAAGTCACCGAGGCGTTCTTCGATCTGTGCAATATCCAGCGTGTAGGAAGGCGATGCAGGAAAATACGCCTCGGCCTGCTGGTTGGCTATGAATACGTCGAGTCGCTCATCGGTACGGGAAATCAAGTCGTCGAAACTATCGCTGTTTACGTCACGCAATTCCATCATCGGTATACGGATCGCCTGCCCGGTACGCCGTTCCAGATTACCGGGATCAAGGTTGGTACGCAGGCGGGACTCTGAGTTAATGCTTAAGCCGGTTCGGTATTCCCTATTGCCATTCGCTATATAGAGGTGCAGCTTTCCGGCACCGGGTATGATCAGGTCCTCAATGGCATCACCGGTTATATCGCGGGAAAAATGCAGACGATTGCTGCCCTTACTTAAAAATCCAGGCAAACCGGAAATTATCGTTTCGGGTGGGCCAATGGTGTCCCCTTCCATCTGCCAGACCAGCACCTCAACTCCATCGATTAACGCAATGATGGAGGCGTTGCCCTGCTGGCTGTAATTGGTACTGATATCCCAGCCGACTGCGTCTCCAGGTAATTCAATTTCCTGAAATCCGGTATTGAAATCGAAACCGTCAGTCGCTTGAAAATAGACTCTGATTTTATCATCCAAAGCGGTGATCAATTCCCTCAGCCCGTCGCCATTGGTGTCGGCAACGATGAGGATTTCACTTTCAGCAGGCAATTCGAAGGGCTGGCTTGAGTAGTCTGCCGTATTGGCTGCGTAGGACGAGCCGACGTAGAGAGTCAGCAGCATTGTGCAGCGAGTTGTGGATTTCGAGAGAGTCATGGTGCAGCTACCAATACGGTCGTGGTTGTGCCATGGCGTAACAGCAGGTCAGGGTTGCCGTCATTGTTCAGCTCAATTACTTCAAATTCGAATACTGTTCGAGGAGAGACATACTCCCAGAATGGCTCATCGGCGATACGCAACTCAGCATCTATCTTTTTGGCGGCCAGGGTGCCATTGTCAGTGATATACAGTGCGTCTCTATTGCCATCACCATCGACGTCGTAATGCAGTGACATCTGCTCCGATAATCCACGCACGTTAGCGGCGGAGAAACTCTCTTCCAGTCGCGCATCGGGACGCCGATTAAAGAGTTGCCCGGTTTCGGCCTGGTCGCTGCCGTACAGCAATTGAATGCGGTTGATGCTGGCATTACGGATGGCATCTACCACGGGTATCGTGTAATAACTCACATTGAGAACTGGCTCATTGGTAGATTCAGCATTGATGAAATCCAGGCGCAAGTCATATCCGGAGAAGCGCATCACCTGGGCAGGCTGGTGGAGATCGAATTCCCCATCACGATTGACATAGAATCGGGCGTCCCATTCATTGATGTCTCCGCTCAGTCGAAGCAGATCCAGCAGTCCATCGTTATCCATGTCCACCAGTTGCAAATCGCCGCTGGTTTCCAGCGAGCCCGTCCAGTCCGGTGTGGATGCGAAACCGGATTCGATGCTCTGGTAGTGAATGTTCAGCTGTCCCAGCCCGTCGTCGGCCACGTTTAGATAAACGATATCCAGTAACTCATCCTGGTTTAATTCGGCAAGTACTGCGGTGGGCATCCAGTGCTCAGAACGCAGCAGACTGCTTTGCTCTGTGGAAGACTCATCCCATGCTTCAATAAAATTCCTGAACGGGGAAGGGGCGCTTGCACTGAGCTGGATCACCACGCCTTTGTCAGGATTGATGCTAAGTTGGGCGGTGAGTTCGGATTCCTGTGAGCCACGTTGTGCTGCTCGAAGATTCTCATTGACGGTAGTAAACAGGGAGACCAGTTCGAATCGTTCATCTCCCAGCCCGGCGAAGTACCCGTATTGCTTGTCCCCGGGCAGCAACAGATCGACATTGCCATCCCCATTTAAGTCGGCGACGCCGTTAAAGAACTGCAGCTGTTGCAGATCGGGAATCGCGGCAATTAGATCCCATTCCAGGAGTTGCCGGATGTTTCCGGTGTAGCCCTGAATCGCGGTGGACAGGCTGAAAATACCGTTGCTGGACAGTAACAACAATTCCTTGCCCGGAGCCGGTCGCAAATCGGCGAAGCCGACCGCAATGATTTCAGTCTTTATTTCGATTCGTTTAGGAGAAGAGGCGAATGTACCATCCGCCTGTTGATGGTGGATATGCAATTCACGTCCGATGCCCTCGGTGTAACTGGAAAACACCAGGTCATTGGCACCATCACCATTAACATCTTCCGTTATCAGCGAGTCCCAGTTGTTTTCACGTTGCAGCTCAAATGCTACATAATTGTTCTGGGCATAAGCGATGCTGCCTGCCCAGAATACGCTGAGCAGAGCCACACATTTTAGTTGTGATACTTTGTTTTTCAGCATTTGAATCAGAGGACCCCTAATCTTGCTCCTCAACCAGTTCACCATAGTCGCTGGTGAAGTTAAAAATACCCAACAGGCTATGGGCTTGTTCTCCTTCAACCCGGCTATAGCTATAGACCGCGAACAACCAGAAATCCAGTACCGATAAGCTGTTTCTGGGTGGATTCAATGAGGACTCGTATTGCAATATCGGCCACAGGTTCACCCGGCTTATGCGCCGACCTGGGTCCCACAGGTCCACCATCATCGTTTCTATCTCCTGCCCGTCGAATACGGAAAACTGCACCCGGTCGCCGAGCGAGTAGTCTCGATTCAACCGCGTAATCAGACCCTGTGCCGAGTTCAGATTAACGCCATCCATGGCCATTACCCGGTCGCCCACACCAATTCCGGCCGTCGCTAATGGGCTGCCAGGAAGCAGTTCCACAACCCGCGCTACCGCTATATTCGGTTGCCCACGAAGGCTTAGCATTTCCGTAGTATAAGCGGCCCGCGTCGCCAGTGGGTCGATTCGGTACAATTCCCGGGCTGGGGCATTGCCATTCACCGCTCTGGCAACTACCTGCGCTTCGAATACCACGGTGTTTCTTCTTACTATAAAGGTAAATTCGCTGACGTCGCCACTTTGTTGTTGCAACGCCGCCAGGGCATCCGGATGGTTTGTGTCCATACCGTTCACCGAGAGAATCACGTCCCCCACTTGAATTCCGGCTGAATTTGCCGCCCCATTGCTATCTATGCCCCGCACTCGAATACCCGGGAGAACTTCAATATTTACCAGGGAGTCACTCTCATTAAGAGCGACTGTAAGGCCAAAATTGAGTTGTGCATTGGTGGATTCGGGGCTGCCATTGAGGATGATGTCTTCTGCAGACATGGTAAGGGAGGGAGCCAGTATGGCCGAATCATAACTGATACAGCCGGCCAGCAGGGTCGCCGTTAGCAATGAAGCTGATTTGAATAAGCGTAGTTCTATATTCATTTTTAGTGCGTTCGCCATGTCACATTTTCTTTCGTTTAAGCAGCCACAGTGTTGCGATGAAGAACAACACCAGAGTTGGAAGTGGTACCCAGGTATTGAGTTCAAGCACTCGTTCGTCGTTCAGAACATCCGAGTAACCCCTCACCAATCGGCTCACATCCTGAAGATAGGACTGATCGATTAGCGAGGGTTGAAAGCTTGCATACAGATAATACGCAATATCCCCCAGCATGGTCTTAAAAATATCGATGGCCAGGGTTATTCCCAATGCAGTAGTGACCGCCTGAGTAGCAGATTGTGCACACACTGAGATAAAAATACCGAAGCCAATTGCCGCGGGCAGCGGAATCAGTGCGAGGCGCAGCCCAGCGGCGATTTCAGCGCGAATTTCATTTTCGCCAATGAGTTCAAATCCGTCTTCTACAATAGCCCCGAAATCCCAGAACAGCTCACTCATCAGGTAGCTCACAGCAATCAGTAGCAACACAGATAGGCTAGCTAGAATATGCAGATGAATCAGTTTCGCGGTGATCAGGCTGCTGCGACTCACGCGCCTGATCAAAAGATGCCTCGCTGCTCCGGTATCTCGATCGAAACTAAAACTGTAAGAAGCCTGTGCGACCATTAACAGTCCGAGCATGGTAAGGCCGGTGCTGAGCCCGTCCACAAAGTAGCCATAGGCATTGTTCGCTACAACATCCTCAAAGCTATTATTGCCTAACAAGTTATCTCTGGCTGATTGTCCAGCTTCGGTCATCCTTAAAAGGAGGAATTGAAAGAGGACAACTAAAGCGGGAGTCAACACTATTAGCTTACTGGAAAATGTGCGTAGGGCTACAAAGACCTCGCACTTCATTGCTGTCAGTAAACCATTCATGGGGCTACCTCATGGGTAATCTCACGGAACAATTTTCCAAGAGAACCGCGTTGCAAGATCATTTCTGAGACAGCGATGGCATCGGCTACCAGTCTGCGATTGAGTTCGGCAGAATCCATTGCGCCGAGTTGCACGTGTAAATAGTCACTTTCGTCTGTATGGCTGTATTGAGCCGTTGCAATCCCGTCGATAGAGGTGATGGCCGCGTCTGCCTGAGGCGTTCGCAGCAGTATTTCCGTGCCCGTGCTCTTCAGCAGTTCGGCAATGGCATCACTGACAGCAATGCTCCCCTTGTGCAAGATTGCGATATGACTGCAGATCTGTTCCAGGTAAGGTAGTTGGTGGCTGGACAGTAGAAAAGCAGTTCCTTCTGCACGATTCAGATGGGTGATGAGTTGTAACACGTCATCGACGCCCTCGGCATCCAAACCACTAAAGGGTTCATCCAGTACGATCAGTTCTGGACTTCCCAGTAAGGCCTGGGCAATAGAAGCACGTCGCTTGTTGCCCAGTGACAGATGCCTGATTTTGAAATCCTTGAAACGATCTATCCCCAGCAATTGTTCGACCTGCTCTGATGTGCGAGTTGGCTCATCACAAAGCAGGCGGGCATGTTGCAAACATTGTCGAACTGTCAGGTTGGGGTGCAGACTGGGTGTGTCAAAGATACCGACGATACGGCCTCGGGCGAGATGCAAGTCGCTGGGTTGCTTATCGAGTATCGTAATGGAACCACTGTTAAAGGATTGCAAGCCCAGGATGCATTCGAGTGTGGTGGTCTTGCCGGAACCGTTCAGGCCTACCAGGCCATGAATTGATCCGCGCTGGATTTGCAGATCCAGATTGCTGATGACTTCGAAATCGCCGTAGCTTTTATTGAGTCCGGAAATAGAAAGAGCGACTGCACCGTTGCTGGTACTCATGGGCAGAAATGGAAAGCTCGATGTGAGTTGTTGTTCAGAGGATCCCTACTCCAGGTATTGCCCGGCGGCTGCACTTCAGCCGCCGGGCAATGACTCTTAGTCGACAAACAATTGGTCAACCTGAACTTCTTCGACCGTACCGAACTGTTCAAGTTCCTCGGTGTCAATGATGGAAAGATCGCCCACAATAGAAATCAGTTTTGGACGATCCTTCACGTGTTGTTGTTGAAACTCCAACAGATCTTCCATGCTGGCGGTTTGCAGTTGCTGGTATCGGGCGCGCCGCGGGTCGCTTTCGAATCCCAGTCGTTCCCAGCTTCGCACTGCACCGATGACTTGACGAAAATTCAGTTTCGAAGTTCGATAACGATTGAGCGATGCGCTGACCGCTTCATCGAAGCGCTCGGAAGACGAAGGCATGTTATCAATCAGATCGATAAAGGCTTCCAGTGCATCGACGGTTTTATCGGTCTGGGTGCCTATGGCGCCCAACATAATATTCTGGGCGTTCAACCTGCCGCCCTGAGAATAACGCGCCGAGGCTGAGTAGGCGAGCGCCCTCGCTTCGCGTAGTTCCTGGAATACCACGCTGGACATTCCACTGCCGAAGTAATTCGTATAGATAGAAGACATGACACTATCGTCTTCGGAGAACTCACCATCGGCGAACTCGATACGTACCTGGGCCTGGGCAGTTTGCTGATCGACCACCAGTAATTCGGTGTTGCTAACCTCGCGAGCCTGGCGGAAGCGATACTCCGGAGTATCCAGCAACTCACCCTCTACGATGTGATGACGTCGCAAGACTTCCACTACATCTTCCAGGGGCATTGAACCGGTGTAGGCAAGGGTATGCTTATAGTTCAACAGATCTGAGGGTAGCGTCAATAATTCATCCAGCGTGGTGTCGTTAATCTCTTCACTGCTAAGTGCTTCCAGCATTGGAGATTCTTCGCCATAGCGATTGTACATGTTCAGCGCCCTGGCGATTGCGGGGGGTGAACTCTTCTGGTCTTCCCGTGATTTCAGCAGAATACCCTTCAGCTGTTCCAGCGTCTGCTCATCGGTAGCCGGTGTGTTGACCAGTTCCATGGCCAGTTGCAGGGAATTTTCAAATTGTTCATCTAATCCTGAAACGGCGATGGCTGAGGAGTTTTCGCCGGAGCCAAAGCGAAAATCAGATCCCATGCGGTACCATTCTTTCTGCAACTCTTCGTTGCTCATGTTCTGCGTACCGGCAACGTTCATCAGTGCGGCGGACAGGCCGAGTTTCTCATTCTCTTCGGTGCCGACTTCTACATTGATTGAGAGCGTGAACAGGTCATTCAATGGATTCGGGGCATAATACAGTTCCACCCCATCAGCGAATTCCACCACCCGATAGTCGCTATCCACTTCCACGAAGGACGGCTCTATCTCAGAATAGTCCATGGCCAGCACCGCCCTGGCAAATTCCGATTGTCGGGTAGGATCGATGGTGACTGGATAGATCTGGGGTTTTTCAACCGGAGGAACTTCATGCTGTGCGTCCACGCGATACACCGCAACATAGTCATCACCGAAATACTTGTTTGCAGCATCGATGACATCCTGCTTGGTCAACTGCTCCATACGCTGAATCTCGGCGATGTGATGATCCCATTCCGCGCCTTCGATAAACGCCGTCCGCATCACGCTGACGCGTGCCGTATTAAATTCCTGACTGGCTTTTTCATTCTTCTTGAAATCATTGATGATGGCCGGAATGATCCAGTCTTCGAAATCTCCAGCCTTGATGATTTCGATCTGGTCTAGTAAGAGCTGCTCGACCTCTTCCAGGCTCTGGTCGCGCTTCGGCGCACCATACAGTTGCTGCACGCCGTAATCATTCAGGAACATCGGAGATGAACCGGCACCCGCCACCAGCTGTTGCTGATTCAGATTGAGATTGATAAGTCCGGCAGTGCGATTGTCCAGAATCATATCCACCATGATCAGCGCTTCCTTTTCACTGCTTGTATTGGCAGCGGTGCGAAACGCGATCTGTACCTGTTCCTGGCCGGGGTATTGTACGGTTCTACGCTCAGCACCCTGCAGCGGTTGTTCAACCCAGGGGCCTACGTCAGCAACAGCTTTGGATTCCCAGTGTGCAAACTTCTCGCTGATCAGTGCGATGGTAGCTTCACTATCGATATCCCCACTCATGAAGATGCCCATATTGTTGGGCACATAGTAGGTGTCGAAGTAGTTCCTGATATAGACCAGCGAAGGATTCTTCAGATGATCGACCGTGCCGATGGTGGGTTGTTGCCCGTAGGGATGTTGTTTCCACATCAGTTCATCGACTGCGGTGCCGATGATGCGACCGCTGTTGTCCAGGGTTCGGTTCTTCTCTTCATAAACCGTTTCGAGTTCGGTATGAAATAGACGGAATACCGGATTAACGAAGCGGTTGGATTCGATTTCAGCCCACTGTTCCAGGCGGTTGGAAGGCAGCCCTACCTTGTAAACGGTTTCTTCGTACGAGGTGTGCGCATTCAGTGCCGTGCCACCCATGCCGTTGTAGAGCTTGTCGATCTCGTTAGGAACTGCGTATTCGGCGGCTTGCTGTGCCTCGCTGTTGATTTCCGCGTAAATCTCGGCGCGCCTGGCTGTGTCGGTTTCCAGGAAGTGTTCCTCATAAAGCTCAACAATTCGGTCCAGGTGGGGGCGCTCGGCTTGGTAATCCAGGGTGCCGAGATTCTGATTTCCCTTGAACAGCAGGTGTTCGAGATAGTGAGCCAGTCCCGTGGCATCGGCCGGATCATGTTTACTGCCGGCGCGCACTGCTATCTCTGCATAAAAGCGTGGTTCTTCATGGTTTTCAGTAAGGTAGACCCGCAGCCCGTTATCGAGTTCGTAGATGTGAGCATCCAGCGGATCCTCCTCATTGGGCGTATTGATGCGCCGGTAACCCACCATTTCTTCGACGGCCTGGGTACTCGCCGTCTGGGCAGATTCAGTAGCAACAGATACTTGGGAAGGCGATTGCTCACTACAGGCCGCCAGTGCCAGTACTAAAAGCGGCGCAAGAAAAACGCTGTACCATTGCCTTTTGACGAAGCGGGTAATCATGTTGAAACTCCTGATTTGGTGATCCTGGGCTAATAATCCCTAGTTTGGCAGATTATCCACGCTGACGCGCATATTTCTAATCGCTGTCTGGCCATTTCCATCGGGAATCGCGTCCAGTACCACATTGACGGCATTGCTCTGATTCTCCACGAACTGGTCATACTGGGACAATTGTGTCCCGTCCAGGTCGTCTTGCAGCCGTGTTCTGGCACGATTGAAAGCCAAGCTGCGATCCGCCACTGCAGTAGTCATGCTGCCATCGGCTGCCACAATGGCGCCGTAGTTATTGGCCTGGGAGAACACTTCATCCATTAGTACATCCAATACCAGATCCTGAGTCGCACCGCTTAGACTGCCGCCGGAATTTGGCAAGGAATTGGAATACAGCTCCCGCAGTGCCTCCTCCCGTACGATCAGATCATAATCACCCAGCAATGAACTCTGCTCTTGGGTCAGTACATTGGAAAGATTGCTCAACAGCGCATCCGGTCCGAATATGGCGGCGGCCTGTTCCTGTGTCAGATCTCCAGACAGCAGTTGCCCCATCATCTGGTAACGCGAGTCGGCATAGTTAATTAACGCATCTTCTATGGTTTCCCGATTTGCAGAGCCGATACCCAGAGAATCGAGATAATCGCTATACAGCACGACACCTGCCTGCGCCAGTGAACGGGTCATATCGGGGTCACTGAACATAGCCAGCGGGCTTGAGCCGCTTCTGCGCACTGGTCGAGTGCGGGCGACTTCCTGTCGCGCCTGCTCCAGCAAGGCTTCGTAGTCAGGGTCAGTCTGCTCTCGCGCTTCCTGCAGGGCCTGGCTCAAATTGGAAAGCTGGATAGCAGCAGACTGTATTTGACTCTGCAGTTCCTCCAATTGGGCTTCGGATTCCATGCGCAAGCGAGTGTTCGCTTCTACCTGCTCATTCAGCTGTTCGCGAAAACCTATGGCAGACTCCAATTGACCCTGCAATTGTGAATTACTGGATTGCAGGTTCCAGGTGATTAGACTGAGACCGCCTACGATAATCCCACCAACAAATAGAGGCAGTGATTTCATGACTAAGGACCCTCTGAACAAGTAGTTGACCACTCTGGCCCACAGCCAATTCTGCTATCAAGGCGTGCTGACCCAGGAATGTGTTGACCTTGTAAGTTAGTACCCATGTTTCCTCATCGTTGCCGGCGTTGCTGCATTACTTTGTCAAATAGATCCCATGCCCCGGGAGTGAGGTCTGAATCAGGTCGGGCGGTTACATTCAATTCCACGTAGTTTGGATCGGCACGCGTATAGGGCTGCCACTGCGGTAGTCCCGTACCATTTGGATTGCCGGTCCTGGCGAAATTTACCCAGTAGTCGGACATGATGTCAGCGATCTGACGATCCTCTGCGGTGGCCGGGTTGCGCAATGTATGCGTGTTATCAAATGCGTAGGCTATTTCAGCAGCATGGTAAGCACCCAGCTCATCCTGCATGGGACCCGGAGGGCGGTGGCTGAAGAAATAGAGGTAAGCGTCTTCATCGACATTGGCAGTCATCCGCACCCAGGTGAGCGAGTTCCAGCCGAAGCCACCATCACGATATCCGTCCAGCGTCGATTTGCGCAGATCGCTGGCGGGATACAGCTGAAGGTATTCGTCTGCAAGGTCACCGTAAATCTCTCTAGCGCGCGAAATGTGCACATCGTCATTCTCGGGAATACGACTCAGTGCTCCAAGTGTGGTGCCTTCCTCGGCATTATAACCAATTAGAGCTGGCACCTTGTTCTGCTTGCCTTCGGAAAAAAGATTGAAAGGCTGATCTGGAATAACCCAGCCGTCGACAATGCCATCGGTGCGAAAACGAGTTTCTACCGCCGCGTTGTGTAAATCGAGTGCCGGAACAGCACGTAATGCCTGAAGTGAATTAGCATTCAGGGATTCGCCCAGGCTGGCTCCCTGGCTGGCAGCCTGGCCGAGTGTCATTCGAGGGTCGAGTCGGGCACCGCTCTCTCCGATTGCTTTATGAAACAAACCTTTTGCCAGCGGCGAAGCCGCCAATAAATTCACGCTCCAGGAACCGGCTGACTCGCCGAAGATCGTCACATTGTCCGGGTCGCCGCCGAAGGCAGCGATATTGCTCTGAACCCATTGCAGGGCTTTGATCTGGTCCAGCACGCCATAGTTTCCAGCGGCGTTGTTGCCCGACTCATCGATCAACTCCGGATGCGCGAAATATCCAAATACACCGAGCCGGTAATTGATGGTCACCAGTACCACGCCTTTCTGCGCCAGGTTCGTTCCATCGTAAGTCGCAGTCGCACCGCTGCCCCGGGTCAAGGCACCGCCGTGAATCCACACCATGACCGGCAGTTCTGCATTGGCTTCTTCTGCAGTCCAGACATTTAGGTACAGACAGTCCTCACTGGTGAGGCGTGCCGGACGATAGAAAAATGAATTCTCCGCATACGGCTCCTGCATACAATTCGGCCCGAATGCCGTCGCAACCAGTTCACCTCCCCAATTGCTGGGATCGGCCGGTGGTTGCCAGCGTCTGTTGCCGGTGGGAGGTGCGGCGAAGGGAATACCCTTGAAAACGCTGACGGAATCGCCGGGTCCGGTGGTTTCTCCAATAAGTGCTCCCTGGGGAGTATCCAATACAACCGAATCGGCCAGCAGGCCACATGAAAAACAGAAGGCTAAGGCAGCCAATAAAAATCGCATCGTTAAATCCTCTTCGTTGTCAGTGTTAGTCAGTCAGCAGGGGATTGGTAGTGAATCGCAATCCAGAATACATCCAGAAGAATTCCACTGTTGTTTCGCACTACACTTTTTATTCTTTTCTCTAGTTTCTAGCCTACTATTGCACCTGAGCCATCTGTGCGTAGCCGCCCCAATAAGTGAACGGGCAACTCAATATTAGCAAGGTCTTGTGCTTCATTCTTGCTCCAGCGAGTTAGCAGTGGGGTAGTGTAAGAAAAACGGGACAGAAATCATATTGTTATCCCTCGTACCTCACAGGCACTTGGTCGCTAAATAGTGACGGAAATTGCGAATTGGGGCGTATAATCCTTGAGTTGAGTCCCTGATTCTAGAAACACCGGTATTTCTATGCCTGCTTTTCGTAACTTATTGATAATGCTTATTTTTAGCTGTCTCATGGCGGCCTGTACCAATGCGTCTTACCGGCGCAGCGCCGACGATGAGAGCTACCAGGCGATAGCAGACAAGTCCGAATTGGTCCCGGGCATGAACTCGGGCGTGGTCGTCGATGAGGAACAGATCGTTGATCTCAGCGCTTACCAGACCAATAGTGAATCCTTCGAATTCCTCGACAACGAGGCGGACAGCGAGATTGACGCGCGCATACTCCCTCTCAATGCTGCCCTGGACCTTGCATTTCAGCACAGCAAGGATTATCAGACCCAGAAGGAACGACTCTACCTGGAAGCGCTGGCACTGACCCTGGATCGCTACCGTTACGTCCCTGCGTTCACGGCCACGGGCAGCGGTGACTACCAATGGGACACTGAGGATCAATTCGTCACCGACATGCAGGCATTGACTGGCATGCAGGACCTGAATACCAGTGAATCCACTTTCACTACTACCAGCCTCGGTGCCCGCTATTTTCTTAAGAGCGGTGGGGCTATCGCCCTGAACCTGACCAGCAACTTCACCCGCTTTCTTACCGGAGACGTCAGCGAATTCGGTACCGGCGCATTGATTGGTTCATTCACCCAACCGTTGATCAGAAATTTTGGAACTGATATCGAAACCGAAGTGCTGATGCAGGCTGAACGCGACCTGCTTTATCAGCTGCGGGATTTCACCCGTTTCCGCAAGAGTTTTGCCGTGCGCGTTGCTTCTGATTACTACTCGATACTGCTCAATCGAGAGACTGCCACGAACAACTACGCCGGCCTGTTGGCGAATAACCTGTCACTGGAAAGAGAGCAGGCTTTTCAGGCAGAGGGACTCACCACCTTGCTTGAAGTGGGGCGCTTGGAACAATCTTCGTTGCAGGCAGACCTGCGTTGGACCTCATCGATTACCCGCTACAAACGCAGTCTGGACAATTTCAAGATACTTATCGGTCTTGATGCCGATGATACTATTATTCTTGACGATAACGAGATGACGCTGATTACTGAGACGGGTATGGACAGTCCCGATATCAGCCTGGAGCAGGCCACTGAAATGGCGATCCAGACACGTCTGGATTTATACACCCAGTTGGACCGCGTGCAGGACAGTGCAAGAAGAATTGAAGTCGCCGCCAATGCTCTAAGCCCGACTCTGAATCTCGCCCTGGTAGCCTCGGTACCGAGTTCCACCTCGCTGACACCTGGAGAACTCGACTTCGAAAACACCGTTTATAGCGCAGGCCTGGATGTGGACCTGCCGGTGGATACCAAGCTGGAGCGGAATAATTACCGGCGCAGCCTGATCGACTACGATGCGACAACGCGAGACTATCTTCTAGCGCTGGACGAGATAAAACTCAATGTATTAGACACCTGGCGACGCATGAACGAGGCCCGTAAGAGTTACGATATCAGCGTGACCAGCGTGGAGATCAACGAGCGGCGTGTCGAAGAGGCGGAGCTCCGGGCGGAACTGGGTCTGGGTGATATTCAGGACACGGTGGATTCACAGAATGATTTGACGGCAGCGAGAACCGAGCTGGTGAGTTCTATCGTCGAACATAATATTGCAAAACTGGAATTTTGGAGAGACGTAGGCTTACTCTATGTCGATGACAATGGACAGTGGGAGGAAGGTATCGATGAGCCTCGATAAGCCAGGTTTTCTGTCGCAGTTAAAAGACCGGATTCCTCAACCGGTGCAGGAATCAGCGGCAGCTATGCGGTCTCGCTTTCTTGCCGCCAGCAAGCCTGTTCAGTACACAGTCAGCGGAGCTGCGGGTGTGCTGGTACTGTTGGTACTTTTCAGCTTTGGTGGTAATTCCTCAGATTTTGAAAGCAGCATCACGTTTCAGGCGCGCCGCGGCGACCTGGATATTACGGTTTTGGAAGGGGGCTCGCTCGAGGCCATGCAATCCCAGGAAATCCGCTCCCGCATCAAGGGGCGTGAAGGCGTCAAGATTCTCAATATCGTCGAAGAGGGGTATCAGGTGACCCCTGCCGATGTAGACGATGGACTGATTCTGGTGGAACTGGATAAGTCCCAGCTGATCGACCAGCAACTCAACCAGGAAATTGCGGTTGAGACTGCAGAAGCCACCTTTATCGAACGCAGGGCCCAATACGAAATTCAGCTGAATGAAAACATGACCGAGCTGAACGATGCCCGTCAGGAGATGCGCTTTGCACGCCTGGATTTCGAGAAATTTCTGGGTGGCAACGTGGTTACAGAAATCATCGAACAGCTGGAAATCGAAGAACGCCTGGCTCGGGTCGAAGCGGCCGATCTGGCGGCAGTAGCAACTACATCGGCACTTTCAGACGATAGCACACTGCAAAACATCGCCTCACAAAGAAGCGCCCAATCTGCATTCGATCCTACTGACCTGTCATCCATCCCGGAGCCGATGCGCGAGCGTATCGAACAGATGATGGCCGAAAATGATGGTGTGCTCCCGGCAGAGATGCTGGAGAGAATGCAGAGTTTCACACAGGGAGGCTTTCCCGGTGGAGGGCGCGGACCGGGTGGGCCCGGCCGTGGCCAGAATCGCGGTCAGGACAGGGGTCAGGCTATTGCGGCGGCACCTGCTGTGTCTGTTCCGGATGGTCCACGTAGCAATAGTGAGCCCACCGAGCTGAGACTGGAGCCGTTGGCAGCGGAAGGCCCGGACTTTGAAGTGACCCTGCTAATGGATGATAGCTACATGGCAATCCGCGATACCCTGGACTTCACTCAATATGCGGATATCGAGAATCTGGAAGATGGCGAGGCCAAGCAGCAACTACGATCACTGCAGGATGACCTGCAGGTTTCTCAGGAAGAGTACCTGCTAGCCCAGGACCGTATCGAAGGGCAACGCCGGCTGGAAGACCGCGGTTTTATCACACCGACAGAACTGGAGGCAGAAGAACTCAATCTGAGCAAGTCGCGCAACAAGGAGGCGGAGAAAGAGACCGCGCTAAGCCTGTACATTCAATACACGTTTCCTAAAGACGCGGAGCAGAAACTGTCCGATTTTGAAAACGCCGTGATGGGCTATCAGCGTCAGCTCAAGGAAAACATTGCTGAGAAGGCCCAGGAAGAAGCCAGGTTCAGCTCCGCCGAACGCAAGTTCAACCTGGAGCGGGTGAAACTGGCGGACATCAACGAGCAGATCGAGCTGGCTACTATCCGGGCAGAAAGACCAGGCCTGGTGGTCTATGGTGCGTCGAACCAGAATTCGCAGCGCTACCGTGGCAGTAGTCAGGAAGCGATCCAGGAAGGTGCTACCATCCGGGAACGCCAGGCGATACTCACTATTCCCGATATGCGGGAGATGGCGGTCAAGACTAATATCCATGAATCGGCAGTGCAGCGAGTTGCGGTTGGGCAGCGTGTAAAAGTGTCAATTGACGCCTTTCCCGATCAGGAACTCACAGGCACTGTAATCAAAGTGGCAGTAGTCGCAGATTCGGCCAATGCATTTATGAATCCTGATCTTAAAGTTTACCCCACCACTATAAAGATTGATGGCACCCACGACTGGCTTCGCCCCGGTATGAGCTCCGAAATTGAAATTCTTGTACAGAGTCTTGGCGATGTGATCTATGTGCCAGTGCAGGCAGTGACTTACTGGGACGACAAGCGAGTAGTTTACGTCGCAAACGGCGGCAGCCCGCAACGCAGAGAAGTGGAGATCGGCGCTTTTTCCAAATCATATATCGAAATCACCAGCGGACTGCGGGAAGGCGAAGAAGTGCTGCTGCTGCCACCGCAACAGAGCCTGACGGATGTCGGTGCCTGATTTTCGACCGTTACCATGACTACCCTCGATTCCCATTCCGCTCAAGGGGCAATCCCTAGCCCCGGACTCGTTGCTGGCCAATCGGTCGTCGCGAGACTGGAAGACATTCGCAAGACTTATTACATGGGAGCATTGTCGGTCGAGGTATTGCATGGCATCTCACTGGATTTCTATGCCGGAGATTACATCAGCATCATGGGTCCATCCGGTTGTGGCAAATCAACTCTCATGAATATCTTGGGCTGCCTCGATCAAGCCACCGAAGGAAAGTACTACCTTGGTAGCGAAGACACTTCGCAGTTGGGAGATGACGAGCTATCCGGCATTCGAGGAGCCAGGCTGGGATTTATCTTTCAATCCTATAACCTTATTCAGCAGCTGGATGTGCTGGAGAACATCGAGATGCCTCTGTTCTACCAGGGTTATTCCGAATCTGAGAGTCATGAGATTGCCATGGGACTGGCCGAACGGGTGGGCCTGGAGGACCGACTGGATCACAAACCCTTCGAATTGTCCGGCGGTCAACAACAACGGGTAGCAATTGCCAGGGCGCTAGCGGTAGATCCACTGATCATCCTCGCGGATGAACCGACCGGTAATCTGGATACAAAATCTGGCGCCGAGATTCTGAAACTATTTGATGACCTGCATGCTCAGGGCAAGACCCTGATCATGGTGACGCACTCCGATGAACTGGCGGAGCGAACCAAACGGGAAATTCGGCTCATTGATGGCACGGTGGAGAGCGATGAGCGACTTCACGCTTGATACATTTGTAGAACATCAAGCTCGGGCAGCATCTCGCTCGAAATTCAATCTGGTGCGTTTCAAGAAAATCACCCAGGTTGGCGTCAAGAGTATTTTCTCCCATGGCTTGCGTTCCATGCTGACCGTACTCGGCATCGTCATCGGTGTCGCCGCAGTTATTGCCATGCTGGCAGTGAGTGAAGGCGCCAGCTTCGAAGCTCAGCAACAGTTTCGCGATCTGGGTGCCAGCAATATCCTTATCAAGAGTGTCAAACCAGCCGCAGTCGAAGAAAGTACCCAGCGAGGTTTCGGTCCTCCACAGGCGGTGATATACGGACTGACTAATGCCGACATCACTACCATTCGAGACACCATACCGGGAGTCTCAAATGTTATCGCTTCGCGTATTGTGAAGAAAAACGTGTGGAACCTCGGTATCAGCATGAACACAGATGTTGTTGGCACTGCGGTGGACTATCCTATTTCGCGCAACTACAACCTGCGTGCCGGACGATTTTTCAGCGAATCGGAAATGCGGGACCATGCCAATGTGGTGGTGCTCAGTGACGAGGTCGCCAGCGAGTTGTTTCCAATTGACAATCCTCTCGGAAATTCCATTAAGATTGATAGCGATTACTACAACGTCGTCGGCATCATGGAGTCCGAAGGATTTTCCAACCTGGGCCAGAATCAGGCGGGAAGTTCTAACGCCGCGCCTTCTCGAGTGTTTATTCCATTCACTGCATCGAAAAGTCGTTTCGGTGAGACCACTACCCGGCAGACGGCTGGTGGGATGGAATCGGAGACAGTCGAGCTGCACGAAGCCATTATCCAGGTGGAAGACCAGGAAGCGGTTATTGAAGTCGGTGAAATCATCGATCAGATCCTGCAGCGCCGACATCGGGATGTTGATTACACGATCGAGATACCACTGGCACTGTTAAGACAGGCAGAGGAGAGCGCCTTGCGTGATCAAATCGTTGCCGGTGCCATTGCCGGTATCTCACTGTTGGTGGGCGGTATTGGCATCATGAATATCATGTTGGCCAGCGTCACTGAACGCACGCGAGAGATTGGAATTCGCCGCGCCCTGGGTGCCAAGAAGCGGGATATTATTGCGCAGTTTCTCGTCGAAGCAGTTATCTTGTCAGGCGTTGGAGGCCTGATTGGCGTGGTATTGGGTATTATTATTCCGTTTGTCATCTCAATCTTCTGGGGTATGACTACTATCGTGACGCCGGTTGCTCCGATATTGGCGTTTTCGATCTCTGCTATGATCGGGGTTGTATTCGGGATTTACCCAAGCATGCGCGCAGCGGATATGGATCCGGTCGAAGCATTACGACACGAGTAACGAGCCGAATAATTGCATAACCCTGAAGATTGTCTTGCAGGACATTCTCTTAGCTTTGTGATGTCATTAAAAACTACCCTAAGAACAGCCTTTCGAGAATTTCAGAACCGGCTCGCATACCACGATGCACTTCCTCAGTTGGTTGTGCTGGGGATTATCTCCGGCATCGCAGCGTCGTTGCTGATAGTCGCGTTTCGCTGGTTGGTAGAAAATGCCTCTTTCTTCATGCTGGCAGGAACCGGGGATGGCTTCGAATCATTGTCGCTTTCGGTGCGCTTTCTGTTGCCACTATCTGGTGCGCTGTTAATCGGTGTGGCGTTGCATTTTGTGAGTGCACAGGACCGCTCCGTCAGCGTAACCCATGTACTCGACCGCTTGCATAATCACCAGGGCAAGCTACCCGTGAAAAATATTCTTGTGCAGTTTCTGGGCGGGTTCGTGGCGTTGGTTTCCGGCCAGAGTGTGGGACGTGAAGGTCCTGCAATTCACTTGGGGGCCGGGATCGCCTCCCTGTTAGGTCAATGGTGGCGGCTGACGAACAATAGTCTGCGTACGCTGGTTGCCTGTGGCTCGGCCGCGGGCATTGCTGCTTCTTTTAATACACCCATGGCGGGTGTGGTGTTTGCCATGGAAGTCATTCTGATGGAGTACACCGTTGTCGGTTTCGTCCCGGTGATAATCGCGTCTGTTGTCGGCGCGACAACCAGTCAGCTGGTGTTCGGCAGCGATATCAATTTCATGATCGCAGCTTCCGAGGTCAATGTATTACTGGAAATGCCATACATGGTGTTCTGCGGATTAGTGTTCTCGGTGGCGGCCGCCGGATTTATCCGCTTGCACCTCGCCTTCTTCCAGCTTCAGTCCTATTCGATTGTATTGAGGTTAACTTTTACCGGACTGGTGACTGGTGCTGTGGCTGTTTTCGTTCCGCAGATCATGGGTACCGGTTATGACACACTCAACGCGGCCATGCTCGGCAATATCAGTGTGTGGCTGCTAATTTTAATCGTGCTGGCCAAGCTAGTCGTAACCGCCATGGCAACTGGCATGGGGATGGTTGGAGGTTTGATCGGGCCGTCGCTGGTAATTGGTGGTTGCCTCGGTGGACTATTGGGCATACTCGGCAATGTGCTGGTCCCGTCTGCTTCAGATACGGATTATTATGTGGCTATTGGGATGGTGGCGATGATGGGTGCAGTGCTCAATGCTCCCCTGGCGGCACTGGTTGCCATCCTTGAGCTGAGTAACAGTCCCGGTATTATCTTTCCCAGTATGCTGACTGTCGTGGTGGCCTGTCTCGGCGTGCAGCATCTCTTCAAATACAAAGGCATATTCGCAGAACAGCTCAAGATCGAGGGACTCAATCTGTCGGCTGAAGCGGGCAAGGGCTTCTTGAGTCGCATCGGCGTGCGTAGTGTAATGAACAGCTCATTCCTGCAAACCGGGGCGACAGTCAACTGGCAGCAGGCGCAAGAGCTGGTTGAGAGTAATCAGTTTTGGTTGGTAGTTAATCAGGTGGAACGAGAAGCGCTGCTGCCGACAGCAGAACTTGCGCGCTTGATGGATGAAAAAACTGCGGCTGAAGAAGCTGGCGAAGACATAAATCTGGCAGATCTGAGTGAGAAAATGGTAAATACCGGCAGGCTGGATTCACTGGCCAATTTGCAGGAAGCCAGCAGTCTGATCAGCAGCAGTGGTGCCGAGGCATTACTTGTACTGGATTCATCTTCGTTCCCCAACTATAAGGTCATCGGTGTCATTACGCGGGAAACCATCATGAACTACTATGGAATGTAATACTTCACCATGAATAGCGTTGTGCGGCTAATTCTCAAAAGTTTCCTACCTGGCGTATTAAGCTTCCAGGCCATTGCGGCTGACAACTCAATAATGTGGATGCCTTACGATGAATCTACGGATCTGGCGACTCTGGCGGCACATGAAAACGACAGCATGCATTACTCGCTGCTCAATTCTAAAGTGCTGGATAAGAATTCATTGTGGGAACCATACTCCAGAGAACTGGACAGATTCGGTGCTGAAAACTATGAGGCTCTCAAACCGTTAATACTCGATCGGCCGATCTCATCTATTCAGAATGCAGTAGCAGCGGGTCTGCTGACATATGAGGCGCTTACCACTTTTTATATTTACAGAATCCGGGAGATTGAATCGGACGACTCAAGGTTTATCAATGCTGTCATCGCGCTGAATCCGGTGGCGATAAATCGTGCGCGCATGTTGGATGAGCTGCGCCGGCAGGGGAGAGGCGTTCCTGCGGATTCAATATTTGGCATCCCGGTACTGCTCAAAGACAATATTGGCGCGGCGGGTATGGCCACTTCCGCCGGCGCGATTGCTTTGCAGAATAATTACACAACCAATGCTTTCGTTACCGAGCGTCTGTTGGAAAATGGCGCAGTAATCCTCGGCAAAGCCAATCTCAGCGAGTGGGCTTTCTTCTTCTGCAACGATTGCCCGTCCGGGTATAGCGCAATGGGAGGTCAAACCCTGAATCCCTACGGTCGCTTCGAATTTGGTACAGGCGGCTCGAGTTCCGGTAGCGGCGCCGCGACTGCGGCGAACTACGCCACGGTAGCCATCGGATCGGAAACCTCGGGCTCGATACTGTCACCCGCCAGCGCCAATTCCCTGGTCGGTCTGAAACCCACCACGGGCACCATAAGCAGGAGCGGGGTGGTGCCTATCTCGGCAACCCTGGACACAACCGGCCCGATGACTCGCTCGGTTGCTGACGCGGTGATCCTATTCAATGCCATGACCGGCTATGATGAGAATGATTTGGCGATGCCGTTACTCAGTGCCGACTTCGCCCTGGAATACCGCACAGTGGATTTGACTGGCAAACGCCTGGGTGTGTTAGAAAGTTTTGCAGATAATATGTTCTATCAATCTGCTCTGGGTTTGCTGTCTGAGAATGGCGCCACCATTGTTGAGGTACTACTGGATTACGAACGTAGCGAAGGCTTCAGCGAGCTGTTGGGGGGAGAGATGGTGAGAGACCTGGCGCTTTATCTGGAATCCTATTCCGCGGATGAAGTACAGATTGACTCGATAGCTTCTTTGCGAGCTTTTAACAACAGCGACATGGATACACGTGCACCTTACGGCCAGGGACTCGTCGATATGATGGATGCTCTCGAATTCAGTGCGGCAGAATTGGGATCCCTGGCTGACGACCTGCAATCCGGTGCTCGTGCTGCCCTGCAGCAGTTGTTCAATGAATCCAACCTGGATGTTTTGCTCTCCATCAACAACCGCCATGCCGGTGTTGCGGCGCTGGCGAATTTTCCTGCGTTGACTATCCCCATGGGATATGAAGCAAGCGGCAGGCCTATTGGATTAACTCTGATCGCTCCTTCCTTTCGCGAACAAGACCTTATCGATATCGGTGCCCGCTTCGAACAGCTGAGTGCTGCCCGAAAAATGCATGAACAATATCAATAAGATAGAAAAATCCAGCGCTAATGATCTGGCTCAATTTCGGCTGCAGGAGTAGGCTTGCAATTGCTTACTGTGTGGTATACAGTATCCTCACTGTGCGGTACATAGTAAGTGCAGTGGAGATTTCAAATGAGCGAAAAAGTCGAAGCCATGCGCTTGGAACTGCGTCGGGGTATCTTAATCCTTGCCGTAATGACTGCACTACGAAATGAACAATATGGCTATTCATTGCGTAAGGCTCTGGGGGCGGTAAATATCGATATCGAAGAGGGAACCCTCTATCCGCTGGTAAGGCGTCTCAAATCCTATGGATTATTGAATAGCCGTTGGAGTAACGAAGAAGGACGAAAACGGCGCTACTACAAGATCTCTGAACGAGGCGAAGAAATTCTGACCGTGCTCAAATCTGACTGGGAAAAGTTAAACACCTCGATTACATCTATTGCGGAGATAAGTACATGAATCTGTTTAAAGAACAAACTCCTCTGGAGAGATACATAGCCGAAGTTAAAAGCTATCTTCCCAGAAAATCCAGAAACGACATTGCTGAGGAATTGCAGACAAATATTGAAGCCAAAATCAGTGACATGCAAGAGACTTCAGGTGCAGCACAGGATGATGCGGGAGTAATCCAACTGCTAAGTGAATACGGTCATCCGCTGCGAGTAGCAGCGCAATATCAGGGCACAGGGCGCTCGCTTATAGGTCCTGATTTCTATCCCTTCTACAAGATTGCAATTATCGCTTCATTGAGCATTTCAACAGTAATACTAATCGCTCTCATTGCCATCGACTTTTTCTTCGGGCTGGATATCGGGGATGTTTCGCGCGTATGGATGTTTGTTAATACCTACATCTATATCTTCGGTATTATTACTGGCGCCTTTTTTCTTGCCGAAATAGTCATCGAACGGAATCATTTCCTGGACAGCTGGTCGCCTTCCAAAACGGCGCCACCAGATGAAGCAGTGGCTACTGCCTGGGGCGCGATTTTTTCAGTGGTTGCTGCGATTACCTGGTTGATTATTCTCAACATGGTGAATCTGGAACACAGTACTGCCGTGTTGCTAGGGCAAACCGGCAATCCTTTTCATACCCTGGTATTCTGGATGAAGATACAACTGGTCTTTCTGATTCCGCAATATGTCTATCTGATTATCGATCAGAACTGGAATCCCGCCCGGTTAGGCCTGCGCACAGCTACAGAAGCCATCCTGTTAGCAGGCTGCTTTGTTACGCAGAGGGTGGATACTTCTGCATTTCGAAGTACTTATGCAGACCTGCCCGATAGCCTGTTTTCACTGTTCAATCTGGTGGTTTGGCTCATGGTCATCGGCATTGCGATTTCGATACCCAAGCGCTGGTGGAAAGCGAAGGCGGCCTTTACCAGAAGTTCTCAACAGTGATATGTCCGGGAGTGCGCCGGCGGTGCTTGCGAAAGCCTCGGCCCTTCAGTACTTCGACCGTATCCTTAACCATGTCCGGATTGCCACATAACATGATTTGGGATACTTCAGTATTCAGCTGACGCCCGACACTTTCTTCCAGCGAACCATCTTCGATGCTGGTGGGCACACGTCCGGTGATGGTGCCGGGCACCTGTTCACGGCTCACGTATGCCTGAAATGAAAACTGCTCGGGATGATTGCTGCTGAATGTTTCAATCAATTCCTGGTAGCGCAGGTCAGCCTGGGTGCGAACTGCTTGCACAAGCACGATGTGTTGGAATCGATCCCAGGGTTCGGTGGTGTTTAGAATTGAAAGATAAGGAGCAATGCCGGTTCCGGTGCCTAACATCCAAAGTTCATCCGCTGCAGGAATCTCTTTCAGCACAAAGAAGCCGGTGGACTGCTGTTTAATCCAAACTTGATCACCGGAATCGAGCTTGACAAGCATATTAGACAATAGGCCGTCGGTGGCCGTATAGCAGAAAAATTCCAGGGGTCGTTGGCCTGGCGAGTTTAGATAGGAATAAGGTCGCGCTACACGTTCACCGTCGATATCGAGCGCCAGGCTAGTGAATTGACCAGCAGTGAAGTCATCGACGGCAGCATCGAGCGTTAACGAAAACAGATTCTCGGTCCAATGAATGTTGTCGACTACTGTGCCTTGAATCCATTGCGCCATTGTCATGCCCTGTTAATGCATCGCTTTTAAGTGGAACTATGGTATGAATTTCTATAGTCTCCTAGCAAGCACTAAATCGCATGGAAGCGCCGCTGTGCCGCAGTGAGATAATCAATCAGCAAGCAATAGAAACTAGAAGCGACCTTGTATTGCATTTGGCAGAAGTTGGAGAATTGAATGGGAATGTGGTTTGAGATAGCGTTGTGGAAACGCATATTTGCAGCGATGACACTCGGGGTAATCGTTGGCTCGATATGGGGGCCTGGCTCGGAGAGCATAGCCTGGATCGGAACCTTATTCATACGGCTGATTTTTATGGTAGTGGTGCCATTGGTATTCGTTACGCTGGTGTCTGGTGTTGTCTCCATGGGTGATCCCAGTAGATTGGGATCTCTCGGTGTGAAAACCCTCGCAATCTACCTGGCAACTACCCTGGCTGCGATTTCTATCGGGCTATTTCTTGCTGCCACCATTCAGCCCGGTGTTGGTGTGGATCTATCATCAACAACACCTAATGAAATTCAGGCTGCGATGCCGCTTTCCGAGCGATTGATGAGCATCATACCTAGCAACCCATTTGCGGCACTCGCTGAAGGCAACATACTTGCGATAATTTTCTTCGCGCTGCTGCTGGGGGTTAGTCTGCTTACCATAGGGGATAAAGGCAAACCGATTGCTGATCTCATGGAAGCAGGCTCCCATGTAATGCTACGAATTACACACTGGGTGATGGAGGTAGCACCGCTTGGCGTATTCGCTCTGATTACTTCGGTAGCTGGAAATCAAGGCGTCGTAGCTCTGCTGAACGTATTTACTCTGGCATTGGTAATTTTATTGGGCTGTATCTTACACATGATACTTGTGCACGGCTTTTTCATAATGCGATTTGTGCTAAAACTTTCTCCTGTAATGTTTTTTCGTGGGGTACGTGACGCCATGATGGTTGCGTTTTCTACGTCATCCAGTGCGGCTACCTTGCCAGTGTCAATGTCGGTAGCCGAAGAGAATCTCGGGATTAAACCAATCGTAGCCTCAACCGTATTACCGCTCGGTGCCACCATCAATATGGACGGCACAGCACTGTATGTCGGAATAGGTTCGGTATTTGCAGCACAGGCGTTCGGTTACGACCTCGGTATGACTGACTACATTCTCATTGCAGGTACCACCACCTTGGTGTCAATTGGAACAGCAGCCGTACCGAGTGCGTCTTTATTCCTAATTGCGGCGGTTATGGAAGTGATAGGCATCACGCCGGAACAGATCGCGGTTGTGGTCGGCTTCTTGTTTACATTCGACAGGCCGCTGGATATGTTGCGTACCAGCATAAACGTGGGGGGTGATCTTTCAGTCTCAACCGCCGTGGCTAATTGGGAGGGTGAGTTTGATCGGGAAATCTTCGACAGGCCATTGAAGTACTAAATCCACCCATTGAGTGCTTGCAGGGCTAAATCGGGGCCTACTCCGCATTTTTTACGTTTTAACCCTGGGAATGCTCCTCTTCACACTGACAAATTTACTAGAAGGCTTTCAATGCAGAGCTGCCAGCCAGCAATTTGCGGGAGTAATACTGTGTACACAAGTGCGATTTTCAGCGGCGAAAACTCTTGATCAGTTCACAGCTTGAGTTTGAGCAGGATCGCTTCCACTTTCTTGATATCAAATGGCTTGGGAATACTGCCAACCATATGCAGATTTAAATCGCGACCCCGGAGTTGATTGAGTTCGCGAGCCTTTCTTGATAGCCCGCTGACGATTATAATCTTCGCTCTGGATTTAGCTGCAGACAGATATTTCAAAATTTCCAGTCCTTCACGGGGGACTTCTTCTGTTTCCAGATCCTCGGAGGGCCGAGGTTGAGATCGAGGAAAATAACCGTAGGGTTGAATTGCTTGATTTGCGGAATAATTAAATCGAATTTGTTGACACTGCTTACCTGATAACCGACGTCGATTCCGACCTCTTCCAGGATGTCAGTTATTTCCTTGTTGTCGTCGACTAACAACAGACGGTATTTGCTCGAGCCTTGCTGATCAGATACTGACATTACTATCAACTTCCTTCTAAATTATCCCCAAGATATATCACGTTCTTACGCTTTTCTTACAATACATTATTCAGGTATTGCGGATTGAGCCACAAAGTAATGTGTGTGTCTATATTACATATTCTTCGTCAGAATGAGTAGCTATGCGTGGTGCCCAGGCGCGAATCCTCATCGAAGAAGATTAAGGGGATCCATTGTTGGACGTGATATGGCCCAATTGGCATTGATGGTGTAATCGATACCAAAAAGAACCAGGAACGAGTTACCTCAGAGATCTTTCTGCGGCTATGCCGATCTGCAAGGCAATGAAGAGATTATCAATCAACTCATTAAGCAGGTTAGGCTAAAAATAATACTGCAAGCTCATATAAATTGAGTCCGGGTTGCCGCCATATTCCGAACCAAACTGAAACTGCTGTTCAATCGGGACCTCGTTTGAGAAGTTAAAGTCATCTCCGGCAAAATGGTAGTAACCCATGGTCATATACAGATTGTCTGAAAGACTGTAATTGCCATTTATACTGAGAAACATCGAGCTATCGTCCAAATTCACTAATGACTGTAGGGATAGGCTAAGCAATGCGTTTGCCTGCCAACTAATCGCTGGAATCAGGTAGTTCTTACCCATCAAAAAAACACCACCTGCTGTAAAAGCCGCGTCATCCAGTTGCTCAAGATAGTTATCTGGGTTGCTGGAACCGGCTTCATTTAGATGATATTCAATCATGCCAAATACTCGTTCAGTGAAGGCATAGTCCACGCCGACAGAAGCTCGAGTATAGTCTTCATCTCCGCTAACATAGGCCGCTTCCAACCAGAAGCCAAGAACTCCCAATGCAGACTGAACACCAGCGCCAATCAGGTTTTGCTCGGCGAAGCGCATGGCTGTAAATTGATAATCGCTACCGGAAACATTGGTCAGCAGCTGAAAAAATGCAGCTGAATTCTCGGACTTTCCGTCAGGACCAAGGATAATACCCATATCCAATTCACCTAGCTGAGCTATGGGTTTTTGAAAGCGTACTGCGTCGATACCGGCTCGGTATTCGGTGTTCAGGGTTCTGACATCGAACGGCAAGAACACATCGCTGGGATTAATTATTCTGGCTGAGCCGAAGGTTATTGCCTGTCTGCCTATTGTAAGATCGCCACCTTCCATCTGAAATTGAACATTCATCCTGTCCAGGTTTTGCGGCACAATGTTTTTCTTGCCGGTGGGACCTATCGTCGGCCTGATATCGGTCAATCGATAACTCTGACGCTCTGGAACCATGAATGACTCTCCAAGCTGTTGCAGCTTGGAAGTCGAATCCACACCAACCTCATAGTGTAATTGCCAGACCTGATTGTCGTTAAACATGTCCAGCATGAAACGGCCGCTGTTTTGCATGCTGTAAATGCGATCGATTCGAATTGGACCGTCATCGATTGCATCCTGGATAACGGTATAATTTTTCAAGTAGCCGGAGAAGTTAACCTGGCTGAAAGCATCGATACTAACAGCGCTCAAAGAGAAAAACGCAAAGAATGCAAGGATGCAGCGCATAGGCTATTTTCTTTCGTCCAGATCTACTTCGCCGTCATGTAAATGAATAAGTCGGCTAGCTCGGTTCATGATTTTCTCATCATGGGTTGAGAACACAAAGGTCATGTTGTGGTTCTCATTCAATTCTTTCATAAGGTCGAGTAAGGCAATCCCGGTCTTGGAATCGAGATTGGCGGTGGGTTCGTCTGCGAGGATTATCTCTGGATGAGAAACCATGGCTCGCGCAACTGCCACCCGTTGCTGTTGACCCCCGGATAATTTGTTGGGGCGACGATCTCCCAGTCCCTCGAGACCAACCTGTTGCAGCATATCGGTGACCCGGCGTTTCCTCTCTGAGGCTTCAACACCCTGCAGCAGCATGATGTATTCAATATTCTCTTCGGCGGAAAAAACCGGAATCAAATTGTATGACTGGAAGATAAATCCAATATGGTCTCGCCGAAAATCGGAAAGTACCGCACCTGACATTGCAGCGATATTGGTACCGGATAATTCCACTGATCCGGAAGTTGGATTGTCGAGCCCCCCCAGCAGGTGTAGCAGAGTGGTTTTGCCCGAGCCCGAGGGACCTACGATAGTGGCAAACTCTCCTCGCACTATTTCAATCGAAACCCTGTCAACAGCCTTAACCATGGTTTCTTCGTCATCGCCGAAATAACGACAGACATCAGTGGTTGATATAACACCTGACATACAAACTCCTAAAGACTTCTCTGTAATGCTTCCGAGGGGATAATTCTGGCGGCAAACCTGGCTGGGTAGATAGCGGCAGCAATCGTTAGTATCACCACGTAGATTGGAAATTGAGTAAACTGTGCAATGTGAAATTCACCAAATATGTTGTTACTGATAGCGATGCCGGAAAACTCCATCTCGCCCAGTCCAATCCCATTTACAGAAGTCCAGCTATTAACTGCAAAACCCAGCAACATACCAATACCGCAGCTAATAGTTGCCAGTAGAAATGCTTCGCAAAGTATAAGTCTAGAGATTTCCGCCGGGCGCGTACCGATGGCTTTGATCACTCCGAATTCATAGATGCGCTCGTAAATTGACATGAACATGGAATTAATAACACCCAGCGATGCCAATAAAAAAAGCACTGCACCAACTACCAATGAGGAGTAGGCCATCAATTCAATGATCAGACCAATTTCTCTGTTTAGATCCAGCCAGCCAAGCGCCTCAATCTCTTCGTCATTAAGTTGTTTAAAGATCCCGCTGTCCGGATTTTCGGCGTCCTCCGGATTCACAAATGTCAGTACGAATTCATGGGTTTGTTGATCGGACATTGCCAGTGCTTTACGTGCCGCGGCAATATTAATAAAAACAAAATTGTCATCCAGCTCACGCATACCAAAATCAAGGATGCCTGAGATTCTGAACAGGGCCTGAGCAAGTTCACCGGTATTTGCCTCAGACAATGTCAGGACAATTCGATCACCCAGGTCGACCTCCAATAATTCGGCCATAGATTGACCGATGAGCAATTCACTGTCTTCGCCTGTTAGATACTCTCCTCGTACTACTGCCTGAGCTACTTTGCTGATGGTGTGTTCACGATCTGCATCGATGCCATAGAGCAAACCTGCGGAAACGTTATAGCTGGAGGAAATCATACCGGCGCTAATCACTCGCGGACTGTAGGATTGCAGCGATGCGTCTTGTGAAAGTGCCTGCTCAATTTCCATAGAATTTTCCAGGAAAAGATCGACATCCAGATTTTCCCGATATCCCACACGATGAATTTGTGCTTCACCACTGATTGTACTGGTGACATTTTCCACCAATAGGGTGAGCATGCCTCGCATTACTGCGTCAACAGCGATTAATGCAGTCAGGCTGAGGGAAATTAGCATAACGGTTAGAATGGAGCGGCGGGTATTGCGGAACAAATTTCGAAACGCCAGCTTTATCGTCTGCACTAGTTGCTCCGCATGGCTTCGGTGGGCGATATTCTCGCCGCTCTTAATCCGGCTGGAATACTGATAAGTAAGGCGAAACCTATTATAAACAGCAGTGGCATCCCAAAGACAAACAGGGATAATTCACCAGTGAGGTGGCTCATCATTATGCCGCCTACATCCATGGGCTCGGCGAGTTCAATACCCAAAAATGTAAACCAGGCAATGAGTGGCAACGAAACCAGTATTCCCGCTACCAAGCTTAAGCTTGCCAGCAGCCCGGTTTCGAGGGTAATCATCAGGGCGATTTTCAAAGGCCTGCTGCCGATTGCCTTAAGCACGCCAAACTCTCGAGTGCGCTCCAGTACCGACATGAGAACGGTATTGAGCACTCCGACGAAGACTATGAACACGATAAATCCCATGAAGAAATTATTGCCCTGCTTGTCGGCCTGCATGGATTGATAAAAGGTCGACTCCACAATTTGCCAGGGATCCACGGTTAATTCCGGCAGCTGATCCTGAAGGACAGCGGCTTGCACCCTGGCTTCACCATCATCTTTCAAAAGAATAGAAACTTCATGCACCGAACCATACATACTGAGAAATTCCTGCGCTGCTGTAAGTGGCAGGAACACTGTTGTCCGGTCTGGAGACGCTCTGTTGCCAACAATTGCCTTGACGATAAAAATATCATTGGCAATCGATCCATCTGCGCCCTGGGAAATAAGGATGAGTTCATCCCCCAGTCCGATATTCAGGCTGTTGGCTATCCCCGCTCCAATCATCGCCGAGTAATATCCTTCGGCGTCCAGTGCATTATCGATATACTCCCCGGCAGTAATTTTTGCAGCCAGGGTGCTGGTGCTTCGTTCTCTCTCTAGGGCAACACCTATAACCTGAGCTGGAGAATTGTCCTTTTCTGAATAGGCAATAGCGGGGGCAAAAACACGCAGGGTGTGACTCTCAATTTCCTCATTGGCATCGAGCAGCTCGCTCAGTCCCTGAGGATCATCTATTGTTTTGTGAATCTTTGGCCTTAGGCGATAGTCATCCAAGTGGATTTGGATATGGCCAGTATGATCCAGAATAAAGAAAGAGATGGCATTACTGTAGCTGCCCTCACTCAGGGAAAAGCTGAAGACACATAGAATATACCCGCCAGCCAAGCTTAGCGCAGTCAATAAAGACCGGCGACGTTGACGGAATATATTGCGATAGGCCAGTTTCAACAACAGCATCGGAAGCTTCTAAAAACGAGATCTAAGGTTTCGGAGCGTGAAGATAGATTCATCAACTTCCGGCGGATTAAATTGAAGATTGTCATAAATCACGATCGTCTTATGACCTTCCTTGTTCATTGGAATCATTTCAAGCCTTGAGGGAATTAACTTGCCAGAAAATTCTTTCAGTTCCGAGAACTCTAGCTTGCGAACCAATTCGCCTCTATCATCATAGAAATTCTGACCCACTGGAACCATATACTGTTTGTTAACAATGTAGTCTATCTTGCCCCATATAGTAACGGTTTCCTCTTTTGGGATCAGTACTATTGTATAAAGTTCGTCGGTTTCTTCCAGAGTAAGGAAATACTCTTCGGTCAGAGTGGTTTGTTTAACCAGATCATCATTGGTGAAATCACTGCCCATCCACGACCCCATCATCATCGAGGGCGGCACCTTGATTACCTTGTTAATCTTGGGCAGGTAGTTCCACATTTCCATATCCAGCTTCAGGGTGGCGATGCCTCGGTCTTTTCGAGGAGACAGAATTCGGATAAAAGAATTCTCCGTTCCCATCGAACTGGATTGCATTTCCATGGTGCGCTGATACTGTGGCGTTTCCACGATCATGGTCATGGTTGCACTGCTGGATTCGCCCTGATAAAGCGCCTCCATCTGGTCAATTATTTCTATCGCCGAGTCAGCGCCAAGGGCGAGACTGGAGTAGAAACTGATCAGTAAAATGGCAGGCCAGGTTCGATACTGACTGACTCGATTTGCTAAAA
>MDTC01090736.1_pt1 | contig 75855 bp, 61 predicted proteins | sample 811181 | NCBI WGS metagenome assembly MDTC01 (sample SAMN05326644, study PRJNA326480) | marine metagenome | isolation source: seawater | place: Pacific Ocean: North | collected 2011
GTCCTCTCGAGGACCGAACTCCATGCCTGCTTTTTTGACGTCATCGAGACGGAGCATAACCAGTCGGAACTTTTCGGCACTGCTATCAGTGGGAGTAACCGGAGCATCAACCGATCCAACTTCGGCATTCATTGCGGCGCCATCTTCGCCTTCGGCGGGAGATTCTTTTTCTCTGGCTAGAGTGGCACCGGAGTCTGCTCTCCATGCATCAAGGGCACGGTTGAGGCGCGCCACATCATCGAGGCTGTCATCGTAACTGGCCAAAAATTCCGCTGCGGCGTTGTCACCGGTTTGATTGAAAGACAGAGGCCAGTCGTGAACGAGGGTCTTGATTCCCTGGCGCGTCGCAGTCTGCCATATGGGCTCGGCATTGAGCAGATCCGGATCGGTCGCATTGACGATGGCGCCCCCTTCGCGAATTTTATCGCCGAGAATGCCGTGGACGGACACAGGAACACCGGTCGCTAGAGTTGTGTGTGCTGGTGAAGTCAGACAGGGAAAGTTAGGGCGCATCTTGTTAGTTTCGTCACCGTCTCGCGCGAGCAAGTCAAAAAACGGTGTGTCAGCCTTTTCAAGATAGTCACCGCGGAAACCCGGAATGCTCACCCAGATGACAACAGGAGGGCCGTCACCTCTGGACACGTTGGTTTCGGGCTCGTCCATTTCTTCATTGTTATCTCCGGTGGAGACAATCTCACTGGCCTTGCTCTGCTTGGCGCGAATGTCCGCTAGAATCTGCGGGGTGGACCGGTCGCCCTCCATGGCCACACGGGAAATCTTCACTCCTTGACTCCCGCTGTAGAGAAAGATGATGACAAATGCGAAGAGGAGGACGGCTATAAAAGTCAGGATCGAGCTGGCGAGAGATCGGAACATGTCGGTTACTATTCGAATTTGAGGCTTGGCGCAAGTGGTGGAAAGGCAGAAATTAAGGCCGGAGCAGGGCAGCAAAAGCGCCATCGTAACTATCTTCCCAAGGTAGGCAGCGTTTCACCTCTTCGACTTGGAGACCTGAAGATTCGATCACTGCCTCATTTTCCTCGTGATCGATGGAGCAGGTACTGTAAACGATGCGCCCGTCTGGTTTTAGGTGTTCAGAGACTCGTGCGAGCAACTCTCCCTGAAGTTTGGCCTGCCGTGAGAAATCATCCGGTTGCAGGCGCCATCGGACATCGACTCGGCGCCGTATCACACCACTGTTGGTGCAGGGAACGTCCAGCAGAATGGCGTCAAACTTTCGATCTTTGGGAAAAGACGAGTCTCGCGTCCAGTCTGCTTCGCGAATATCGACCTGGCTGGCTCCCAGTCTCTCAAGATTCTCCCGTGTTTGTTGAAGACGCTGACTCGAGCTATCAGTCGCGAGAATTTCTCCCTCATTCTGCATCATTTGGGCGATGAAGCCAGTTTTGCCTCCGGGCGCTGCGCAGGCATCGAGAATCGCTTCGCCCGGCTTAGGATCGAGGAGGAGGCATGAGTGAGAGGTGCTTGGGTCCTGAATGTAGATGAGCCCTTCGTTGAGCCATTCGGTGTTTGGAGGGCCGTTCAGCTGAAAAAAGTCGGGGTATTCCTTGCCTAGTAAATAGGATTCTGTCTCAAGCTTGACTTTTTCGAGTGCTTCCTTGTTTGCGGCGAGGGAGTTGATTCTAGCGAAAACTGAGGGAGGGGTGTTGTTCCACTTCAGTAACGAACGGGTGGCTTTTTCTCCGAACTGTTTTTCCCATCGTTCAATTAAAAATCCGGAGTGCGAAAATTGCTCCTCGAGCGGCCAGGTGGCGATGTCATCCTTAATTTTTTCTTCCCGTCGTAATGCGTTCCTGAGGATGGCATTTACAAGGCCTTTTTCGTGTGGTCGGGCGAGGTTAACCGTTTCGTTGACGGCCGCGTGATTAGCGATACCCGAACAGAAAATTTGGTAAAGACCGATGCGCAGAACGTTTTGTGTCGCCGGTTTGATCCTACCGTGGCGGAGTTGTTCTATAATTTCATCGACGAGGAAGAGATTGCGTATCGTGCCATAAAAGATTTCCTGCGCCAGTCCACGGTCTGCAGATGAAAGCTGAGCATTTTTTGCGAGGTCCGAGAGGATCTCGTCCGCGTAAATGGATGTGTCTTCCCAAGTATAAAGCGCTTTGAGTGCGCATTTTCGAGCGGACATGGAAGAATAAAAAGTAGAGAAGGGGAAGCTAGTTTGATGCGCTTAGCTTTTTGCGGATGGCTGAAGCGGTATCCCCGTCGACCACGAGCGAGACGGCGAGAGCGTTGCCAAAGTTTTCAAAATCATTGAAGCTCCAGACCACTTGTTTATCACGTGTGATCTCGATGATTTGTGGATTGTCAGGACCGGCATGGCAGTTGCCAATAATAAGGTTTCCGTTTTCTAGTTCCTGAAGGGTGGTGACCCATGCGAGGGTGATATCCTCAAGATCGTCTTGCTCAAGCTTCCACACGATTTCTTTCGCAGGATTCACTTCGAGGACGCTGTGCCCATTGCCGGTGGCGATGAGGTAGTTACCATTCCTTGCTTTGATCGCGTTAAAGCACTTCCCGCCGAATGAATCAGGCCCATGGCCTTTAGTGGGCTCTCTTCCAAAAAGTGGAATGGAGAATTCCCAAACTACCTCCCCCTCGCGGCCGTATTCCTTTATGACTTGGTCTGCTTCGTGGGCGACTAGGTAATGGCCATTCCCAAGCTTGTGGACTTGCCGGGTATCAGAGTGACCGTTGGGAGAAGAAACTCGAAGCGGGATTTCCTTGAGAAGTTTACCATCGGTATCGACCTCGATAATTCGACTTGAACCGGATTCGACAATCATGGTTCTGCCGTTTTCGAGTCTCTCAATGGCATGAATTTCATATTTTTCAGGGGTATTAGCCTCCGTTCTGTTATTCTTCGCGGCATCATAGCTCCAAACCACACCTTCGGTTAGGCACACCTCAATGATATTTTTCCATCCATCTTGAGTCAGAAGATTGAGGTCAGGCATCAAGTGTAGGTTGTGGACTGGTCCGTTCAGATTGTGCTGCCAAAGGAGTTTGTTCCCGTCAGACGGATCGACGATGGCGACAGAGCGTTTTCCTTCGGCGCCGATGACAAGTCGGTCTTCAGCGCTGAGCGAAAAGGATAGAGCACCAATAAGGATGGTGATAAAAGTGGTGGTCTTCATTGGGTCTAGTTGAAAGTTTGGGTGGCGATCGGCCAGTTGGATTGTAAGTGGGACGATTTAATCCAGCCTCTCAGATTGCCAGGAATATCAACGTAGCACCACTGGCCAGAAGTTTGCAAGGCGCGTACCTCTGATCCCGGCGGAAGAGCAATGACGATTTTGGCACTGGGTGAGGGTGCGGTGAGAGCGGTGGCATCAGAGGAGGTGATCGTCGAAAAATTCCTAGCGTCGATGTAGCGATTTTGATGGTGCTGAAGTGCGAAGCCTGCAACGCCAATTGTTATCAGGATGGTAGCCAGTGTCACCGTGACGGAGCGGTTCGGTCTTAGTCGATTGCTGAAAACGGCGCCTGCTGCGCAAAGTAATCCCATCCAGAGACAACAGGTCCCCGTCCAGCGACCCGCGGCGGGAGGCAGAATTCCTAGGAGTTGGCGTAGGGAGCTGTCATCAAATTCGAGAAATCCAAGGCGGATCCGGAGGAACTCAATATTTTGTCTGGCCTCTGGCATGCCGGGTTCTGCGATGACGGCCCGCCGCATCCAGACCATTGCTTCACCTTCGTTTCCAAGTCGGAAGTGAGTTGTGCCAAGATTGAAATAGAGCTCCGATGAGATCAGGCTTTTCTCAACGAGGCTCTGGAACTTAAGTTTGGCCTGCTCAAAGTCTTTGGATTCAAAGTCAGCGTTTGCCGATAGGAAAACTGCATCAGGTTCCTCGCTGAAACAGATTGAGCTTAACGCAAGAAAGAATGATGCGGCGAAGGGCGAAAGAATTGTAGTCGAGGGCTTCACTAGCGTTGGAGTTTTCGAAGGATAGAATGAATTTCGCTGGCTTCGTTTTTGGCGATTGGAGCGTCTGAGGTGAACTCGCCGCTGTAGAGAAGGTCCTCGCAGCGCTTCAAAAGGTTATCGACAACCTCAGGCGCCTTATCGGAAGCCTCGCTGTTCTCGTCTTTCCACAGGGTGAGAGAAGTGGAGACCGCATGATAGAATTCCTTCTTAGGTGCTCCGTCTTTCGGAATGCGCTTGAGTGACTGCCTGAAAGTGGTCGAAGTCTTTGGGTGATTCTGCTGATGTTTAAGTTGCCTCAACCAGCGGAATAATCCGAAGCCAAGAATGGTGCAGAAGGAGACTGAGAACAGGATCTGCATCGAGATGTAAAATACCCCAGGATTATCTGGACTAATCTCGGCAAGCCAACGCGGGGCGTTGAGCCGGATGTGCATCATGTCCTCAAATTTGGGATCCGGCTGTGCGGCTGCTGTCTCCCTTTCCGAGCCCCCGTTTGAGACATTGAGCGGTTGCTCTAGGGCTTCGTAGGAACTCCCATCCTTAGTGACCGAAATAGGTATGGAGTCCGTTTTCAGGGTGACGTATTCAGCACTAATCGGGTTGAAATAGGTTAGTTCAAAGGGTGGGATTTCGGCGGCCTCAAACTCTGGGATGATCACCTGCGAAAAGGTGACCGTGCCGGGCTCTATACCATCGGAGTCTTGCTCCTCGTTTAGTGTTTTAGCGGGGGTGAAAGTCTTCCAGTTTTTATCACTAACGGAAAATACCGGAGCTGACATGGTGCGGAGATTGCCAACTCCAGTCACTTCGAAGTCAATTGAAATAGGATCTCCAAGATTAAGCTCCTTGGTCGATGGTATCATCTTGATCATGAAGTTTCCTACACCTCCGGTAAAGCTGCGCGGGGCACCTCCGGGGAGCGGTTTCACCGTGGTAGTGACGGTATTAGTGGCGAGTTCCTTAAGGCTGGTGCGCGTGAAGAAGGCGGAGAGGCCTCTGCCTCCTCCTGATTCTACTACACGCACCGCGATAGTGCCTGGTCCAAGGCGGTGCTCGCCAGGCTTCAGAGCAAAAAACGTTGAGGGAAGTGCTGCCTCAGAGAACAGTGTATTGCCGATTTCCGAGGCACTTGTGCGGACATTGCGGAAGCCTTTGAAGATGAAGCTTTCATGCTCGAGTTGGGCGCGGACGACATCGTTGATTGAGTTCCGGCCGCGAACGTAACCTGTCATGGTAAAAGGTACAATTTCATTGACATAGAACTCAGCTTTTTCGAGTTCGAGTTTGCCGAATTCAGTGCGAGCTGAATTAGCGGTGTCGGAATTGTCGCGCTCGTAAATCGTCACCTGTATGGCCTCTGACTTCAGAGTTGCGTCCTTGAGTGGGACCTCGACGGCCGGGATTATGAAGGTCCCCAATTCAGTTCCTCGAACCGTGTAAAAATGGGTGGTCACAAAAGTTTTGACACCGTTGATGTTGAGAGAGTGCTGCTGTTTTCGCGACTGAAGAATTTCTAATCCGTCGGCCTCAATTTGGTTGGGAAGGTCGATATCACCTCCTGCAAATTTGAAGACAAGATTGCTATACTCTCCAACTGGAATTCGGTTGTCATTTCCTAGTAACTCTGCCGAGAAGATATTTTGAGATCCGAGAGGTTCTTGGGCTGTCGAAGCGAAGCCGATGAACAATGTGAGGAGAAAAATGGCAAGGCGGCGCAGCATGGATTACCAGTTTTTGTAATTCTCGTTTCCTGAGGGAATCAAGACAGGTTTGACTTCGGTCTCATCGGCAAGTGCTTCGAGTAGTTGACGGGCTTCGGAAGGCGAATACCCGGTTTCGGGATTCTGCCTCCGATCCTCCGGATTCATTCTGCCTTGCTGTGGCGGGGTGTTTTGGGGTTGATCAGCTTGAGCACTGAGATCGCCGTCTTTCGGGGCGTTGGGTTGCTCCGGCGTTTCTTGAGAGTCCTGATTGTCGGTTTGTGGAGGTTCCTGATTTTCCTCGTTCTGGTCCTGATTGCCACTGGGTTCTTCAGGTTGCTTCTGTTCGTTTTCCTCAGGGTTGTCCTCGGACTGTTGATCGGCGTTCTGCTCGTCCTCGTTTGAATTTTGCTGATCTTCTTGTTCCTGTTCGTTTTGTTGGTCCTCCGGTTCCTGCGGAGATGACTCATTGTTTTGCTGATCCTGATTCTCGTCGGGTTGGTCAGCGTCTTTTTGCTGCTGATCCTTTTCCTGCTGTTTCTTAAGTTCCTCGAGCTTGTTTTTCACGACCTCAAGATTGTGGCTCGCTTTTTGGTTTTTTGCGTTGATCGAAAGGGCAGACTTGTAATGCTCGATGGCACTTTCCCACTGTCTGATCGTGGTGTCACGCTGGTCGGAAGGTGAGGAGAGGCTTTGCAATGTATCCGGGTTGGAGGCGGATTGAGTGGTTAGGCCAGACTCACCCTGTCGAAAGAGGGTGTTTCCGAGGTTGTAGTGGGCTAGTTCCTGAGTGCTCTCGTTAGAGCCTACTAAAGCCTCGCCATAGGCTTCTGCGGCACGCTCGTAGTTACCGTGCCGAAATGTGGCTGCTCCAAGCCCCATCTGGAGTCGCGAACGGTCACTGTTAGATGCTTTTCCTGACAAGGCAGTTTCGTAGGTAAGGATGGCAGAGTCGTACCTTTCCTGAAGATAGAGTTCGTGTCCTTGAATAACGGCGTCAGATGAGAAAGCTGATGGCGTTATTAGGAGTATAATGAGGGACATCACAGCAGCACGGGAAGTTTTCACTAATGAGATCTCTCGAGGTTTCGGCCAAAGGAGGGGAACACAGTGCGATAGCGCAAGCAGAATGAAACCAGCGCCAAGAGGCCACATGAAGCGCTCGATAGGGCGGAGTCGTGATTCACCGGCTTCTCGTGTGGTGGTGATCCCTTTTTTGATTTCCTGAACGACGCGTGAGAGGGAGGATTTACCACCGAGATGGAGATAGATTCCGTCATTTCCGGCCAATTCGCGGATGGCTCCGGTTTCAAGTCGACTGCGGATAATCTGCCCTTCGCGATCCTTAAGGAAAAATCCTGGAATGGGTCGGCCTTTCTCGTCTTGCTCTGGGATGAGTGAGCCTTCGCGGGTACCGACGCCTACCGTGATAATCGTCATTCCTGCCTCGGATGCTCGCCTGCGTACGCTTTCCAGTTCTTCGCCGCCCTCGAGGGCTTCTCCATCTGAAAAGATGACAAAAATGCTTTGCTCGAGGTTAGATTCATCGAAAGTTTTAACGGCCATTTCGGCTGCAGCGGCCAAGTTCGTGCCACCGCGCGGGATGACCTCGGTATCCAGTTGGGAGATGGCTTCCAGCACCGCTTCGTGGTCGATGGTGAGTGGGGCCTGCAGAAACGGTCGTCCCGCAAAGGCCATCAATCCAATGCGGTCTTCAGGAAGTGCTCTAACGATGTCGGTGGCTGCCAGTCTTGCGCGGGCTAGGCGATTGGGCGCAAGATCATCTGCCATCATGCTACGAGAGGTGTCGATCGCTATGATCAGATTCCGGGAATCTGAACGGATCTCTACTTCTTCATAGCCCATCTGCGGCCGACTCATGGCTCCGAAGAGAGCAATAAGGGCCATTATTCGAAGTAAAAACACAACCCAACGCTGTGGTCGACTACGGCCGTTGATTAACTGCCCTGTCAATCTTGGTGAGACAAGGCCGGGAAGGTTGCTGCTGGCGCGCCAGTGCGACCACATTCGCAGGGCCAAGAGAGGGACTATCAGCAGTCCTCCCCAAAGCCAGGCCGGAGATGCAAAAGTTAGGTCGGTCATGGATATCGTCTCCAAAAAGTTTCCTCCCCTACAATAGTTAGTAACCCGAAGATAATGGCAGCGAATGCAGGCCAATAGAAGAGTTCGTCTGCCTCAACTCGCGTGTGTCGAATGACTTCAGTCTTTTCCATCTCGTCGATATCTGCGAAGATTCGCTCGAGTCCGGATGTGTCTTGCGCCCGAAAGTACTTTCCATCGGCGATCTCTGCAATTTCTTGAAGGGTTTTCTCATCAAATTCCTGTCGCAGTCGCTGAGGGCCAAGTGGGGTCTGTATGACGTAGTCACCATAAGTCCCGACCGCGATCGTGTAGATACGGATGTTAAGGGTCTTGGCTAGTTTAGCCGCTTCGAGCGGGGACAGTTTTCCGGCATTATTGACCCCATCGGTGAGCAGTACTATAATTTTGCTCTTGGAATCTCTCCTGTCTAGGCGTTTCGCCGCGGCTGCGATCGCTGAGCCAATAGCAGTCCCGTCTTCTACCATACCAATATCGACTCGTTCAAGTCCCATAGGACCTTCGAGCCAAGCTTTAGACATCGTGAGTGGACTGGCAAGATAAGGACGGCCAGCGAAGGCGAGAATCCCGATCCGGTCAGTGGTTCGGCTTCGGATGAAATCACGTGTTACTTTTTTCGCGGCTTGGAGACGATTGGCTCGGCTGTTGGCAATCGTGAAGTCTTCCACTTGCATGGAACGGGAAACGTCGATGGCCAGAATAAGTTCAACACCACTCTCGGAGATATGTTCAGTGCGATTGACGATTTGCGGTCTTGCCAGTGCGCAGGTGAGGCAGATCAGCGATAGGAAAAGGCTGGCGAGCCGAAAGCCTCCAGCACGCCCGCGGGCGATCGGGCCAAGACGCATGAGGATGTGAAGCGAAGAAAACACAACAGCTCCTTGGTTTCCCGACGCGCTGCGCAACAGTGCAAGAAGAGGGAGCAGGGCAAGAAGCAGAAATGCCCAAGGGTAAGCGAAAGTAAAAGTAGTTTCTGCGAGGTAAAACATCACGCTACGGAGGGGTTTATACCGCAAACGTCCATCCGATTGTAGAATTTACCACTCGATAACAGCACTGGCCCATGTCAGGCCAGCTCCGAAGGCGACAAGCAGAATCTTGTCCCCGCGGTTGATGCGACCGCTTCGGTGGGCTTCATCGAGGGCGATAGCGACGGCAGCGGCAGACGTGTTGCCGTATTTATCAAGGTTGATGAAAACGTCTTCGCGTCTGATTTCAAGTCGTTCAACGATAGCGTCGATAATACGGAGATTTGCTTGATGGGGGATCAGCAGTTTAATGTCCTGAAAAGTGAGCCCGGCTGCTTTAATGGCCTCGATGCTGGCTCGTTTCATCGCGTTGACTGCATGCTTGAAAACCTCGCGTCCTTGCATCGCTAGAACGGCCGTTTTCTCGTTCGCGTTTTCAAGTGTGATAGGGCAGGCCGATCCTCCGCATGGGATATTCAATAATTCAGCTTGGGCACCGTCGGTCCCAAGTTGGGAAGAAAGAATCTTTCCGTCTCCGCTAACAGAAGGGAGAATGACAGCAGCGCCGGCTCCATCGCCGAAAAGGACGCAGGTATTGCGATCGTTCCAGTCAACAAACGCGCTTAGTTTCTCTGCACCAATGATCAGAGCATTCTTAAATGCGCCGGCCCCTACGGTGTGTTTGGCGTAATCTAAAGCGTAGAGGAATCCCGAGCAGGCGGCAGAAATATCAAAGGCTACTGCCTTGAGTGAGCCCAACTGCTGTTGCACGTAGCAGGCGGTTGCCGGAGTGAGGGTATCAGGAGTGATCGTGGCAACGATGATTAGTTCCACATCGTCAGAATTCAGTCCGGCCTGCTCTAGAGCCGCTTCAGCTGCTTTGGTCGCGAGGTGGCTCGTGTATTCGCCCTCAGCGGCAATGCGACGTTCCTTGATTCCGGTGCGCGTAGTGATCCATTCGTCCGAGGTGTCTACCATTGCCTCGAGGTCATGATTAGTCATGATCCGCTCGGGGAGGTAACTACCAGTTCCAGCAATTTTCACCGGGACCAGCGCTGGAGCAGAGGGTGCAACGGAATCAGTCATAGATTTTAAAGCGGATCACTCAACCAGAAGAGAGGCAACTTGCGCCATCTCCTCTTCGATGTGCGGGTTCACGTGATGTTTTACAGCTTCTGCACCGACTCGGATAGCATTCTTTATCGCCCTTGGTGAACTGGAGCCGTGTCCGATGATTACAATCCCATTAACCCCAAGCAGTGGGCTACCCCCGTAGGTTTCGTAGTTCCCTCGCTCTTTAGCGGCCTTGAAGGCACCTTTCGCAATAAGCCCCCCCAGCTGGCGAATGGGCGACGCCATCATTTCCTGACGTAACCATTTGGAGACGGCCTTTGCAGTCGCTTCGCAGGTTTTAAGGAGGACATTTCCCACAAAACCGTCACATACCACCACATCTAAGTGAGACTCAAAGAGATCATGCCCTTCAATATTTCCGACGAAATTCAGGTGAGAGTCTTTTAACATTTGGAACACTTCCCGGGTGAAGTCAGTTCCTTTTGAGTCTTCCTCGCCGACAGACATTAGGCCGACCCTCGGATTCTCTTTGCCTTGAACGTGGTTCGCGTAGACTGCTCCCATGATACCATAGCCGAGGAGGTGAGAGGGTTTGGCTTCGACGTTTGCACCGGCATCGATCATGTTACAGGGGCCGTGTTCGTTAGGTAAAGGGGAGGCGATGCCGGCACGCTCAATTCCGGGAATGGTTCTGAGCTTAATCGTAGATGCGGCAACGACTGCTCCGGTGTTGCCAGCACTGACAAAAGCCTCGCACTCGCCTTTTTTAATGAGGTCGAGAGAGACTGCAATGGAAGATTTTTTCTTCTGACGAACCGATTTTACAGCAGATTCATGCATTTCCACGGATTCGGGGGCGTGAACTACTTCAATTTTCTTGTGAGTGAATGAAACGCGGTCCAATTCCGCCTGAACGGTGGTCTCATCACCGACTAGGAAGAGTTTTTCGAAGTCGATGGAGCTGTCTGCAAGTGCCTCTACGGCACCCTCAATAGCGGCTTTGGGGGACTTGTCGCCGCCCATAACATCCAGCGCGATTCTCATCGTGTGATTCGAAGGCTATCTAGGAACAGTGGGGGGTGGGTTGCAACCCCGAAAAAGACAAAATCACCTCGGAAAGAGATGATTTTTCGATGGTTTCAGGCACTGGAGACCTGATTATAGTTCGTCTACGGTGATCACCTGGCGGCCCTTGTAGTAGCCGCAGCTAGGGCAAGCGATGTGCGAGGGAGTGGCGCTGCCGCACTCGGGGCAAACGTTGAGCTTGCGTGCTCGCCAGCGCTGGCCGGAACGGCGAAGGCGCTTCTTCATTTTGGAGGTGCGACGTTTTGGAACTGCCATAGCTGAGCTGAATTCAAGTGGAGCGCGCACTAAAGCTCCGTTTAGCCGAAAGTCAATGCAGGAAAACGCAGGATTTTTCAGGAATCTTAAATTCTGTTGTTCCCGATAGTATAAACATTGGACTCGTCTTGGCCTATTTTTCGTTCTGGGCTGATTTCAGCATAGTTATTCTCAACGGCGGAGGCCGTGGATTCGCGTGTTCGGCACACGCGAGCAGCTGCGGTAGCAGCAGAGTCGATGGGTAAAAACTGCGGAATTTCGCGCTAATCGGTGATTTGGACAGTCGATCTGCAAGGAATATCACTGATTTGAGAACCAAAACTGGACGGCGCCCTTTCTTTCTTGGGTCATTTGAGCGATAGATGACAAAAGTTGTGAATTTCTTTAAGTTCAAACCATGTTGAGAATCGGTTTTCTTTTTTCCCTGACGGTGCTTGGACTCACCGTCAATATGTCTGCAAAGCCCAACGTGGTTGTCATTTTGGCTGATGATCTTGGCTGGTCAGACATTGGTTGCTACGGCGGCCCCGTTGAAACTCCGAGTTTGGATCGATTAGCGGCCGACGGAGCCCGCTTTACCCAGTTCTACTCAGGCTGTGCGGTGTGCTCTCCTTCGCGGGCCTCGTTGTTGACGGGTAGGCACCATATCCGCACGGGCGTCTACAGTTGGATTCATGACGAGAGCCAAAACTCCCATCTGCTGGAGCGCGAGACCACCCTGGCGGAAGTCCTGAAAGAAGATGGCTATGGGACCGCCCATCTTGGCAAATGGCACCTTGGCCTTCCAACTGAGGAGCGAAAAAAGCCGACCCCAGCGAATCATGGTTTCGATTATTGGTTTGCGACCTGGAACAATGCGGAGCCCAGCCATCGTAATCCGAAAAACTTTATTCGTAACGGGAAGCCTGTTGGAGAATTAGAGGGCTATTCTTGCCAGTTGGTTGTCGACGAAGCAATCACTTGGTTGGATGAACATCGCGATCCCGATTTACCATTCTTTCTCAACGTTTGGTTCCATGAGCCTCATGCGCCAATTGCGGCCCCTGATGATCTTGTTTCAAAATACGGAGACCTCAGGGAAAGCTCCGCAATTTATTCAGGAACGATCGATAATACCGATCGCGCTATCGGGAGACTCATTGCTAAGCTTAAGGAGGTGGCTCCCGGAGAAGACACTCTTATTATTTATGCCTCGGACAACGGTAGTTACCGGTCTGATCGTGTTGGTAATCTGCGGGGTAAGAAGGGAACCAACTGGGATGGTGGAATACGTGTGCCGGGGATCGTTTCGTGGCCTGGTAGAGTGAAAGCCGGAGTCGCGATTCACGAGCCTGCTGGCATTGTTGACCTGCTGCCCACCGTTTGCGGATTATTGGGACTTGCATACCCCGATGGCGTTCACCTCGATGGGAGTAATCTTGCGCCCCTACTACTTGGGGAAGAAGCTGAATTCTCGCGTCATCAACCCATGTTCTGGCATCTGCATAAATCAAGGCCGGTCGTTGCCATGCGCGATGGCGATTTTTCTCTAGTTGCCTATCCAGACTATGAGCTTCCGACCAGCAATTTATTTCAAGAAGCTTGGATTCCCTCGATCAAACGAGGGGGCTACCGGGACTTCGAATTATATAATCTCGAAATCGATCCCAGCCAAGAGAACGATCTTGCCGGGGATCAACCGGAACTGGTCGACCAGTTGAAGAAAAAGCTACTTGAGATCAACGCCAGCATAATGGCGGATGGTGAAAGCTGGCATTTGAAGTGATGCTGGTGGCTTGATAATGCGTGGTTGGGTGCTGGCTGATAGCCTAATTCTCCTGTGGGGGCGGGTGGCTGCCCTCTTGCATGTCGAAAGCGGAAAGAGAAATGCTTTATTTGGCTCGGCTTGTGCTGTTTGAAAAACGTAAGTTGTAAGCGAGTTTGAAGCGATCTATGAAATTCCCCAAGTTTCTCAGTTTAGTTACATTCTGTTTTACTCTAGGCACCTCCGCTCTTTTTGCTGATTCGGTTCCCGACGATCTTCGAATTGTGACGATGGCTGGTCCGGACATCGTTCCGAGCCCGGCTTGCCTCTGCTCCAGCGCCGATGGCTCCGTCTTTGTTGGTGTTGATCTGAATGGATCGCTTGGTAAGGGGCCCGGTAAAGGCCGCATCGTGAAGCTTGAGGACAAAAACAAAGATGGGGTTGCTGACTCCCACACGATCTTCGCCGAGATTGATAACCCGCGGGGTCTGATCGCCGCTGGCAATAGACTCTGGGTCTTGCATACCGCGTTTGGTAAGGATGGTAAGGCGACAGGCATGGACCTCAAAGTGCTTTTAGACGCTAATGCCGACGGCATCGCCGACGGACCGCCGAAGCTTCTCGTCTCAGGTATCTGCTCACCTTCATCACTGAACTCCCGCGGTACTGACCACTCAACTAACGGTATCCAGATTGGGATTGATGGTTGGATCTACATCGCAATAGGGGACTTTGGTTTCGCCAATGCCAAAGGCGCCGACGGTACTGAATTGACTTTGTTGGGTGGGGGTATTGTTAGAGTTCGACCAGACGGCAGAGAGATGGAACTTTACACCACTGGGATGCGCAATATTTACGATGTCGCGATTGATCCCTTTATGAACATTTTCACGCGCGGTAATACTAACGATGGGGGAGGTTGGAACGTTCGCTTTACCCATCACGTTCAGAGCGGTGATTATGGCTACCCACGTCTCTTCATCAACTTTGCCGACGAGATAATCCCAGCGCTGGAAGATCTAGGCGGTGGTTCTGGGGTTGGCGCGCTATTTCTTGACGAGCCAAACTGGCCGGAGAAATACAACAAACAGCCTCTCATGGCCGACTGGGGGCGCAAGGCGGTTTACCTTCATCGTCTCACCGTAGACGGTGCAAGCTATTTGCAGGCTCCTGAGGATTTTGTGAGCGTCTCTCAGGTATCTGACCTTGATGTTGATACCTCAGGCCAGATGTTTTTGAGCGCTTGGGATGGTGCTGGATTCAAAGGGAATGACTCGAAGGGTTACGTGGTGCGTGTCGTGCCGAAGAGTTGGTCTTATCAGCCTGGACCGGACTTTGGGAAAGCCAGTGTCGCTGAGCTGTCCGCTTTGATCGCTTCCGCGAGTGCCAAGATTCGGTCCTTCGCTCAAATTGAGCTATTGGAGCGTGATGATGCCGAAAAGGCTGAGCTCTTACTCAAAAAACAAATCAGGAATACATCGCTGTCTCTCGAGGCTCGTGTAGCATCGCTCTACACGCTCGCTCAGCTGACTGAAAATCCTAGTGATTTGCTTGCCTTCACCAACGACAATAGTCTCGTTGAATTCGCCTTGCGGGCAGCTACCGACCGGTTGCCCGCAATCGAAGATGCTGATCTTCCGCTCGAGCCGTTTATTGCGGCGCTTCATGACGGCAGCCCTCGCCAAAAGGTAGCATCCGCGGTGGCCCTTGGTCGCCTAGGCAATCCTGAGGCCGCTGCCTCGCTTCTCTCAGTTGACTACAAGCGATCTCGTGTTGGCGGCAGGCCGAGCTCAACGCAACTCGACACCCTCAAAGGAGGTAACCGAACCGCTAATGTGAAGTTTGAAGTGGCAGAAGGTGAAACGCTTTATCTGAACCTGAAGGAAACCAACAGGGCAGACGTTCCAACTCATATTTCCTTTTACAATCCCGTCTTTATTCTTAGCGGTGGCAAGGCCCTGAAGCTCGGCGATCTCAAGCCGATTTCCGGTCGAGTTCACATCGACAGGAATCCAGATGGATCGGAGCTCAGCCGGAAAGCAGCGAGAGGAATTGAGCATTTTGTGACTGCCGAGGTCCAGGATGGACTCGCCTATGAGGTGCCGGCCGGCGCCCTTCGCTTTGAAGCCAAAGTTAGAAAGGCCGAGTCAGGTCCCGCTGATGGTTCAATTGATTTCTTTGCTTCGACCATTCATCCGAAAGCTGGCGCAGCAGGCTCTAACGTGGCCCCTCTTCATTCGACCGCCAATTCGGCGGTGGTTCTGCCTCATGTGGCGGTGAAATCTCTTGTTCGCCTGAATTCGGTTGATGCCAACCTTGCTGCGGTAGGAACCTCAAGCCAGGATCTTGCCCTTTGGGCACTCTCCTACATGCACAGTCCCGAAACGGTCGACGGTTTGCTCGCGGCACTTGAACGCGCCGACAACGAGGCTCAGCAGGAAGACCTCCTTCGTACTCTCGCTCGTCTTTATCAGAAAGAAGCCTCTTATGATGGGAGCTGGTGGTGGTCGACTCGACCGGACACTCGTGGGCCCTACTACAAGCCGGTGACTTGGGAGAGCTCCGAAAAAATTGCCGTTGCTCTGAAACATTCACACTCCAGAAGCGAAGAGGAAGGGCAGCGTTTCTTCTCGCGTCTTAACGATCGGATGCGACTCGGGATCAATGGTCTTGGAACTCTTGTTTCTGAAGAGAGAAAGAAGGAAGTTCCAACCGTCGATCTTGCGAAGATTCGATCTAAAAAGGGCGCCGTTGGGACCACTCCGATCGAGGATGTGATTCTTTCGCTGGAGAAAATAGAAGGCGACACCGCCAAGGGGAAGCAGCTATTCACTCAGCAAGGTTGTATTGCCTGCCATGCCCTCAAGGCCGGAGGCCCTGCTCTGGGTCCGTTTATGGGCCAGATTGGGTCTATCATGAATCGTGAGCAGATTGCTGTCGCTATACTACGGCCGGAAGATACGATTTCTCAGGGATTTCAGACAGCGCAGGTTGAGATGAAGGATGGCACGGTTCACATTGGTTTCGTAACCGAGAGCAACACGGACACCCTGACACTACGAAATATGGCGGGGCAGGTAACGAGATTGAAAGCCTCAGAGGTAAAGCACGAGGAGCACCTCCCAGTATCTATGATGCCTCGCGGCCTCGCGAGTGCGTTGTCGCTGGAAGAGTTCGCCTCGCTCATAGAGTATCTGGCGCAGATGAAGGGGTAGTGCCTTGTCTGTAGATGCAGTTGTTACCCCGAAAATAGAGTCTTTGTCAGGACGAAACGGGGAGCTGGGGAAGAGCGCCTGCTGAATCCTATAGATCATTCTGCGGGTTTCAGTGAGAAGATATCAACATTGACGCCCTTTGAGAAGTGCGCCTGATCGGGGGGGCGTCCGTCAACGTCAAATCCACACCAAGTCATCGCCCCAGTCCGATATTCGTTCACCTCTGCTGTCTCGAGACGGTAGGGGGTATGGTGGACCCTGCCGGTGAAGAGGCGCTTACGCTTCTCCTGCCACGCAAAGAGTAGGTAGCGCTCAGCGAGAAAATACTCAAGGCTTCCTGGAGCACCAGAGACGTCATTGCCGTCACCTTGGTAACGTAATCGCGATTCGTATCGGCTGTCTCCCCGTTTGGGTTGGCATCGATAGTCAATCCAGTCAGCTTCTCGCTGTGCTGAGATCTTGGCGTGGTAATATGGGAGGTGGTATTTGGCTTGGGCTACAACACAGGCAAGAGAATTAGTGGCATCTAGCGAATAGAACCAGACGCCGGGGCGGCCTTCGGTGTCATGGACATAGGTCCTGACATTCATTTCAAGGAAATTGGTGTTTCCCGGTATCATTGGCAGTCCTTTTAGGCGAATGTTCCTCATGTAGAACGGGACGAGACCAACATACGCCTTTCCTTCATGGGTATCGACGTGGAGTCCCGGAGGTAGGGTTGCGGCAATCTCATCTGCTTCGAACTCCCAATGAAGGAAAGCAAGGTCCGTCCAAGTCTGAAACATCACCGGCTTCCCCCTTGGTCGCAGACACGCCTGCTTTCGGGAGTTTATGGTAGGCAGTTTAGCCATTACGCATAGGACAGTGAAGGCTCAGTATAGCTGCCCTTTTCGATAGGCGGCTGGAGAGATTCCCCGATGTTGCTTGAGCATGCGGCTAAAATAATAGCGGTTGGGGAAACCGCAATTCTCAGCGACTTGTTCGATTGATTGATCCGAGTGACGCAGCAAATGGCAGGCTTTGTCGAGGCGATAATTGAGCAGCACTCCCATGGGGGCTACCCGGAGCTGGGAGCGGAACAGGTGATTGAGATTTCTCACGCTGACACCGGCGGCCTTTGCGGCGTCCTCTGCGTTAATCTTGCGGGCAAGGTTTGTTTCGAGGAAATCCATCGCTTTCTCTACACGTGGGTCGAGTTTCTGGTCGGTCCACGCGGAGGAAGGAAGGTTGCCGAGAGCGTGGATGACCAAGCTTGCTGACTCCCAATTGCAGGGCTCACCCTTGGCATTATTGAGTGTGTCAATAAAACCTTGGCTGATTTCATCGATCTCTTGGGTGTAGATACCCGAAACAGATAGAAGATCGGACCGGCCTAGGATGAAGTGCACATACCACTTCGTGAAGGGTTCAGGATTGTGCGAGGTGATTGAAGTGCGTGGGGGAATCAGGTACAAATTTCCGGGCACGAGCTCAATCTCTTTGTCACCAATGCACACGATCGCCTTGCCCTCGACCGGACAGTAGAGGCGCCAGTAGGGGTCAATGAGGCCCTTTAGGTCCCACTGTTCCAGACGAATCTTGCGAGTCGCGTGGATTTCGAGGGACATACCGGGTAGCATCACCTCACGCTCGCCCTTCACATCATGAGGAGATCCGTCAGGGACGAGACTGAAAAACTTATCGCGTGGGTTGTTCATTTTGGGGACCTTCCGAAAATGACACAACCAGAAATCTTTTCCAGACCTAAATACTGGGATTAGTATGCTTTTTATACCTCATCTTGATACAAAACATAAACCCCAGAAGGCTCAGCGTTCGCCCCTCCCAAAGAGAAAGCGGCCAATTTTTTTCACCTTATTGCCGAAGTCGCCTTCACCAAGCGGTGATCTCTGTGAATTGATTGGCCGGGCGACTAGCCCTCCCGGGATAGAATAGGCTCGGGGCTTACGGTCCATCCCTGCGAAGGGGCCTAACCCGTAGCCGCGGCAAGTAGCACTTGGTTGACGGTCGGGAGGGAGGGGCATCTGATAAGGATACAAAGTTTGTTTGCCGGCGAGCAACCCGCATTCCCGGCAGAGAATGGTGTTCTTGCAACCGGGTGGCAACGGCAGGGCTTCGGCGGCATATCCAGAGTTTTCAGCTGTTTTCATGACCTCCGTCCAGACGGGCAGGGCGAGTGTGCTGCCATAACCTCTTTCCATGATTGTCTTGGGTTGGTCGAGCCCAACCCAGACTCCGGTGGTGATTTTGTCTGTGAAGCCAACGAACCAAGCATCTCTGTAGTCATTTGTGGTTCCGGTTTTGCCATAGGAGGGAACGGTGTAGCCGGCATTTCGCGCCGAAACTCCGGTTCCCGTCGACATGACTTCCCCGAGGATATCCGCTGTCATCCAGGCGGTAGATTCGCGCAGGACTTGGGTTACACGAATCTGATTCTGGTAAAGAAGATCGCCGTTGCTGTTTTCGATCCGCTCGATCAGGTATGGCGTGAAGTTGACGCCCTTGGCCGCAAAGATAGACATGGCGCTGGTAACGGTCATGGGGGTCGTCTCGAACGCGCCGAGATAGATGACCGGTGAATCTGGTATTTCACCGAATTTGAGAGTCCTAGCGAGCTCCCTCACATTATGTATCCCTCCAAGTTGTCCGACGCGGATCGACATGGTGTTACGCGAGCGGATAAGGCCGACAGCGGAAGGCTGCAGACCGGTAAAAGTTCCATCGCTATTTTGAGGGCTCCAGACGGGGCCGCCGTTATGGCTAAGACTAATAAGGTCATCATTGACGTAGGCTCCAGGCAGCAGGCCAGTGGTTTCGAAAGCATTGGCGTAAACAAAGGGCTTGAAGGTGGAGCCAACTTGGCGGTGGGCACGGTAAACTCGATTGAAAGCGCTGTCCCCAAAGCTACGGCCACCGACCATTGCGAGGATCGCACCACTGGAGTTGTCGAGGCTGACGACGGCTCCTTGGAGATAGCGAGTCGCTTTGCCGCGCTGGTGAACGCTTTTTTTCGGATGCTGAAAACCAGGGCGGGATTCGATTCTTGTGAGGTGGTCGTCTAGAGACTTTTCGGCAGAGGACTGAAGCTCGGCGTCGAGGGTGGTGTGTATCTTGAGACCACCGTTCTCGATGTCTTCAGGCGCGAGGAAATCACTTAGCAGATCAAAAACGGTCTGGAGATTATAGCTCCCAGTTGCTAGGCGTTTGTCAGGGGGGCGGAGAGTGATAGTCTCGGTTTTTGCTTCTGCTGCGTCGGCTTCGCTAATGAGCTTTTCCGCGACCATTCGGGCAACTACTTCGTCGCGTATGTCTGTAGCAGCTTCGAGACTGCGAAATGGGTTGAGTAGGCTAGGACCACGAATGACACCGGCGAGCATGGCGCCTTCGCCGGGGGTGAGGTCGCTGGCGGGTTTCATAAAGAAACCCTGCGAAGCACGCTCGATACCGTAAAGGCCGGACCCAAAGTAGATCCGGTTCATGTAGAAGCCTAGGATTTCATCCTTGCTGTAGTTTTGTTCGATCCGTACGGCGATGGCGACTTCTAGCAGTTTTCGGTGAATGGTTTTGTCTTTGTTGCCGTAGGCATTCTTAGCCAGTTGCATGGTCAGGGTCGAAGCGCCCTGGTCGAAGCCTCTAGCTTTGATGTTGAGCACAACTGCCCGCATCGCCCCGATGTAATCGACGCCACTATGTTCATAGAAGCGGCTGTCTTCTCTGGCGAGCAAGGCATTAATGAAGTGATCGGAGACTTCCGAGGCGTCAACGACGAGGCGGTTTTCCCCATGACCAGATAGATGGCCAAGAAGGTTGCCCTGCTTACTGTAGACAAGGGTGCGCTGAGGGACCTCCTTGATCACGTTCATGTCGAAGCGTTTCGCTAAGATACTGAAGTAGATGGATCCAATAACGCTCAAAGTGATACCTAAGGCCGTTAGAGTTGATCCAAGTCGGAACAGTGCCCTGGAAAAGCCAGAACGACCTTTCTTGCGACCTTTCTTGCGACCTTTCTTGCGACGTGACTTCGCGTAGATCATTTCGAAGGGACCTGATTTTGCGTGTTGGGGTTTCTTTTGTGGCATGGGCACAGGGAGAGAGACTTCTTAAGATAGGTTAAATAACTCGATTGGTCCAATTTACAGATGATTTTGGTGAGATTCTCCCGTCGCTCGAACCGTGAGCCCCTTTTCGGGAAAAGGGCTTTCTGAGGCCCTATTCGTTCTGGTAGACTACCTACTAAATGAGGGAACTCTTTCGCGAGGCGGACTCAACAATCGTCGGACACATGAAGTCGATCCTTGAGAGCGAGGGAATAGCGACGGTGATCCGCAACGAGCACCTCTGCATGGCTGGTTTTAGTGAGGTGCCGATTCCTGAGTTCTTTCCCGCCCTCAACGTGATTCACGACGAGGATTACCCTCGCGCTTTGCAGGTGCTGAAGGAATACGTCGAAAATTCGCGTATCAACGCTGGGAAAGTGAACGAGGAGGTGGCCTGTCCCTCTTGCGGAGAAATAAACCCGGGTAACTTTGAAGCCTGCTGGTCATGCGAGAGCCTGTTGGCCTTGACGAGAAAATAGATGGAAGCTTGCCCTCCTCCGCCACCTTGCGAGGGCGGCCTCGGAGGCTGAGGTCGAGCATTCCGTTACTAAATCACGCGGTCGTTACCACCATCGATCGGAATCTGAGCCCCGGTAGTCTTTCCGAACAATGGACTGGCCATGGCTGCGACCATGTTGCCGACATCCTTGGACTTGATTTCTGTCTTCATGAGGTTGCGAGTCTTATACTCCTCAACGGACATGTTGTAGCGCTCAGCGGAGCGCTTGAGGTTCTCTGGAGTCCAAAGCTTCGTATCAAAGACCGCATCGGGGTGAATGATGTTGCAGCGTACTCCGAAAGGAGCGAGTTCCAGTGAGGCCACGCGGCAGAGTTGGGTCAGACCTGCTTTGGCGCAGGAGTAACTGGCGGCGCCGGCGCCGGGTGCATTGACATTGCGGGAGCCTACAAGGACGATCGCCCCGTCGATTCCGTTTTTGAGATAGGGAATGGTGTTCTTAAGGAGCAGTTGATGGCTGGTCAGGTTGACGGCCATGGATTTCTCCCAGTTCGATGACTCAAGGTGTTCGAGGTAGGCTCCGGCCGTAAATATACCAGCGTTGCTGACAAGAATATCGATGCCACCGAAACGGCGCACAACGTCGTCGATCACTGATTTGACTTTCTGATCATTGGTAAGATTGGCAATAACGCCAATGCCACCGATTTTGGCCATCTGCTCTTTAATCTCAGGACTGAGATCAATGCCAATGACTTTGGCTCCCTGCTCGGCCAGAGATTCAGCACAAGCAAAACCAATACCAGCAGCAGATCCGGTTACCACGGCAACTTTGCCTTGGTGAGTTGGAGTGGAGCCGCCCTTCTTTAGTTTAGCTTGCTCGAGTTCCCAGTATTCGATTTCAAAGAGTTTTCCGGCTGGAAGAGCTTTCCAACCACCTTCGAAGGCAGCTTCGGTCTTTTGAATTGTTTGCCAAGTGTGAGTCACGATATCGGCAAGGATACCGGCCTCTTTTTCGGTCGCCCCGAAGCTGATGACGCCCTTGTCCCGCCAAACTGCCCATCGGGGATCGGGAGTGAGTATAGTTTCACCTTGGTTGTATTTCTCGAAATACTTGGCGTAGTCGGCAGCGAACCTACTTAGAGCCTTAGCGGAGTCTGTGCCAATGATCGCAGGGATCCGCTTGCTACGGATAGTGTGATCGGGCGTTAGTGGTCCGCGAGTCGCGAGACGAGCAACGTCCTTGCGACTCGCGAAGCCAGCAGCGAAAGGGGACTGGTCAAGCGAGGCAATTACTGGGACGCCACGGAGTTCGGAAACTAGTTTTCGGATTTCGGAAAGAGCGAGCAGGTCTTCGTTCGGCTGAGCTTTAGGAAGCTTGAAGCCTTTGCCAAGCTTTTTGGCGAGGTAGCGCTCGGCATCAGTCACGAGCTTAATCATGAGTTCGTAGCTCGTTTTTGCGTCGTCATGCATCGTGAAGATGCCGTGGTTCATCAGGATGATACCTTCAAGCTTGTAGGGATCGACCTTTGCGAGGGCCTTTGCGACGGCCTTGGCAAGATCGAAACCTGGCATGACGTAGGGAATGACGGCAACGCGGTCGCTATAGACTTCCTCGACCGCTTCGCGACCGTTCTTGTGATTGGTCAGGGCTACGACTGCATTAGCATGCGTGTGATCGACAAACTTCTGTGGGATCGTAGCGTGGAGGATGGCCTCGATGCTCGGATTGGGAGCGTTCGGTTCAAGCATGGCAGCACGCTGCTGCTTCACCATTTCGGGATCAGACAGCCCTTTGCGTTCGGCCATCTTCAGGAGAGCGTCCATGCGCACGGGAGCGAAGCCCTGTTTCTCGATTGTAGCGAGGTCCCAGCCGGATCCTTTGACATAGAGAACATCAACTTTATCGCCGAAGAAATCTTTCTCATTGATCTTAACCGAAGTGTTACCGCCGCCGTGGAGAACGAGTTCGGGATTGGCACCTAGCAGTCGTGACGTGTAGACGCGCTTGCCGAGGTGACCTCTGAATTTGCGGGCTTCTGAATCAGACCAAAGGGATTTCATTAGTGCTTATTGCGGCGAAAAGGTTGGTTGGTTTCTGTCGCTTTCGAATGCTAACTCAGCCCTGTCTCTTCTGCACGGGCGCGCATAGCAAGGGCGGCCGTAAGAGCGTTTTCTTTTACTTGTAGACCACATTCGGGTCGTAACTCCGATCTTCGATCACCTGATTTAAAGATACGGGATCACCGGCTTCCTGTATATTTCTGTAGAAGCAAGATCTATATCCGACGTGGCAGCAACCGGGACCTTTTTGGCGCACTTTGAGAACCAAGGCATCCTGATCACAGTCTGTGAGTATTTTTTCAACGGTTTGCGTGTGGCCCGAAGTGGCTCCTTTGTGCCATATTTCCTGCCGGCTTCGGGAAAAGTAGACTGCTTCGCCGATAGCGAGGGTCTGTTTAAGAGAATCCTCATTCATGTAAGCCACCATGAGAACCTCGTTGGTATCGGAGTCCTGGGCAATGGCCACGATTAGTCCATGATCATCGAATTTTGGCGCGAAAGTGAGTTCGGTTTCGACGATTTTCCTGTCGTCGCGCGATCCAAAGGTTATTTTTGCTGTATCGGACATGATTCTGTTTAGGGTTGAGAATAATTAGGAATAGACTTTCCTGTGTCACGCATTCATAGATGCAATTGTCTCCGATGCAACGCGGGAAATTTATCACATTTGAAGGTTCGGAAGGTTGTGGCAAATCCACGCAAATCCAGCGCTGTGTCGCGATGCTGGAAACCCGTGGGTTTGATGTTCTCCAGACACGCGAACCGGGAGGAACACCTGCGGGTGAAAAGATTCGAAATCTGCTTCAATTCGATGAGGAAGGCACAGACTTGACGCATGAGAGCGAGTTGCTGCTTTTTGCAGCGAGTCGGGCCCAGTTGGTGCGTCGCGTGATTGAACCTGCCTTAGACAAAGGAACCTGGGTCGTGGCAGATCGATTTCTCGACTCGACAACGGTCTATCAGGGGGTCGGACGTGGACTCAATGTGGACGCCGTCAAGGAGATCAATTCTTTCGCTGTTGGTGAGACCATGCCCGACTTGACCATCCTGCTTGATCTGGATGTTAAAACAGGGCATTCGCGGGCGGTCGCCGCAAGTGGCAGTGTTGAGGACCGAATGGAGTCGAATCCGATGGAGTTTTTTGAAAAGATCCGTGAGGGCTACCTACGGCTCGCAGCGGAGGCTCCGGAGCGGTTCGCCGTTATCGATGCCTCAGCAACGATCGACGAGGTGACCACTGAGATCGAGTCAGTTTTCAACAAACGCGCGGGAGTTTCGATGGGATGAGCTTTTGTTACGACAAAGCGGTTGATCTGATCGGACTGGCCAAGGAGAATGAGCGCCTGGCTCATGCTTATCTTGTTACCGGTCCCATTGGTAGCGGTAAGGAAGCCCTTGCGATTAAAATGATCGAGATGGTCAATCCATCGGGCGAAACTGGAGCGAGTTCTTTGGAAGATCTCAAATCGTCCACCACGACTGTTATCGGCCCGGAATCGAAGTCGCGGAGAATCACGGTCGCTGCGATCCGTTCGGTCGAGCACACGCTCCAAATGGCTGCCCCTAAGGGTGTGACCAAATTTGCGGTAGTCAAAGATGCTGATCGTATGGGACCTGAGGCAGAGAATGCCTTCCTCAAGACTTTAGAGGAGCCGCCCGCTTTCTGTCGGCTTCTACTTCTAACGGCGCGTCCGGAAATGCTGCTCGATACCATTCTTTCGCGCTGCGTTCAAATCAAACTAGCCAGAGAGCCGGGTCCGGTAGACTTGAGTCCGTCGGCTTCTGATTTTCTCGCGACCTTGAAGAAACATGCAGTCGAACAACAGACTGGAGTTTCTGGAGCTTTGGGGCTTATGGCCAGCTTCGCTGCAATATTAAAAGAAGAGAAGGCGACGATCGCAAAACGGAATGAAGAAGCCATGAAGGCTGAAGTCGCTCACTACCGAAAGACAACGGAAGGGGACTATCTCAAACGGCGGGAGGAATACTACAAGGCCCTTACCGAAGCTGAATACCTACAGCAGCGGAATCTGCTGATCGATTATCTGATGATGTGGTTCGGCGATGCGCTACGGATCCAGCATGGGGTAAGGCACCTCGACCTGCCCGATTACGAGCAGGGCACCCGCCTGCTCGCAGATTCACTCAGTATCGATGAACTTAGCCAGCGAGTCAGAGCAGTGGAGACTCTGCGTGATAACCTGAACACGAATGTGTTCGAGGCGCTTGCGCTGGAAGTCGGGTTTATTCGGGCGTTCGGTTAAGATCGAAGACTAGTCCATCTTTGGACTGACGCTGGGACCGGAAGGATCCTGGTCGACGTGAATATCCATCTGGGGGAATGGCATGGATATGCCGGCGTCGTCGAGCGCAAGTTTGATATTTTCGGTCAGAGCGCACTTGGTAGCGAAGAAATCAGGCGTTTTGACCCAGGGGCGAACGAGGATATCTACGCTGGAAGCACCGAGTTCACCGACGGCGACTAGGGGTTCCGGTTCAGCGAGGATACGGTCTTCTGCGTTGATTACTTGTTCAAGAGTTCTCTTGGCTTCTCGAAGGTCATCGTTGTAGCCAATGGCGACGACAAGATCGATTCGGCGAGTATCTCGAGCACTGTTATTCGTGATTTTACCGCTGAAAATGTCTCCATTGGGAAGCACAATTTCACGGTTGTCCGCTGTGCGCATCGTGGTGCTGAAAATCTGGACATCTTCCACCACTCCAGAAGCGCCCCCTGCTTCGATGGAGTCACCCGTCTTGAAAGGCCGAAACATAATCAACATGACCCCCGCCGCAAAATTCTGGAGTGAATCCTTGAGAGCAAGTCCAATGGCCAGGCCCGCGGCGCCCAGAACGGCGATAAAAGACGTTGTTGGCACTCCGAGCCGATTTAAGGAGGCGATGATGAAAATGAAGTAGAGTAACCATTTCAGAAGGCTGGTGACAAAGTCGATCAGCATGTCGTCAAACTTGGCATGCCTCATTCCATGACGGGCCAAGTTCACGATCCATTTGGAGACAATGATACCAACAATTAGAATAAGAAGGGCGAACCCAATATTGGCTCCCCATGGAATGAGATATTGCTCTGTGAGCCCTTCGTAGTCGAAAGGGGTCATTTTTTCTGCTGTGGCGCTAATGTCATTTTCTTCCATGATTCGGATTGGCTGCATGGATGATGCCAGATTCACCAATTAGTTGCATTGTTTTTTCAGATTACAGTCGAAACGGGTAATGGGGCTATCTTCGCGGCTAATCGTTAATTTCCATCGCGCCCATCCATTGGCTTGCAAGGGTTGGCCATTGGCGAATTTCCTCCGGCGTATTTTGGTAGCCAAAGCCGTGCCCACCCTTGGCGAAGACGTGCAACTCGCACGAGCGGTTGTGGCGGAGCATCTCAATGTAGTAACGGGCGCTACCTTCCACCCACTTCTTATCGCCATGAGCGCAGACGATAAAAGCGGGCGGGGTATTTTCATCGACGGTAATCTCGGGTGAGAGCCTGTCAGGATCGTTTTCATCAAGCTGGTAGGCTGGGTAAACGAGAATGCCAAAGTTCGGCACGAGATTATCGTGGTCCATCGAGGGATCAGCCTTATAGGTGCGTTCTTCATCCCAGGTCAAGGCCATGGTTGAGAGATGACCACCGGCTGAGAACCCGAGAATCCCCACTTTTCCAGGATCTATCTTCCACTCTTTAGAGCGGTTTCGGATCATGCCAATCGCGCGGTGCACGTCTTGGAGCGGTGCGTGGTGCTTCTCAAAAGTTTTGCGTCGTGGGACGCGATATTTCAGGAGGGCGGCTGACACTCCGAGGGAATTGAGCCATTGGCAAATCTCTTTTCCTTCGTGGGAGTAGGCGAGGATATTGTAGCCGCCTCCAGGACAGACAATAACTGAAGTTCCGTTGGGGGTTTCGGCAGGATACCAAGTGAGGGTCGGGTCGCTCACGTTTGAAACGATTTCAATTTTTAAATTTCCTCGAAGCTCGACTTTCTCCTTAGGGAACTCAAGGCCAGCCTCATCGGGGACCCCTTCGGGCCAAAGTTTGATAGGCTCGAGGGGGGTAGCAAGAGTGAAGTGGTGGAGCAGCAGGTGAGAGAAGATTAGGATGGCTGTTCTCATGTTATACGAAGACTGTAGAGCGAATAATTCAGCGCTGGCCAAGGGTGATAACCATTGCTGCAAGTTAAGGTTAGCAAAGGCCGGGAAATGCCTCCTTCAGCCCTTTTATGTGTTCCGGAAGGTGATTTGCAGAAAGTGTGACTCGCAACCGAGCAGTCCCCTTTGAAACAGTGGGGTAGCGAATAGCTGGTATGAGATAGCCGCTCTCACGGAGAGTTTGAGCTGCCGCGAGAGTTGGTTCATTCTCCCCGATGATCAGCGGAATAATGGCGCTGGTGGCCTCCGAGTTGAACAATTGGATGTTGTCCCACAGGGCTGAACGAAGAGTGGCACCATTGTCTCCCGCGATGAGGTCAAGGCAGTCAGAAATGGTGGCGGCAAGTGAGGGCGCAGGGGCGGTGGAGTAAATGAAGCTACGAGCCTTGTTCACGAGAAGATCGGTCATGTTGCGGGAACCGCAGATATAGCCACCTGATAGTCCAGCCGCCTTACTAAAAGTTCCCATTTGGAGGTTGATTTGCTCCTCGAGGCCGAGTTCTGCAGCGAGCCCGCGTCCCTCAGGGCCGATATAGCCGAACGCATGCGCTTCGTCGACCAGAAGAAGGGCCGGGGAAGGGGTGAGGAGATCGCAGATTCCCTGTAGGGGCGCCCGATCGCCGTCCATGCTGAAGACTGACTCGGTGATAACAAGGATTCGGCCGTCCTTCGCAATTTTTCTCTCGGCCCAGGAAAGATGGCTGGCGAGCTTTTCGAGGTCATTGTGAGGGAAGACTCGCATGGTTGCCCCGCTGAGACGAGCCCCGTCAATCAGGGATGCATGGCAAAGCTTGTCGAGAATGATGATGTCCTCCTTGTCGCAAAGAGCAGGAATGACACCGGTTGCGGTTGCAAAGCCGGAGCTGAAGGTCAAGGCGCTTTCGGTTTTCTTGAAAGCGGCTAACTTTTCTTCCAGTCCGTGGTGAGGTGACTGGGAGCCACAAACGAGACGGGATGCACCGGCGCCGGTTCCGAACGCCTCAATGTTCTTTATGAAAGAGGCCCGGGTAAGCGGATGATTGGCGAGTCCGAGGTAATCGTTGGAAGAAAAGTTGAGAAGCGTAGTTCCATTCGCGAGCGTAATCACGACTCCCTGGGGCGAATCGATGCGCCTCAGTTGGCGACGTAGCCCTGATGACTCGAGGGCCTCTAGCTCACTTTCAGGACTGCGCATTGCTTAACCATCTGAATTGATAAAAGCAGTCGCATTGAGTAGGTCGGCAGCCTGCTGCAATGCCCGGTCCTGAAGCGGAGGCTTGTCCCACGGAGTGGGCTTGTTATCACTGCGAAGAAGATAGTAATCGATCTCAGGATCAGTGCCAGCAACGAGCGCAGCTTCATTAAGGCGTGGGCGTTCTTTCTGGACGAGAAAATCTCCGAGTTTTTTTCCTCCTTCGGTCTGACGGAAAATAGACCTTTTAGATTCATAGGGAGTCGGTGTGACAATGTCAGGAGTAATGCCAACCCTGAAGATCGAAGAGTCGTCTTCAAGCACTACTTCGGCGATCGCGTAGCGTAGAACACGATCCTCACCGATGGGAACATCGCGGTATTCCACGGTGAGACCGGGAGTCTTTTCGCCGATGACGAGGCAATTGGTTTCGCGTTTCAATACGGCCGCGATGATTTCTCCAACATTACCCGTTTCGGCATCCACCAGAATGATGAGTTCGCGATTCCAACTGTGCTCGACTGGTTGGGAGATAAAGAGCGTTGGCCGATCGTTTCCTGGTCGTCGGATCTTAAATAGAAGTTCGTTCGGAGGGCGGAAGCGGCCAAGGATTTCCGAAGCGATGACGAATTTTGCCTGCGCCTGCGGGGAGCGGAGGTCCATAATCAAGTGGGTGATTTCTGGATTTTTAGAAAACTCGTTTAGTGAGCGGTCAAGTTGGGTTAGACACTTCTCGTTGAATCGGCCGAATCGGATGTAAGCAGTGTCTTTGGCGATAATGGCTTGGTGAAATCCAAACGGAGAGTCACGCTCGTTAAGTTCTTCCTCAGTCAGTAGCATGGCGCCGAAATCGAGTCGCTTGAGCATTCCCTGCAGGGCGGCGCGATTAATTTCGAGCTCGCTGAGATTATCATGATTGATGTAGTCGGTAGTGAGCAGGCGAAACGCTTCCTGGAGGCTGGACTGATTCAGCGTGTCGATCAGCTCGCGCAGACGCTGTGTATCGTCGGTGGTCAGCAGCGCGGCCGGGAGTTTCGCTTCTGGCGCAGTATCTTGCTCAGCGAAGACGATGCAAGGGATTACGGCTAGGAGAAGAATGAATCGCTTGAGCATGGTCACGATCAGTCTACGGAATTCGGTAAATGATTCAACGCTTCGCTGCCGCCGGATTGAGGCCATGAAAAGTGTGCTGCCAGCGCGGAAGTGAGATAGGACACGGCGCCGGAGATCGCCTCGAGGAGTGGCTGACCAAGGGCGAGGTGGCTCGCGATTGACGATGAGAGGGTGCAACCGGTGCCGTGGATATCGGCTACGGCAAGCCGTTCATGAGGGAGTTCAATAACGTTGCCTCCGATGCAGGCGTAATCAACGATCGTTGTATCTCCATTCGTGTGGCCTCCCTTGACAAGGAAAGAAGAGCCGAAGGTCTCGAATAGTTGTAGGGCCGCTTCAGCGGGTATGATCGAGTCTTCGCACTTTTCCAAGAGGACAGCAACTTCAGGGAGATTTGGAGTGATGAGGGTTGCCAGTGGAATTAAATCCTCCACGAGTCGATCCCGCCCGAATTCATCGAGCAGAGCTTCGCCGGCAGTGGCCCGCATCACAGGGTCAACAACGACAGGAATGGCGGGATTGGCTTCAATAAAGCGAGCGACGGCCACCACATTTTCTCCAGTTGCCAGCATCCCCGTCTTGATGGCCGATATGGGAAAGGAAGTGTTTACGCGGCCAATTTGAGCAGTCAACAGACAGGGGTCGGTCGGTTGAATTTGTGAGACGGACCCTGGAGCTTCTGCCACGATGGCCGTAATGGCGTTGACTCCATAGACTCCGTGAGCCGCGAAGGTTTTCAAATCCGCTTGAATCCCAGCACCGGCGGACGAATCGGAACCGGCAATAGTCAGGGCGACAGGAGGTGAAGTAGGGGAGGCGATATCGTTAGGGTTGTGAGAAAATGATACTGGTGAAGCTTGCCAGAAAGCTGTGTCGAGTGCAAATAGGTCTATTGCCTTTCCATGAGTCATACCCGCTTTGATCCACCCTATCCACAATCTGTCTTCGCGAGTAAGCTGACAGACGACTCCGGTATCACTGAGTTGATGGATGATCTCGGTGAAGCGCTTACCAGTGGTAAGGATCGTTTACGCATGATGGGTGGGGGGAATCCAGATCATATTCCATCCATACAGCGACTCTGGCGCAAGCAGATGGAGGCGCTCCTTGATGACGAGGGAAATGAGTTCGACCGCGTTCTCGCTGATTATGATCAACCAGCCGGGAGTCCTTCGTTTCGCGAAGCTGTCGCGGGCTTTTTGCAAACTCAATACGGGTGGGATTTAACTCGGGAAAACATTGCGGTCACCAATGGTGGTCAAACAGCTTCTTTCTTTCTTCTAAACCGCTTTGCTGGTGAGATGACAGATGGTGGCGAAAAGCGCATCTTGCTTCCCATTGTCCCCGAATACATTGGATATGGCGATCAAGGGGTTTCAGATAACGATCTATTCGACAGTCGGAAGCCTCTGGTCGAAATAACGGGGGAGCGACGCTTTAAGTATCGAATCGACTTTGACAATCTAGGCCTCAATGATTCTCACGGTGCTATCGCTGTTTCGCGACCGACCAACCCAAGCAGTAATGTGCTCACCGATGAAGAAATTTCAGTTCTCAGGGGGTTGGCCAGTGAAAAAGGCATTCCTCTCATCATCGATAATGCATACGGTTTACCCTTCCCTGGCGTTGTATTTCGTGATGCCACTCCCGTGTGGGACGACAATATCATCCTGATATTAAGCCTCAGCAAACTGGGTCTCCCTGGGACCCGCACCGGCATTGTTGTCGCCCGTCCTGAGATTGTCCGTGAGATTCGTTCGATGACGGCTATTGTCGGTCTTGCAAACAATAATGTGGGACAGGCCTTGGTCCGCCCATTGTTGGAGACAGGCGAAATTAAGCGACTGTCTAATGAGGTGGTTCGTCCACATTATCAAGCACGTTCAGAGCAGGCTATGGAGCTTGCAGAAGAATTTTTGCCGCGAGAGGTGCCATGGCGGGTTCACGAAAGTGAAGGTGCATTTTTTCTCTGGTTCTGGTTTGAGAATCTGCCAATCAGTTGTCGTGAGCTCTATCTTCGACTGAAAGATGCCGGTGTCATTGTCGTCCCGGGCGAATATTTCTTCTTTGGTCTCAATGCTGACGGATGGGATCACGCTCGGCAGTGCATTCGTGTGAGCTACACTCAGCCCGAGTCCATCGTGAGAGATGGATTTCGTATCCTAGGCGAGGTGATCCGGGAAGTTTATAGAACGAGCTGAAGGCTGTCCTTTGAGAGCTGTACGGCAGCAATTAAGTTGTAGAGGTCGTTTTAACTTAGCCCCTAACCAACACCGCAGTCGGATTTCCAGTGGAGTCGCTTATCAAAGAAATCCTCAGCTTCCAATGATCTGAAATTTTCTTAAGCAGCTGACGGCGAGTAATTCCTGGTGATGAAAAATTGAAAGGGGTCGTGATAGAAGATAAGCTATCTGTTTGATAGAATATATCGTTTAGAGGCACCTGATCGAAGATTAGTTCTGCGGTCATGTGCTTGTAATTAACCTCGAAGATTTCGTCGAGCCACATGTTGAGAGGCTCGAAGTCTGTTTCGAGAAATCCAACAGTATTAATCGTCGCGTCGCCGGTCAGAGGGGGTATGCCACCCTTGTTTTTGTTACTACCCAAATGACACGAGGAAAGTCCGAAACAAACCCCTACGATTCCGATAAAATGCCAACCGTTACCGTATTTCATGAGATTAATAATAAGCGGGAATCTCGGAAATGTCTTTGAAAAACTTCCAGATATGGGGTCACAATTCCCTGAGTCTGGTTAAAGTCAGATTTATGTTCTATGAAAACTGCTATTTACCCAGGAAGTTTTGATCCAGTCCACAACGGTCATCTAGATGTTATTGCGCGGGCGTCCAAGCTCTGGGATCGCGTTATAGTCGCGGTGGCCCTTAATCACGAGAAGGAAGGGTTCTTCACGATGGAAGAGCGAGTTGATCTAATTGAAAAGGCTTCCTGCCATCTTGAAGGGGTGCAAGTGACTGCGTTCGAAGGTTTGCTCGTGGATTACGTAAAAGAGGTGGAAGCGAACGCAGTATTGCGGGGTCTTCGAGCGGTTTCCGATTTTGAGTATGAATTTCAGATGGCTTTAATGAACCGTAGCCTAGACGAGACGCTTGAGACGGTTTTCCTGATGCCGAGTCAGGAGAGCATTTACTTGAGTTCACGAATTGTGAAGGAAGTTGCAGCCTTCGGCGGTGATATCGATCGATTTGTTCCTCTAGTGGTAAAACAAGCGATGGCGCAGAAGCTGAAACGCTGAAGCGTGGCTATTCGGTCTTTTTTGCAGCAGCTTTTTTCTTAGCTGTTTTCTTTGTGGCAGCCTTCTTGGCGGCTGTCTTTTTCTTCGCGGGCTCGCGAGGGGGGAACTCCCATCCCAGCATGCGGCGTCCCTTCTTGTTGCAGGTCAGCGCAGCTTTGAAAGGGCGTCCTTTTTTACTGATCCACTTGTCGATGACGTCGGTCTTACCTTCGGTGAAGTATTTTAGCGCTTGGTCATGGGGGATCTCGTATTTGCACATCTCTTTCGATAGGCGGGCTTTGCAGCCGTCTCCAGAAACTCGACGGTCACAGATGTAGCTGTGAGGTGTCACGTAAACGTTGCCATTATCGCAAAGTGGGCAGGCGCAAAGTTTGTTTTCCTCCTTAATGGATTCAACTTCTTCCTCCTCTTCCGGAGTTTTCTCGAAAATGAAGCCCGCCTTAAGTCCTGCTTTCTTGTCTTCCTGAAGCTCGATAGCGGCATCGAAGGGTTGCTTGAAACGATTCACAAAGCCGGTAAGGGGGCCGACCAATTTGGTGGTCAGAAGTGTTTTTGCTTCTTCCTCGGTGAGCGGGCGGCTCGCGACGACCTTTGGCAGGGTGAACTTGCAATCGGGTTGCTTGCACTTGTAGCGACCGTCGTCCTGATCCATCGTCGGAGCAGCACAGACAGGGCAGGGAGCAGGAAATTCAGGCCATTCTCTTTCGAGTGCTGTTTTCGCGTAGTCCTTTGCGGTGTCGACCACGCTACTAGTGAGTTGCTTGATGTCTCGCATGAAGGTGGGGCGGTCTAGTTTGCCCTGTTCCATCTGGCGAAGCTTATATTCCCATCTGCCCGTCATTTCGGGTGAGGTCAGTAGGCCAATTTCCATGCTGTGGAGCTGGTCAATTAGTCTAGTGCCGCGAGTTGTCACAATGATGTCTCGTCCGTCTCGGTTGATATACTTATCGTTAATCAGACCTTCGATGGTGGAGGCACGAGTTGCTGGTGTGCCGAGGCCGCGTTCGGACATGGCATCACGAAGTTCTTCGTCGTCAACTCGCTTGCCTGCAGTCTCCATCGCGGAGAGAAGGGTGCTTTCGTTGAAGCGTGCCGGAGGTCGAGTTGCCTTCTCTTCGAGTTTGATCGAGTCGGTCTTGGCCTTCTCGTCGGGTGCTACAGCGACAATCTGCTTGTCGGCGCTGGCTCTCTTGCCGCTTTCCTCTTCGTGGGCTGGTTTGTCAGGAGCACCGACCTTCTTGCCATAGACTCCCAGCCATCCTGCTGTAACGAGAATTTTTCCGTCGCTCTTAAATGCATCTTCTGCGATTCTTGTTATACGAGTCGTGTTCTCGAATTCCGCCGACGGGTAGAATGCTGCGATGAAACGGCGGCTCACCATATCGTAGAGTTTCAGCTCGGCTTCATCAAGGCCGGAGGGGATTTGACCGGTTGGAATGATAGCAAAGTGATCGCTGACTTTAGCTCCGTTAAAGATGCGCTTGTTGCCTCCAGTAACTAGGCCGTTCTTAAGTGCATACGCGGCATGGTCTGGCATATCTCCAACGGTGAAGTTAGAGGCGCTTGAGATCTTGGTTAGCGTTTCAATGGTCGTCTCGAGATAGTCGTCTGGCAGATAGCGGGAATCAGTTCGCGGGTAGGTTAGGGCTTTGTGGCGCTCGTAGAGCGATTGAGCCAACTGAAGGGTCCTGCGCGCCGAAAAACCAAAGCGTCCGTTCGCTTCGCGCTGCAGGCTGGTCAGGTCGTAGAGTTGAGGGGCACTCTGCTTTGAAGGTTTCTTTTTCTCCTCGATGGTGGCTTCCTTGCCGAGGCAACGCTCAACGATGGCGTCGGCTTGCTCACGATCCCAGATACGCTCGGCTCGGGCATGAGGCTTCTCTTCTGACTTCTTGAATCCTTCATCAAACCAGCGACCGAGGTAGGTGCCGGCGGCGACTTGAAAATTACCATGCACTTCGAAGTAGTCTGCGCTGGTGAACTCTTCAATTTCGCGTTCACGCTCGGCTAGGAGAGCCAGTGTTGGTGTCTGCACTCGTCCTACCGGGGTCTTGTTGAAACCTCCGAACTTAGAATTGAAAGCTGTCATTGCCCTCGTAGAGTTTATGCCGACGAGCCAGTCTGATTCGGAACGGCAGTAGGCGGCATCAGAAAGAGGCTGCATCTCTTTATCGGAGCGCAAGTCGGTAAAGGCTTCGCGGATCGCGCCATCGGTCATTGACTGCATCCAGAGACGACGCACTGCCTTCTCAATGCCACAAAACTGCACAATGTAACGGAAGATCAGTTCGCCCTCACGTCCAGCATCACAGGCGTTGACTAGCTCAGTGACTTCTTTGCGCTTCATGAGGCGTTTGAGCAGGTTGAGACGGGTTTTAGCGCCTTTCTGTTCACTCGGTTCGAGAACAAAATCGAGTGGGATGACGGGAAGGGCATCAAACTTCCAAGGAAGCGATTTACCCTCAGCAGTCATGGGTTTAGCCGTCTGCACAAGGTGACCGACCGCAGATGAAATAATGTATCGGTCATTCTCGAAATAGTCGTCCTTTTTGTCGAATCTGCCGATAGCAGGATCCTTTCCTAGGACGCGAGCAAGGTCATTCGCAACGCTAGGTTTTTCGGCGATGATAAGTGATTTCGACATGGTGCTTGGAGAGTGAGGGAGTGTTCCCCGGAAATGGAGTGCCCCGTTTTTAGTCATCCGTCAAATCAGTTTCGTGAAGTATTTTCCCGGAAGCTGTTTCACGAGGTGCTTCATTTCGAGTTGCAAGAGGTTGGCGCTGACAGCACGGGCGGGGGCACAAATAGCTTCTGCAAGGGTGTCGATGGTTTGTTCGCCTTTTTCAAGTTCCTCGAGGATTTTTACCTGCTGATCATCGAGTGAATCGAGGATTGGGGAATGCTTGGCCCTCGGCTGTTCGGGGGAAGCAAATTCAAGATTTAGGGAATTTAGGCCAGTGTTTAGGTCGTCGATAACGTCTTGTCCTGAGGTCACGAGAGTGGCTCCATCTCGGATGAGACGATTGCATCCTTCCGACGTGGGCCGATCGATTGGACCTGGGACGGCAAAAACGGTGCGACCTTGCTCCATCGCTTGGTTTGCTGTGATGAGAGAACCGCTGCGTGCGGGCGCTTCGACCACAAGGAGCCCCTCAGACATACCAGAAACAATTCGATTTCTTAGGGGGAATGACTGCTTATCTGGAACATAAAGCACGGGAAACTCGGAGATGACGGCTCCATTCTCGACGATGCGGTCGGCCAAAACCTCATTCTCCGGTGGGTAAATGTTCCCAATGCCTGATCCAAGTACAGCGACGGTGCGGCCTTCGGCGGCAAGAGCAGCTTCGTGGGCAGCGGTATCAATTCCCCTTGCCAAACCGCTAATGATCGTAAAGCCGGCTCTTGCAAGCTGGAAGCCAAGTTTTCTCGCCTGCTCCCGGCCATAATGGGTCATACGCCTTGAACCTACGATACCAATAGCGGCAGCATCACTAGGCTCCAAATGGCCTCTAACATATAAAAGAAAGGGGGGGTCATGAATTTCCCGCAGAGCGGCGGGATATTCGTTGTCCTTGAGGGTGAGAAGGGAAATGTCATGCTCGGCGATGCGACGCTTTTCCTCAGCGAGATCAACGAGATTTTCCCAGGATCGAATTGAACGGGCCATTTCAGCACCAATGCCGGGGATCTGTTGTAGTTTTTTTTCGCTCGCCTTGAGCAATTCCGAAGGCTCTTCAAATTCCTTTAGGAGGTGCCGCATCCGAATCGGACCAATGCCAGGCAAGAGGTTGAGCGCTAGGAATGCCTCCGTGGAAGTCATCAGAAATCGGATACTCGATTTTGCCCTTTATGGCAAGTGTTTAAATGAACAGCATTTAGATTCGAAGGTTTAGGGGTCGGCGTTTCAACTGGGTTGCGAAAATCGATTAGCAGTTTCGCGGTTTCCCGTCTAACATCGCGCGGTCTAACTTATGAAGCTGTCCCCTTGATCGTTGCCGAAGTTTGACGCTAAGTGTCGTTTTACCATGAATTCACTATTCCTCGTATCCGGCGAAATCAGTGGAGACATCCACGGATCAGCGCTGCTGCGTGCACTCGCGGAATCGGGTGAATGGCAATGCGCGGGCCTCGGAGGCCCCCTGATGCACGAAATTTCCGGGGAAATTGAGAATTGGTTGGATGAGGCGGCGGTGTTGGGGCTCTGGGAAGTCCTGAAGAAATACGGCTACTTCAAAAATAAGTTGGATGAAACCGTCAATGTAATACTTCGGCTGAAACCCGACGGAGTCGTCCTGATTGATTACCCGGGCTTTAATCTGAGACTTGCGAAACGACTGCGAAGTGAAGGCTATCAGGGGAAGTTGATCTACTACATTAGTCCCCAGGTATGGGCCTGGAAAAAGGGGCGCATTAAGACAATGTCAGAGTTGCTCGACTTAATGATTTGTATCTTTCCCTTTGAGAAAGAACTCTACAAGGAGTCGGGCCTCCCTACGCAGTTTTCAGGACACCCGTTGGTTGATGAAATGGAAAAGCTCAAGAACGACAACCTTGTGCGCAACCCTAAACTCGTCGCCCTGTTGCCGGGCTCGCGGGAACGCGAGATTGAAAAACTCTTCCCGCCGATGCTGGGTGCCGCAGCCTTGTTGCTGAAGCAGCACCCTGATTTGAAGTTTATCACATCTGGAGCTACGCCTGCACTGACTCAGCGTCTCAGAAAAATGGTTAGTGAGACGGGTCTGTCAGGATCGGTTGAAGTGGGTGAGTCAAACAGTCACGACATCATGCAAGCGGCTGGAGTCGGTGTGGTGGCGTCGGGAACTGCAACACTGGAGGCGGCCTGCCTTGGTTTGCCTCATTGCCTGACTTACAAAGTGGCTTGGCTCACAGCAGTAGCGGCGCGACGCCTCATGCAGGTGAATTATCTCGGAATCGTCAATGTGATGGCCGATCGTGAGGTCGTCACCGAGTTACTTCAGGATCGAGCAACGCCTGAAGGGATTGCCGAAGCCCTAGGTGATTTGCTTGCCAGCGAGGATAGGCGGAGCCAACTGCAGAATGACCTTGCCGAAGTGGTAAAAACACTCGGTGAAGGCGGAGCCTACGAGAATGCGGCGCGTATTGTCAGTCACCTCTGGAAAAACTGATGACGGGCCGAAAATTGATTCCTTTCTTGCTTGTGGCTTTCCCCGCCGGATTACTCGCCATTGGTGTAACGTCGATGGTGAACTCTCACCTCCAGAAAGCGAAAGGACCACAAGATCCGAACGAGCAGGTCCGCCTCGAGGCGGCCAGTCTCAATCAGGAGCCGGTCAGTCGCGAAACTCTCGAACGACATATCAGGATCCTCTGCGAAACAATTGGCGAACGTCACGTTGGTAAGATGAACCAACTTGAGCAGGCGGCTTTCTGGATTGAATCAAGCCTCGGCCCCACCAATCTCGGCTATGTCGTAAAGCGGGAGGAATACGAGCTTGCGTCAAGCTTCGCAGAAAATGGGAAGCCTCACCGAGTCCGGAACCTAGTAGCGGAACTGCCCGGGATGGCTTTAAGAGATGAGATCATCATTGTGGGGGCTCACTATGATACAGTTCCAGGTTCTCCAGGCGCGAATGATAATGGCAGCGGGGTGGCGGCCCTTATATCAATCGCTCAGGCTTTGGCAGGAGAACAACAGCAGCGCACGATTCGTTTTGTCGCCTTCGCAAATGAGGAACCACCCTATTTCCAAACGAAAGAAATGGGGAGTTGGGTTCATGCGCGCGGTTGCGCAGAGCGGGAAGAAAAAATCGTAGCGATGATCGCTTTCGATGGACTCGGGTATTTCACGGACGAACCAAACAGCCAAGAGGTGCCTCCAGGGCTGGAAGGGGTATTTCCGAAGGAAGGAAACTTTCTCGCTTTTGTGGCGAACGAGAATTCGCGGTTCCTTGGTGATCAGGCCAAGAGAGTCTTTGAGGGCGTCTCTGGTATTCCGGCGGTCGGCGGGGTCTTCCCGGAATCGATTCCCGGAGTGGGTTGGTCTGATCACTGGTCTTTCTGGCAGGAGGGCTTTCCAGCAATCATGGTGACAGATACGATTCCGTTCCGATATGAGCATTACCACAAACCAACGGATACAGTCGACCAGCTGGATATGGAGCAACTCGAATTCGTCGTCAAAGGACTCGAGGAAGTGATCAGGTCTTGGGCTAATCCCTGATCTTCAGCAGGCGCTACTCGCTCGTGAGTGCTATTCCGGCCTCTTCGCTGAGGAACTCGGCAATGCCGTTCTCCTTGTTGCAGAGAACCACTTTCGGTTCGACGGGCTTTTCGGCGAGCTCAAAGCCCATAATAATCACCCTCTCGCCAGCGTTGATAAGGTGGGCTGCTGCGCCATTGATGCCGATGATCCCGGATCCGGGGGCGCCCTTGATCACATAGGTTTCGAGACGCGTTCCAGTGCTGGCGCTGACGACGAGTACCTTTTCCCCAACCCAGAGACCCACCGCATCGAGCAGGTTCTTGTCGATGGTGATACTACCGACATAGTCCACGTTTGCTTCTGTGACGGTAGCGAGATGGATCTTGGAACGTAGGAGGCTTCGCATGGATGAAAAGTGGCGAAAGATTTCCTAGAAACGCCCGAATTGCAAGGGATCACTGCGTCGTGGGAATAACTCTCTTAATTGGGTTCTACTAAGCCCTACAGCAGAGTTCGTTCCACCGCTTTATGCCACTTGGCGAGGGTTTCCTGCATGGTTGCGTGATGGATACCGGGATTAAAGCGCGAGGACTCGGCCCAGATCGCTGCAATTTCCTTCTTGCTGGACCAGACGCCAGCGGCAAGACCGGCGAGAAAGGCTGCGCCAAAAGCCGTCGTTTCGGATACCTGCGAGCGAACGACGGGAACGCCTAGCAAGTCAGCTTGAAATTGCATCAATAGGTCGTTTCTCGAGGCCCCGCCATCGACTCGCAGTTCGGAGAGTTCAATACCCGTGTCGGCGATCATGGCCTGCATAAGGTCATGGCTCTGGAAGGCAATGGCCTCCAGAGCGGCGCGAGCGATGTGAGCCTTGCCTGCACCCCGTGTCAGCCCAGAGATGGTGCCACGGGCAAAACCGTCCCAGTGGGGAGCCCCGAGACCGGTGAACGCGGGAACAAAGAAAACACCCCCGTTATCCTTCACCTCGAGAGCGAGGGCTTCGACGTCTTTTGAGGCCTCAATAATGCCGAGTTGATCCCTCAGCCATTGAACGACGGCCCCGCCAATGAAGACGCTGCCTTCCAGAGCGTATTCTGTAGTTCCGTCAATCTGCCAAGCAATGGTAGTCAACAAGTTATTATTAGATCTTACGAATTCTGAACCAGTGTGTTTGAGCATGAAGCAGCCGGTGCCGTAGGTGTTTTTGGCCATCCCGGGGTGGTGACAGGCCTGCCCGAAGAGGGCGGCCTGTTGGTCGCCGGCAATACCGGAAATGGGAATGAGATCGCCGAAGACCTCTTCGGCAGTGTCGCCGTAAAACTCGCTGCTTGAGCGGATTTCCGGGAGGACGGCGGCGGGAATCTCGAAGAGAGCAAGCAGTTCTTCGCTCCACGATACGTTGCGAATATCGCAAAGCATGGTTCGGGATGCGTTGGAAACGTCAGTGATATGGAGCTCGCCACCGGAGAGATTCCACGCCAGCCACGAATCGATTGTGCCAAAGGCCAGTTCGCCCGCCTCCGCCCGCTTCCGGGCGTCGGGGTAATGATCGAGCATCCATTTAAGCTTCGTGCCGGAAAAGTAGGCATCGATGATGAGGCCGGTCAGCTCCTGGATGCGCTCGCTGTGACCGGCTTCGACCAGTTCCCGACAGTATTCCGCGGTGCGCCGGTCCTGCCAGACGATGGCATTGCCGAGCGGTTCTCCCGTTTTGCGATCCCACAACACTCCGGTTTCTCGTTGGTTGGTGATTCCGATGCCGGCGATTTCGATGGGGGCGAGGCCGGCTTTTTTGATGGCTTCGCGAGCAACATTGAGCTGCGTTTCCCAGATTTCGACTGCGTTGTGCTCCACCCAGCCGGGTTGGGGGAAAATCTGATTGAATTCCTCCTGGGCGACCGAGACGATTTCACCCTTCTGGTTGAAAACTATCGCACGTGAACTGGTCGTTCCCTGATCGAGCGAAAGGATGTGGCGCGGCATGGAGGAATGGTAGGGAGAATGAAGGCAGGAGGGAAGGGAAAATAGTCGGGAGCCTCTCTCGATTGGGGTGCCTGAAAGAGCGAATTTAACAGGGCTGAGTGGCTGATTTGAACCTGTTGAGTGTGGGAATGTGAGGTGCTCAAGCGAATAAGTTTAACAGAGAGGACGGGAAGCTCGATAAAATTCGCTGAGATGCTATCAGGCGATGCAGCAAAATTGCTTTGCAAATTGCTGATTATTGTTGTCGGGATTTAATCCTACGTTTACGACTACTCCTAGTGATCACAACCGACCCTACTCGAATCGCCGGCCTCCTCTTCGGGTGGGGTGTGGGTGGAATCGCCACACTCATCGGCCTAGCCGGTGTTACGATGACGGCTTGGAATATTAAGCAGGACCGTGAGAGCGAATCCTGGCCACAGGTCACAGGGGAGATCACCATTTCAAGGATAGGTTCGAGCACCACCCGCAGCTCACCTGGCGGGGCGAATAAATCGAGCGCCAGCGACACGGACTACTCGGTGGAGATTCGCTACAATTACGAGGTCGAGGGGCAGGCTTACAAAGGACATCGGCTGCGCTTCGGATCTAATGACCACGACCGGCGCTCTGATGCCCAGAAGGAGCAGCGGCAATTCCCAAAGGGAGAGAAGGTGTCGGTCTACTACCACCCCGAAAAACCGGGGCGCTCCGTCCTAGTCCGCGGCACACAGGGCAACTGGGGGCAGCTTATTGGTCTTTCCATCTGCCTGCTCTGCGGACTGGTCATCCTTTTCCTTACCATCCGGTCAACGATAAGGAAGCCAGATATAATTACCCAGCGGTAACAAAGACTGCCGACTGACCTGATAAGGCGTCGCAGATCAACGCCAAGCCCGCTCCGATTCGTAAGCTCATTGACCAATTTCTTCGTCGTTTATTTTGCCCTTAGCAGTATCCGGTAATTAGTTCTCTTTTGGGACGTCGCGGTTTTGACTGATTTTCCTGCATCTTTCATCCTGTTTTACGAGTAACCAATAGGTGGACGCGTTTGGCGTTTTCTGCTAACCAACCTTTTCATTATGGCAAGACCTTCCGTCGAACTTATTTCCGCCCTCCGAGAAACTGCAGACCGAGTTGAGTCTGGAGCTCGCTATGAGTGGGGACATATGGCGCATTGCAACTGTGGGCATCTCATCCAGACGGTGACACAGCAGACTGGCATTGAAGTCGCGCGAAAGGTTAACGATCATCTGCTCGAATGGACCGAGCATGCGCAGGTCCGATGCAGTCATACCGGTCATCCACTCGAAGAGATGTTCGAGGCGCTCGAAAAAGTTGGCTTCACAAGAGAGGACGTGATCCATCTCGAAAATCTTTCGGATCGTCAGGTCCTCCGCCACCTCGGAGAGCGAGTCCACCTGAACCGTAACCAGCGCGATGATATGGTCCGCTACTTGCGCGCTATGGCTGAACTCCTCGAAAGGGATCTGCTTCGGATGACTGCTTCCGTGCTGTTGGGGCAAGCCAAGCCCTGACCTGCCCCAGTTAACTTTATTTCTGGAAGACGAGAAATTTTCGGCAGGCGAAGTTCACCAGCGCCGACGTGATCATAAACCCGAACTGAGCTGCCCACGGATCCAGACCGGCTGATATCAGGAGGGGCCCTCCCAATAGGCCTAAACTGAAGCTGGCAAGCGAGATGCCGGTAAAGAGGGTGAACTCAAACCATTTCGAGTGGCGGCCCGGAGTGAATACAAATAAAATATTCAAAAAGTAGGCGCAGAGGTTAGAAAAGGGGAACGCGATCAGGTTGCTGATGATGGCATTTTTCTCCTTCACCTCACCTGAAAGGGGCGGCCCGTTAAGGTAATCGTGTGCCGGAAACAAGCTGTGAGAGAGCCAAATGAAAATGGCGAGTTGGACCACCGTGGAGATTCCACCTGAAACGACGTATTTCACGAATTGAACGGCGCCCGGTGCTTTTTTCGTCGGCAGCCACATCAGCAACTCCCGCAACCCGTGTTCGCGGCGATACTCTAGGACGGTATGCAGATCCTGTCGGAGAGATCGGAGGAGCGCCTTGTGCATAAAAACGCACAAATATGGCGCAAAGTGCCAACTCTGCCAGTCACGATGTTGCCATTGGGGCTTGTGACGAATGATCTAGGGTGGCCCACTTAGTCTAAAGCTCATACGCGAAAACGCTGTTGTCTGAGGCGGCGCGAGTTAGTAAACTTTTGTCGATGGGTTCCCCAAACATCATCGTTTTCTATTTCCTTGCCCTGATCGCGAAAACCCCAGCTTTGGGGTCCGATGTTGGGATGGCCTTTTTTGAGTCAAAAATTCGGCCGGCCTTGGTCGCGCATTGTTATGAGTGCCATTCTGAAGCGGAAGGCACTAAAAAGGGCGGTCTTTGGCTCGATCGTAAGGCGGGTTGGGAAGTTGGTGGTGATTCCGGCCCGGCCGTGATTCCAGGCGATGTTGAGGGTAGTCTGCTAATCGAGACGATCCGCTACGAGGATCCTGATCTGGAGATGCCTCCTAAGAGCAAGTTGCCAAACTCAGTGGTGGCCGATTTTGAAAAGTGGATCGCGATGGGGACTCCTGATCCGCGCGAGCGCGGAATGGGAGGCGAAGACGGAGGTATGACGGTTGAGGAAGGGCGGAAATTTTGGTCTTTTCGCCCGCGACAAACCGATTTTGGCAAACGGGATTCGATCGACGATTTCATCAATGCGAGGCTCGAAACTGAAGGTCTCGAAGCTTCCCCTGCGGCGAGTCCTCAGCGGCGACTGCGGCGGGCTCGGGTTGATTTGACCGGTTTCATTCCAACAGTAGAGGAGCAGCTCCACTTTGAGCTTGATCCTAGCGAAGAGAATTGGGAGGCGTTTGTGGAGCAGTGGCTGGCTTCTAATGCGTTTGGAGAGCGATGGGGCCGGCACTGGCTCGATATCGTGCGTTATGCGGATTCCAGTGGAGGAGGTCGTGCCCTGCCTTTTCCGGATGCCTGGAGGTTTCGTGACTACGTGATCGACTCCTTTGCCACAGACCGCCCTCTTGACGAACTGATCAAGGCTCACATCGCCGGTGACTTGTTGCCATACGAGACTCAGAAGGAGCGTTCTGAGAACCTAATCGCGACTGGATTCCTCGTGATGGGTCCAAACAATTACGAGAACCAGAACAAGGCGGAGCTCGATTTCGAGATCATTGATGAGCAGGTTGACACAATCGGTCGTGCTTTTATGGGGCAGACCATCGCCTGTTCGCGTTGTCACGACCATAAGTTTGATCCAATCCCGACCAAAGACTATTATTCGCTAGCTGGGATCTTCCTCAGCACAAGATCGGTGAAACACTCCAATGTGTCAGCCTGGCATCTCGAACCAGTTCCGCCCACTAAGGAGGCAAAACGGGCCATTGAAGACTACGAAAAAGAGAAAGCGGCAGCCGATGCCGAGGTGGTGGCCTTCAAAACGGAGTTGGCCTCCTTCGGGCGCGGTGCTGGCAAGAAATCTAAGAAAGTCGCGTCCACGCTTCTCCCGGGTATCGTGATTGACGACGAAGAGGCGGTGAAAGTTGGTGAGTGGAAGTCATCCAGCTCAGCGCCTCGTTTTATTGACGCGGGATACGTCCATGACCTCAATGCAGGTCAGGGAGAAAAGTCGGTCCGTTACGAGCACGTTTTTGAAGCAGCGGGGCGCTATGAACTCCGGGTTTCCTATTCAGCTTCCAGCAATCGTAGCCCGATTGTTCAGGTGATGGTGAACGTTGGATCTGTCGCGGAAGGTTATCAGATCAACCAAAAACTAACGCCTGAATACGATGGTTTGTTTCAGGCTATCGGGGTCTTCGATATTGAAGCCGGGGATGAGTCCTCCATTGAAATATCAAACCTTCACGATGACGGCGTTGCGATAGCCGATGCGATTCAGTGGCTCCCGCTTGAACTAAAACAGAATCGGGAGAGCAAGGAGGGCACCACTGATAATCCGCGTATTCTCAATTTGGAGAAGGCGTTGGCCAAAGCAGAAGCGAAACTTAAGAATCTTGAGAGGAATGCCCCCAATATTCCGCAAGCGATGAGCGTGGTCGACCATCCGACCGATAAGATAGGGGACACCGAGATACGCATCCGTGGGGTAGAAGCGAGTAGGGGAGAAGTTGCTCCGCGAGGCTTCCTCGAAGTCGCGAGCTTGGATGAGGTTGATATATCAGAGTCATCCAGTGGAAGATTGGAGTTGGCCGAATGGCTTACGAGCGATCAGCATCCGTTGACGGCCCGCGTGCTGGCAAATCGCATCTGGTTAAAACTAATGGGTGAGGGTCTTGTCGCTTCTCCTGACAACTTCGGCACGACGGGAATTGCGCCAACTCACCCCGAATTGCTCGACTACCTTGCAGGACGTTTGATAGAATCTGGTTGGTCTACTAAAGCTCTCGTGCGAGAAATCATGTTTTCGGATGTCTATTCCCGATCCACCAAAGTGGCCACGAAGTCGGTTGAGACGATGGACCCGGAGAACTCCTTTTATTCTCGCGCCCATCTCAGATCACTCGACGCGGAGTCGCTTCGTGATGCTATGTTGACCCTTTCCGGGGCGCTCGACGGCAATTCGGGAGGGCCTTCCTTGCCAAAAGGGTTCAAGAGTGAATTTGGCTATGAATTCACGACCATGAAACGCAGCGTTTACGTTCCCGTCTTTAGGAATTCCAGCTACGAGATGTTCAGTGTCTTTGATTTTGCCAATCCTAATTTTACGATAGGGAAGCGCACCGAAAGTAACATTCCAACTCAGATGCTTTTCCTGACTAACAGCCAATTTGTCCATGATCGATCCATCGAGGCAGCCAGCGAATTGCTTCGGCTTAGGGCCGAGACGAGAGAAGAGCGTATTGAGTTAGCCTTCCGCCGAACACTCGGGAGACTCCCTTCCGCAGAGGAACTTGACCTTGCGCGCGGATTCATCAGCGACACGCAGGTAGGTGACACCGAAGCTTGGGCTGGCCTGCAACGAATACTGTTCGGCTCGGTAGACTTTCGATATTTGAGGTAATTTGTGATACAACCACGCGAATAGTAATGAGTCCTGCCCTAGTTGATTCTCCATTTGATTCCGCTCCCAGCCGTCGAGCGCTCCTCAAGAGTGCGGCATGCGGATTTGGTGGGCTAGCGCTCTCTTCTTTTGCAAATCAGAGCCCAGTCATCGTGCCACGAGCCAAGCGGATTATCTTCCTTTTTATGCAGGGAGGTCCGAGTCAGGTAGATACCTACGATTACAAGCCGGAACTAACCAGAGGCCATCAGAAGAAAGCGAATTTCTGGGTGCCACGGACTCGTCAGAATGAGGAGCGCGAGCTAATGAAGTCCTTCTGGGAGTTTAAGCAGTATGGTGAATGCGGGCGGTGGTCTTCCAGCCTGTTTCCGGAAGTGGCCAAGCACGTCGATGATCTTTGCTTCATCCACTCGATGCACACGGAGGGCGTGGCTCATGGGCCGGCAACTCTCTTTTTGCATACGGGTGCTACCAATTTGGTTCGCCCTTCAGTGGGGGCCTGGATTAGTTACGGTCTTGGTTCAGGTAATTCGAACCTACCGGCGTTTGTTACTGTGAATCCTCCAGCCAACAAAGGAGGTCCGCGGAACTGGGGGAACGCCTTTCTTCCAGCGTCGACACAAGGCACCGTGCTGGGACAGGCCGGTAACCCGAATGCTAAGCCAGAGATCCGCAACTTGGTGAGTCCGGTAAGTCCAGCCGAATCCAAACGGGAGTATGAGTTTCTTAAACGGTTAAATCAAGTTCAGCGGGGCAATTCAGAACAAGGGCTGGTTGATGGTATGATCGCCTCTCACGAACTCGCCTGGCGAATGCAGACGCACGCTGCTGATCTTATCAATATTGACAAAGAATCACGGCAGACGCAGGAACTCTACGGAATTGGCGATGACGATACAGATGGTTTCGGGCGCCAATGCTTAGCGGCACGTCAGTTGGCTGAATCCGGGGTCCGCTTTATCCAAGTGAGCCATTGCGATAATAAATCGACGCCCGTGTGGGACCAACACAATAACATGCCGAAGCATGAGCCCCTCGCGGGCCAAGTCGATCGGCCCATTGCTGGGTTGCTCACTGATTTAAAACAAAGGGGTTTGCTGGAAGATACTTTGGTATGGTGGGGATCGGAATTTGGCCGCACGCCATTCACCCAAAATAAGCTAGGCCGCGATCACAACCCCCGCGGGTTCACAACGTGGTTGGCTGGAGGAGGGGTGAAGCCGGGCTTTGCGCACGGTTCTACAGACGAATTTGGGTTTCAAGCTATGGAAAATAAGGTCCACATGCATGACCTTCACGCTACCCTTCTTCATTTGCTAGGTCTCGATCACAAGCAGTTGACCTATCGATACGCAGGGCGGGACTTTCGCCTGACCGACGTTCACGGTCATGTCGTTGAAGATATTCTCGCGTAGAAAAAATTCCCCACGGAGCTACAACCGGTCAGTGGGCATCAGTTTTCGCCGTTGTCGATCCTCTTAACGTGCTCAAGGTAGTCATTGGCTTCTTTCTTGATCACCGGCAGGAGGAAATAGAGCCCGATTAGGTTGGGGGCAACCATCGCAAAAATCATGGCGTCAGAAAGGTTGATGACGCTACTCAGAGAAGCAGAAGAGCCCACGATGACGAGAAGGCAGAAGACTACCTTATAGATGATGACGGGGATTTTGACATTGTCCCCGAACTTGCTGAAGAGATAGATAATTCCCTGCTCGCCATAATAAGACCATGAGATCATGGTTGAGAAGGCGAAGAGGACAACGGCGATCGTTAGAACTTTCGGGAACCAAGAGATCTTAGAACCAAAAGCGAGGGAGGTCATGGGAACCCCTTTGCGGTCGGCGATGGCTGACGATTCGACCCAACCGGTTTTTTTGGTGGAATTCTTAAACTCCGGGGAAACGAGACCAATCACCTCAGTGTAGTTGACAACTTCTGCCTCTTTTCCGTTCGTCGCAGGCTTTTCAAAATCCTCAGTTCCTTTGACATGGATATACTGCCCGTTATCGAGTTGTTGAACCACTTCCGATGCACCCGGCGCGACCACCATGGCAATGCCCGCCTTACTGGAGACCTCTGCACTGACTTGCCAAGTTCCTGTAATGACGATGACAAGGGCGGTCATCGTGCAGACCACGACGGTATCGACAAAGGGTTCCAGTAAGGCAACAAAGCCTTCACTGGCTGGCTTATTTGTTTTGACAGCAGCGTGGGCAATGGGCGCAGAACCGAGGCCGGCCTCATTGGAAAAGGCCGCCCGCTTAATTCCCTGAATGAGAACTCCGATCAAACCTCCGGTGACAGCGCTGGTGCTGAAGGCTGAAGAGAAAATGACGCCGAAGGCACTACCCAATTCTCCGATATTTGAAACAATGATGAAGAGTGCCGCGAGAACGTAGGCGCCACACATGAAAGGGACGAGAAAAGCGGTTACATGGGCGATGCGGACGATTCCTCCGAGAATTACGGCAGCGACGATCCCCGCAAGAATACAACCGAAGACAAGCTTTGCGGTATCAATGGACATGTCGCCCATGAACTGGCCATGGAACTGCGAGAATGCCTGGTTGGCTTGGAACATGTTTCCGGCTCCAAACGCGCCACCCAGTACGAAAATGGCAAAAAGAATTGCAAGAAACCCGCCAAAACGACCCATTCCGATCTCCTTGAAGCCGTCCCGAAGGTAATACATGGCGCCACCCCTGACCGTGCCATCTTTCTGGATACGGCGGTATTTTACGCCAAGCGTGCACTCAGCAAATTTGGTCGTCATACCGCAAAGACCCATAATGATCATCCAAAAGGTTGCCCCGGGCCCTCCGATACCAACGGCGACGGCGACACCGGCGATATTGCCGAGTCCGACCGTTGCGGAAAGAGCAGCGCTAAGTGCCTGAAAATGAGTGATCTGACCTGGCGCATCCTTGTCGGTGTATTTCCCTCGAACAGTGCGGAAGGCGATCCCGAAGCCTCGAAGATTGATGAATTTGAAGTAAACCGTCAGGAAGACTGCGGTCGATCCGAGGATCACGAGGATGATTGGAAGCGTAACCCCTTCTGTTATGGTCGGGCCACCAAAAACGAAATTAGCAGCGACGTCTGAGACTCCCTCAAGAGCGCCATCAATCCGACTCGCCAAGCCAGAGGAATTTCCCTGTGCGGTAGCTAAGGCTGGAAAAAGCGCTGATAGCGCGGCGAAAAGGCGAAAAAGACAAGACATGGGGCAGTTCCGGCATGCTAACGGAGGGCAGTCGCTTTTTGCAAACAGATTTTGGGCAGGATGGTATCGGGAAATGAGTATGAGGGCGACAAAAGGGTCATATGACAAGAAAGAGCAAATTTTTCTAGGTTTTATACCCCATCTCCTTGCAAATGCGTGGCGTATTGCTTAAAGAGACCGCAAATGAACGCCCTTACGAACGCTATTATCCGATTTTGGCAGTCTTCGATTGGGAAAAAGCTAATCGTGGCCATTACGGGCGTTGTTCTTGTCGGCTTCTTAATCGCCCACGTTGGAGGTAATATGCTGATTTTTGCGGGACGCGAGGCGATGAACGACTACGCCTACTTTCTGCATCACTTTCTCCACGGAGCAGGCATTTGGATTTTTCGAGGGGTATTGGTCGTGGCTTTCGTCATGCACATTGTGGCGACTATCGCTCTCACGAAACAGAACCGAGCCGCCAAAGTTGAGAATTACCAAAATGAGGCAACCAACGTCGCTTCGAAAAGTTCCCGAGTGATGATTTGGAGCGGCCTTACTGTTCTTGCTTTTGTCGTGTTCCACATCTTCCACTTCACAGTAAGGGTCGATCCAGAGCTTGCAGGGATGAAGGAGTCGTCAGGGAGACACGATGTTTGGGGCATGGTGATTGTTGGATTCCAGAAACCGTTAGTCGTCCTTTTTTACTTTGTCGGTATCTCACTACTGTGCTCACATCTCTCTCATGGCATAGCTTCTATCTTTCAAACCCTAGGGTGGCGCAGTCGTAAAAGTAGTGAAGCAATTAACAGGCTTGGGCTTGCTGTATCGGTAGCTCTTTGGCTCGGATTTCTCTCCATTCCGCTCGCAGCCTCAGTGGCAGGTTTCGGTAGTGATGAAATGGAAACGCCTGTGACTGACATTGCCGATGTCACCGAAGAAAAACGCTAGTTCTCGTCTTACCAATTTTTAACCGTATTCATACCTCCCCAATGGCAGCTAACGGATCTTCAAACGAAACATTCAATTCGGCTATCCCCGACGGCCCGATCGCGGAAAAGTGGATCAACCATAAGAATAATTCAAAGCTGATCAATCCTGCGAATAAACGGAAGTATTCGATCATCGTAGTTGGATCCGGCCTCGCTGGCGGAGCAGCAGCGGCTACGCTCAGCGAACTTGGTTACCAAGTGAAGTGTTTTTGTTATCAAGATAGTCCGCGGCGAGCGCACTCGATCGCGGCGCAGGGAGGAATCAACGCGGCCAAAAACTATCAGAACGATGGGGATTCGGTTTATCGTCTGTTCTACGATACCGTAAAAGGGGGGGATTTCCGTTCCCGCGAGGCTAATGTGCATCGACTCGCCGAGGTGAGTGGAAACATCATTGACCAGTGCGTGGCGCAAGGCGTTCCTTTCGCTCGTGAATACGGTGGCCTTCTTGATAACCGTTCCTTCGGTGGGGCTCAGGTTAGTCGGACCTTCTACGCTCGAGGGCAGACTGGTCAACAGCTTCTGATTGGCGCCTACCAAGCGCTTTCTAAGGAGGTAGCGAAAGGAGGGGTAGAGATGCACTCGAGAACCGAAATGATGGACCTCGTTGTTGTGGATGGTCATGCAAAAGGTATCATCGTTCGAGACATGGTTACGGGCGAGATTTCGCGGCATGCTGCCGATACCGTCGTCCTTGCCACTGGGGGATATGGCAACGTCTTCTTCCTCTCTACCAATGCAATGGGATGTAACGTCATGGCCGCCTATCGGGCTCATAAGAAAGGGGCCTACATGGCCAACCCTTGTTACACTCAAATTCACCCAACCTGCATTCCGGTGAGCGGGGACTACCAAAGTAAATTGACCTTAATGTCGGAATCACTGCGAAACGACGGGCGGATCTGGGTCCCTAATTCAGCGGAAGATGCCGCCGCGATTCGCGAGGGCGTTAAGACCGCTGCAGACATTCCCGACGAAGATCGGGACTACTACCTCGAACGCAAATATCCAAGTTTTGGAAATTTGGCTCCTCGCGACATTTCCTCCCGGTCCGCCAAGGAGGTTTGTGACGAAGGTCGGGGTGTCGCTTCTACCGGACTTGGAGTGTTTCTTGATTTCCGCGACGCGATCGACCGCCTTGGCGAAGACACCATTCGTGCCCGCTACGGCAACCTTTTCCAGATGTATGAGAAGATTCAGGGCTCCAACCCCTACAAGGAACCGATGATGATATATCCTGCGGTGCATTACACCATGGGCGGTCTCTGGGTGGACTATAACTTGATGTCTAACCTGCCTGGTCTCCATGTTCTTGGTGAGGCTAACTTTTCTGATCACGGAGCCAACCGACTTGGAGCGAGCGCTCTCATGCAGGGCCTGGCTGATGGGTACTTTGTTATCCCAGCTACACTTCCCAACTATCTTGCGAATCAAGTGCCCGGGAGCGTGACGACCGAAAACGAGGCATTCGACGAGGCAGAAAAAGCGGTAACTGATCGCATTGAGAAGCTTCTTTCGATAGGGGGAGAGCGAACCGTTGACAGTTTTCATCGCGAGCTAGGGCTCTTGGTCTGGGACAAGTGTGGTATGTCTCGTGACAAGGCAGGGCTTGAAGAGGCGCTTGAGAAAATCCCGAAGATTAGAGAAGAGTTTTGGAAGAACGTGAAAATCCCCGGAACAGGTGAAAGCCTTAATGCTGAATTGGAAAAGGCTGGTCGCGTTGCTGATTTTCTAGAGTTTGGAGAACTGATGTGCCGCGATGCGTTGAGTCGGGAAGAAAGTTGTGGCGGCCACTTCCGTGAGGAATACCAGTTCACAGAGAAGGATGATGCGGTAACCTCGGGATATACAAACCCGGGCGAGGCTAAGCGCCGTGATGAAGAGTTCAGCTACGTGGCGGCATGGGAGTATACAGGGGATGACTCTCCGCCTAACCTTCACAAGGAGGAACTCATCTTTGAAAACGTCAAACAATCAGTGCGCTCCTACAAGTAGCGTTACACTCATTATTCCATTTTCATGAATCTCACACTGAAGGTATGGCGCCAGAAGCACGCAAACGATACGGGAACGATTGAAACCTACGAGGCGAATAGTATTCCTGCCGAAGCTTCTTTCCTTGAGATGCTGGATATCGTGAACGAGCAGATCGTACAACGTGGTGGTGAACCGATTCACTTCGACCATGATTGCCGCGAGGGAATATGTGGAATGTGTTCGTTGACTATTAACGGGGTGCCTCATTCCAAGGAAAAAGGTATCACGACCTGCCAAGTTCACATGCGCAAATTCAAGGACGGTGATACGATCTGGATTGAGCCCTTCCGAGGAAAAGCATTTCCGGTAGTACGTGATCTAGTTGTTGACCGTTCCGCCTTCGATCGAATTGTTTCAGCGGGCGGATATATATCGGTTAGAACAGGATCCGCTCAGGATGCGAACTCGCTGCCGATTTCCAAAGATAGCGCTGACTCGTCTTTCGACGCCGCATCCTGCATTGGTTGTGGTGCTTGCGTCGCGGCATGCAAAAACGCCAGTGCCATGCTTTTTGTCGGTGCGAAGGCAGCTCACCTCAACCTGCTTCCGCAGGGCCAACCGGAGAAGGACAAGCGCGTTCTCGCGATGGTTCGTCAAATGGACGCCGAAGGCTTTGGTAACTGCACCAACCATTATGAGTGTGAGGCCGTTTGCCCGAAAGAGATCAGCGCTGATGTTATCGCGAGGCTCAATCGGGACTACGCGGTTGCCTCAACGAAAGAAGCCTTCAAATAGTGTGTCGAAGGTGAGAAAGCGTTAGAGCTGTAGTAATCAGGCAGAAATTGCCATGTGTGATGGCAAAGTGCCGGCAAAACGCCCCCTGATCACGCAATCGCTTTTCCTTGAATCGATTGTGATTTGCAAGACGCTCTAGAGGGTTACAATGTTGTGAATCCAATGACACTCTCGGAGTGTTGTTGGACTGACAAGCCTAGCGCTGCAGGGCGTGCGACTGAATACTGTTTTGATACGGACCTCCCAACCTCACATGTCTTCCCCAGTTGATACGATTAAGGCCATCAAGGTCCCCAAGCCTGTTCCGATTACGACGACCCGTTTTCGGCCTCCGAAGAAAAATATTCCGCAGACCAAGATAGAGAGGGATTACTTTCTCGAGAACATCAAAAAGTATGTGGAGAAGGACAATCCCGTTCCTCCTATGCCACTGGATGAGTTGGAGGAACATGCGAAGGAAATCCTCAAGCGAATGGGTAGAGAGGGTGAGAAGACCTACCTTCACTACACGGCCGTGTGCCTCAATAACGAGATGTGGAGGGAAACACTCGCTGAGATTCCGTTTGAGCGGCGTCTCCTACTCATGCCTAAATGTCTCCGAGTGGAGGATAAGTGTCCCGCACCGTTCGACGAATTTGGGCTGCTTTGTAAGCAATGCGGTCTCTGCACAATCGAAGATTTCCAAAATGAGGCGGAGCGCCTCGGCTACGCTGTCCTTGTAGCCGAAGGGTCGGCGATTGTGATGTCCCTGATCCAAACAGGGCAGATCGAAGCCATTGTAGGGATCTCATGCCTTCCGGTTTTAGAGCGCACCTTTCCTTATGTTGAGGCTGCAGCAATCCCATCTATCGCCGTGCCCCTTCTGCAGGATGACTGCATCAACACTACGGTCGATAACGATTGGGTGTGGGAATACATTCACCTAACCAGCGAAGACAAGACGCGTCGACTCGACCTGAATGCTCTCCACGAAGAGGTAATGAGCTGGTTTAGCGTTGAAGCGATTGAGGAGATTATGGGGCCGGCAGAAGGCGCCCAAGAGCGGATTGCCCGCGAATGGCTTGCGCGAGACGGCAAGCGGTGGCGTCCCTATCTAACCGTGGCTGCTTACCAGGCGCTTCGCGAAGACCGGGGTGAGCCAATTCCTGATGATATTAGAAAGATCGTATTTGCTTCTGAACTTTTCCATAAGGCTTCACTGATACACGACGACATTGAAGATGAAGATCATGGCCGTTATGACCAACCAACGCTTCATGTCGAGCATGGTATTCCGGTTGCATTGAACGCTGGTGATCTTTTGATCGGCGAAGGTTACCGAATGATCGCGGAGAGTAGCATCTCTGATGCACAGAAGGGAGAGATGTTGATGGCTGCCTCTATGGGACAACGTGAGCTCTGTCGAGGGCAGGGGGCAGAACTTGTCTGGGCTCGCGACCCTAAGCCGCTCAAATCCAAGCAAGTGCTAGAGATTTTCCGTCAGAAGACTGCTCCTGCTTTCGAGGTCGCCCTAAAACTTGGTGCCAGCTATGCAGGACGCCTCGATGAGGTCTCCGAGGTACTTGAGAAATTTTCTGAGAACATGGGAATCGCCTATCAGATTCAGGACGATATGGATGATTTGGGTGAGGATGCTGGCGACAATGAACTGGATAAGATGCGTCCCAGTGTATTGCTGGCCGTAGCTCGTGAGCGGGCACGTGGAGACGATAAAAACCTCTTGGAGTCGCTTTGGAGCCACGAAGATCTGCAAGATGTCTCGATCCATAAGATCCGCCGCTTGGCTCAGGAGGTGGAAGCTGATAACAAGTGCCTCTTGCTCCTTGAGACTTACAAAGAGACAGCGGTCCGCAGCCTTGCTGAGCTCGAAGATGCAAATCTAAAAGGCCTGCTTCGTCGGGTTATGGGTAAAATCTTTAACGACCTTGAAATCAAGGGATGGTGCCGGGAGCAGGAAGTAAAGAACGGCATAGTTGAAAAACCAGAGGGCGCCGAATAGGCGGCAACCCGAACATCCGATCAAGCGGTGGGGTTGGTTTAGATCCCCGAGAAGATCAACCACCATCCGATTCCGCAGGCTAGGCAGAAAAGGAAAAGGAAGCGCATGCCTGCAATGCTGCGCTCAGCGTGGTAACGACGTCTTGCTGCGTGAGTCAACACTCGTTTGGCGCGTTTATGGGCGGAACGATCCGGAGGAGGGAGGATGTTCTGCTTCTTCATCAATTCACGCTGAGCTTCAGTGGCATGATGCTTGGCTAGTAAAGACTCAATAGCTCCGATCTGTGCGTGCAACTTGTGCTGAGTCTCGCGCGGGCAGGATTTGCCACGTTTTGGGCGAGTCAACTCCTGGGCATCGTCAATCCACGAGGAATCTTTTCGCGAAGAGAGGCGGCTTCGCTTGCGATTTTTGGGGGACCTTGGGAAAATACTCATGGGCTAAAAAAGAGGTGGCTGCATCCGTGGGGTGAGAGAGCCTTTAGTGGAACGAACCAGCCAAAGCATCGCGCTCTATTAGAGCAGAAAGACAATAATTAGGGCGATCGCGGCGAAAGCGACAAGTGGCAGGGAAAAGGCAAAGCCGCTGCGGAGCCAATAGAGAAAGTTTCCCTGTTGTGTGGGCGAATTCAGTCGCATTGAAGGCGAACCCATCTTAAGAATGCCGCCGCTGCTTGACTTCTTGACTCCAAGGCTGTTCACCAGAGGCATGAGATTATCAATCTCATCTTCAGCGGCCTCAATGCAGCTGAGGGCGCTCGCCAGCTCAGTTTTTCGGTCAGCGCGGCTCCAGCTTTCGGGATGGAGCGCGTTAATATTAGAAAGGTGCCCCTCTAGGCGTTCGTAGGAAGCGGCACATTCCTCGGCGACGCGCTGAGCCTCAGTGGACTCACGATCGAGAACGGACAGGTAACGTGTAATGTCTTCGGTGACATCAACGCGGCCCTCTTTAAATTGCTCTTCCCTTTTTGTGAGCTCCTCCAGTTCAGCTGCCTGACGTTTGATTTGTTCTTCTTGCTGGCGGAGCTGCCGAAGTTGGTCTTGGGCCTGCTGATACTCATCGTTTAGATCATCTGAGTAAGGCGTGACCGCCTCAAACTGCTGGGGATCAAATTGGATGTCGAGGTCGTTTCCGCCCTCTTCATCGAAGAACATGGGTTGGATTTCAGCTGCAACAGACATGACAGGAAGTGTGGGTTTAATTACTTAACTTCCATTAATATTATAAATTGCTTAGTATTTCCAGTCTTTTTAGCTTTTTTTTCGAAAAAATTAGAGGTGTCGCGGTTACTATGAATGTTAGAATCAGGGTAGTGAGGGTTCCAATGAGGCCTCTCGGCGTATCAATCCAGTGAGGATTAACCTCATTTTCGGTGAATATGCTCAGTCGCGTGTATGCAAGGAGCATCATGAAGCAAAGAATAAAGATGAAGCTCCCAACGAGGCACAGCGTGCCTCCAAATCCACTAACAATCTTGGCGGCGTTCGACTCTTCAAGATTGGGAAAAAGCACACCAAGCCCAACGGCAAGGCCGTTCAGCCCGATTGCAAGCAGGGTGATGGCGGTTGCAAAAAAGACTGATTCTTTCACGCCAAGTTGGAGATTGTAGCCGCCGATGAGGAGAATGAGGATTACTGCTGCGCCGCTGAACAAGGTGCTAGTGAGGAATTTTTGAGTCACGATTGTCGGGAGTCTCAACGGTGACATGGCGAGTATCCACAGTTTCCGTCCTTCAAGGCTGAATTGTGGAAAAACGAAACGAGTCGTCAGTGTGGAGAGCGCGAGCGCACACACAGCAAGGTTGAGAAACGCAACAATGTAAAGATCTCTCGGTTCGCTGATGTCCCGGTTCATCTGACGAAGGCCGCTAGCATAGATCGCGAGAAGCCCAAAAACGACCGAGAATTGAATCCATTGAGCCGGTTCGCGGAAAAAGGTAAGATAGTCTTTTCTCGAAATAGCGGCCAAGGGCCGACCAATGATTCGGGATAGCGGTGAGCCTGTTTTGAGCCTCTCGGGTTTGCCTAGGCTATCGCTCTTAGACTGCCGTCGATCGGCTGCTAAAGCCGCCTGCTGCAGGGACCGATTCCAGGATTTGTAAAAAACGGTGTTACCAGCCCAGAAAAGCGCGAGCCCTGCCATAAGGCAATTGCTGATCAACAGCGCGGGGTAGAGCAGGTTAGTGGAATGACGGTAGGGCCGGGTCCAGTCGATGAGCGAGGCTGCCAACCAAGTGCTTGGCATGGATCGATTGACCGAGATATTGGTGTGCTGGAGCACTCGCTGAAAGGTCAGCGCTGCACTGAGCCCGGTTTCATCGGCGGCTTTCTGGCCCTCGATTGCAGTAAAGGTTGCAGATCCGATGAGAATTATGATGATGATCCCCAGGGTAATCTGAAGCTGCCGCATATTCAGCCATCGCACCGAGAGAACCATGAGAAGGCTTCCAGTCGAGCTGGCGAGCATCAAAAAAGGAAGCAGAAGTGAAAGCGCCTGAACGTAAAAAAGGGGGCTGACCTCGCGATTTTGTGCAAAGGCGACAAGCAGTGGAGCAAGAATAAAAAGCAGCCCCCAGCTCGAAAACATGGCCGCTTCGAAACTTTTCCAGAGAAAGATAGCTCGGTGGGAGACGGGTAGATTCAGTAGCCAGGTGGTGTCGCGATTTCGGTAGAGTGAGATATAGCTGGTGATGGAAACGGAAAAAATCAGCATCAGCATGAAGCAGAAAAACATCACGCTGATAAGTCGGTCGCTGAGCAGGGATCCCGCGGCGGGAAGTGTACTGACATAGTCCAAGCCTTGGCTGAAGAGCCAGAAAGATGCGATCACGTAAGCTATCAGAAAAGCGATAATCGTCCCTGTCATGAGGCGTGAATGACGAGCGACAATGGTCGCTTTTCTGAAGAAGATTTTCGTGTGAAGCTTAAATAGCAGTAGCCACTGTGAGAAAGTCGACATGGAAGGGCGAAAGAGGAGGATTTTTCCTTTGGAAAATTCAATTTATCTCTAAGGTGAACCCCATGGCAAGCATTGGAACCCCGTTCACTTCAGAAGCCACCCGCGTTATGCTCTGCGGGTCTGGCGAACTTGGTAAAGAAGTGGTGATTGAGCTCCAGCGCTACGGCGTTGAGGTGATCGCTGTCGACGCCTACGAAAATGCCCCAGCAATGCAGGTGGCGGATCGTTCACATTGCGTTTCCATGCTCGATGGTGAGGCGCTTAGGGCCGTGATTGAAAAAGAGAGGCCCCATCTCGTAGTCCCAGAGGTGGAAGCAATCGCCACCGATACGTTGGCAGAGCTTCAAAGGGAGGGGTTGACGACGATTATCCCGACGCCGAGAGCAACCCAATTAACGATGAATCGCGAAGGGATTCGGCGGCTTGCTGCAGAAGAACTGGGTTTAAAAACCTCACCTTATCAGTTCGCTTCCAGCGAGGAGGAGTATCTTGCTGCCGTAAAAGAAATAGGTCTGCCATTGGTCGTGAAACCAATCATGAGTTCCTCCGGTAAAGGGCAGAGCACCGTTAGGAACGATGAAGAAATTAAGCCGGCTTGGCAATATGCCCAAGACGGCGGTCGGGCTGGCAAGGGGAAGGTGATCGTCGAAGGCTTTGTCGATTTCGACTACGAAATCACCCAGTTGACTGTCCGCCACGCTGGAGGCACCTCTTTCTGCGAGCCAATTGGCCATATCCAGGTCGATGGCGATTATCGCGAAAGTTGGCAGCCTCAGCCCATGAATGATGCGGCGAAGGCGGAAGCGCAACGATATGCGAAGGCGGTAACGGATAACCTTGGTGGGCGCGGCATCTTTGGAGTGGAGCTGTTCGTAAAGGGGGATGAGGTGATTTTCTCAGAAATTTCGCCACGGCCACATGACACCGGCATGGTAACGATGATCGCTCAGGACTTATCCCAATTCGCCCTCCACGCGCGGGCGATTCTGGGTCTGCCGATTCCGAATATTCAGCAGCACGGTCCTTCTGCTTCGGCGGTATTGTTGGTCGAAGGAGAGTCTCTTTGTGTCAGTTACAGTAATCTTGAGCGAGCGTTGACCGATCCGGACACGCAGCTTCGTCTCTTCGGAAAACCCCAGGTGTCCGGAAAACGACGCATGGGGGTTGTGGTGGCTCGCGGGAATTCTATCGATGAGGCTCGAGAAAAAGCTCGCAATGCCAGTGCCGCAATTGACGTCACTCTGTAATCTCTATTTCTCAGCAAAATTATGTCCAGTATCATCAAGCAGGCACACCCATGGCTCGACGGGTTAGTCGCATACGATCCCGGCAAGCCGATCGAAGAGACGGCTCGGGAGCTCGGGTTGGATCCTGAAGCTATCATCAAGGTCGCTTCGAACGAGAACCCTCTGGGGCCCTCACCGAAAGCGGTTGAGGCAATGAAAGAAGCTGCGGAGGGGGTTAATATTTATCCTGACGGAGGTGGCTACAAGTTGCGAACAGCAATTGCCGAAAAGGTCGGGCTCCAGCGTGAGAACGTTGTTCTGGGGAATGGATCGAATGAAATTATTGAGTTGATTGGCCATGGATTTTTGAATCCTGGAGACAACGTGGTCGCCGCGGAGCACGCCTTTGTTGTCTACAAGCTGATGGCGACTTTGTTCGGGGCTGAAACCATCGAGGTGCCGGACCCGGACTTTGTTCACGATCTCGATGCCATGGCGGCGGCCATTACCCCGGAAACCAAAAAAGTCTTTATCGCGAACCCTAATAACCCCACCGGCACTATGGTCGGGCAGGATGGGATTGAGCGTTTCATGGATCAGGTGCCGGATCATGTTATGGTTATTTTTGACGAGGCCTACTACGAATTTCTGCACGAGCCACCGGACACGCTTAGATATGTGAGTGAAGGCCGAAACGTTGTGATAATGAGGACCTTTTCAAAGATTCAAGGCTTGGCCGGGCTGCGAATTGGGTATGGTCTGACAACACCCGAAATAGCCAGTGTTTTGCAGAAATGTCGCCAACCGTTTAACACCAACGCGATTGCTCAGGCAGGCGCTATTGCCGGGTTACTCGATATCGAACACCAGCAGCGTACTTGTGACCTGAATGACGAAGGATTAGAGTATTTGCAAGGTGCGTTCAAGGAGATGGGTCTCGAGTATGTTCCTAGCGTTGCTAATTTCGTGCTTGTGAAGGTTGGCGACGGCGATGCTGTTTTTGATCTCATGTTGAAGCAGGGAGTTATTATTCGGGCGATGCGTGGCTACAAGCTACCCGAGTGGGTCAGAATCTCAGTAGGGACGATGGAGCAGAATGAGCGTTGCATTGCGACTCTCAAGCAGGTTCTCAGCTAACAATGAAAAACAAGCATGAGTGGCACGACCGTGCCGTGGATGGCGAGTTGGTCTATTACCGTGCCATTTTGCATGCGGGGAGGTGGGAGTTCTATTCTACACGAAAGTCCGATCCTGACTGGGAGCGGCACGAGCTTCTGCCTCTGGAGAAAATGGAAGTGCTTCGGGAGGTAATGTGGAACAAGCATCTGCGCCGACGCCTGCCCTTGAAGCATATCGACTATATCGACAAGCTAATTGAAGATCTCAAGCTCGCCGAATCCTCTGAAGGGGCCAATTCTTCGGAATAGAGTCTAAGTGGAGCTATTGCTAAAACCAACCGATCCGCCTGAGCGCAGCTGCCACCATGGTTTTTGACCTTAGAGCCGCGATCGCGCCAATGAGGTTAGTTCGTTTGTCTTAAACTTCGAGGCGCTTATCAGTGCAGCGGTTCAAGGGGCAAATTCTGAAATTTGGGTTATACTACTGAAGCTGAAAGCACTAGCTGTATGAAATTGCACCTGACTTCTCTGGCATCCTCACTGGGTATTGGTCTCAGCCTTGGTTTTGTTACCGCACTTGGTGCGGCCGATTTTGACGTTCGAAAAGCTGCCAACGATATTGACAAGCTGATTTTTGCCGGTCTGGAGAAGCATGGCGTTGAGCCGAACGGAGCGATCAGCGATGAAACGTTTGTTCGGCGGGTTTACCTTGATATTATCGGGCGTGTTCCAACGATCGAAGAGGCAGAAAACTTCCATGGGTCTACCTATGAGCGCAAGCGAGGCCAGCTGATCACTGATTTACTTGAAAGCGACGGACACATGGCCAAGGCATACAATTTCTGGGCCGATATTCTTCGAATTAATAATGGCCTTGGAAACAATAGTCGCACCGTAGAGGCGGCTTACCAGTTGTGGGTCAAACAAGCAATCAAGGAGAATAAACCGTATGACGAGTTTGTGAACGATCTCGTCTCCGCTAAAGGGGTAGTTTGGGAAAATGGAGCGATTGGCTACTACGTGCGCGATCGCGGCATGCCCCTCGATAACATGTCTAACACGGTTCGGGTTTTCCTTGGGACTCGCCTTGAGTGTGCTCAGTGTCATGATCATCCCTTCGATAAGTGGACGCAGATGGATTACTACCAGATGGCCGCATTTTCCTACGGGATGGATTCGCGCCGCTACGACACGCCTAACCGGGTCGCGCTAGGAGAATACCAGCGCCAACAGCGTAAGGAAGTAATTCAAAGTGCGGTGGAGATGGAGAATTTCCCCATAATCACCAATCAGACGCAACTGAAGAAAATCGTATCAGGGAAAAACTATGACCGCACCCTCCAAAAGCTGGGGATGAATGGAAAGCAGTTTAAAAGCGCTGCTTACAAAGCCATCGATGCTTACGCTTCTTACGATCATAATTATCGGGTTCAGCGTCGGGTGGTTAGCGACCTCTACAATCCCCTTCAATACGTGCAAAACGTTGAAGGGAGCAAGGCACTAAAGCTTCCTCACGACTACCAATACAAAGATGCCAAGCCACACGATCAGGTCTCCCCCCGAGCCATGTTCGGCGAAGGTATAGACCTCGAAAATATCGACGCGGGTGTGATCAACAGATACGCCGACTGGATGACTTCCAAGAAGAACCCGACTTTTACCAAAGTCATCGCCAACCGTCTCTGGAAGCATGTGTTTGGTCACGGAGTTTTTGAGCCGGTCGATGAGTTGACTGAGCAAACGAGTGTCTCCAATCCCGACTTACTCGCCTACCTCGAAGCAATGATGCGCAACCTTGATTATGACATGCGGAAGTATCAAGAGGTGCTTTTCAATACGGCAGCCTACCAGCGCGGGGCGAACTCTGAGGAACTAGTGTTGGGTAAGCCATACCATTTTGAAGGGCCGCTTCTGCGCCGAATGAGCGCCGAGCAGATTTGGGACTCAATTGTCGCGCTGGCATTACCGGAGGTCGATGTTTACCGTCCCCGCCTGAAATCGCAAGTTTCAAGCCTCCAACGCGTTCAAGATATCTACAACGCTCTCGAAGATCGCACTCCCGAGGATTACATTGCGATGGTAGAGGAAATTTCCAAAGTGTATTCTGAGATAGCTCCTAAAGAGGCAAAACTTAGAGAAAAAATGTATGAGGCCCGCGAGGCTGAAGACGGGGAGCTTTATCAACGGCTCAACAGAGAACTTGGGGCCGTGCGACGACGGAGCCGTGATGCTATTTCCGAAATTGGCTATGGTGAGCTTGGCAAGAAAGTCAACGATGAAGATTTACTGGCTGCTCTTGGTATGAGTGAAATGACAATGTCAGCGGGCGTTGACGCGCCAATGTCTATGCAAGGAGGCGTCGACGAACAAGTCGTCATGACCAAGCTTCCCAAGGTTGATTTTCCCGAGGTTCCGAAAGATCTCGATCGCAGTCAGCAGAGGGCATGGAGGGCGGAAAGGCAGGCCGAACATCGCACATATACCAATCTTGTCGCAAAGATGGCGCGCTCCTCAGAGCTTTCCTCACCTGCACCTCGTGGCCACTTTCTCCGAGAGTTTGGGCAGTCTGATCGTGAAGTGATTGAGAATGCTTCCTACCAAGCTTCTGTTCCCCAAGCTCTAGCGTTGCTCAACGGCCCGATTGTTGAAGCACTCGTCAATAAGTTCGCGGTCTTCGGTCGGAGAGTTCATGAAGCAGGGGATCCGGAGGAGAAGACCCGCATGATTTTTCAAGCCATGCTGACTCGTGAGCCGACTGAGCGCGAAATGGCGCTCTCTCTCGCTGAAATCGAGAAATATGGCGACAAAGCCTACGAAGGGCTTGTGTGGGCCCTTCTCAATACCCAACAGTTTATCTTTGTTCAATAAATCGATTTCGATCCGTGTTTTATCATCGACCTCACCTCAGTCTCAGAACTTATGAATTCAATTTCCAAAGCAGATGAATGGAGCCGGCGGCGGTTTATGGAAGGAACTGCGAAGTCCTTTCTCGGTGTTGGTGCTCTTGGAATGGCGAGCCGTTCCAATGCCGCCCTTGGCCCCGACCTAGGGCTCCCTGAACGAGCCGGTGCTGCGAAACATGTCATCTACCTCTACATGGGCGGGGGAATGACACACCTCGACACTTTCGATACCAAGCCTGGACATGAGAATCAGGGTCAGACTAAATCGATCAATACCAATGTTGACGGTCTCCAGATCTCCGAATATTTACCTTCTCTGGCAAAGCAGTCTGACAAGCTCACCATTGTGAACTCGCTGTCCTCAACCGCAGGAGCGCACGCGCAGGGTAACTACTTGATGCATACCAGTTACGAGCAGCGCGCCACGATCAAACATCCCGGCATCGGCGCCTGGGCGCTTAAGTTCAAGGGGAAGATGAACCCGAATCTCCCTGGGTCTGTGTTTATAGGTGGCAACAGCCGAATCAATGGTGGAGGAGGTTTCTTCGAGCCCCAATACGAGCCGCTTGCGATCAATGATCCCGCTTCGGGCCTGAAGAATTCGAAGCTCCGGGGAATAAATCAGGAGATGTTCGATGATAGGCTCAAGTTGGCTTCGCAATTCGATGAGGACTTCCATCAGCTTTACGACGTGAAGCAGGTTCGAGCCTACACTTCCATGTATGATGACGCAGTTCGCATCATGCAGAGCTCAGACCTTCAAGCATTTGATCTGAGTCAGGAAGAAGAAATCACCCGAGATCGGTATGGCAACAACGCGTTCGGTCAGGGCTGCCTTCTCGCGCGACGTCTTATTGAGCATGATGTTCGAGCTGTTGAAGTGACCTATGGCGGTTGGGATATGCATAATAATGTGTTCATTTCCGCTCCGGAACGATGCGCCGTGCTCGACCAAGCCATGGCTGCACTCCTGACCGACCTCGAGCGCCGGGGGAAACTCGAGGAAACCGTTGTGGTTCTTACCACGGAGTTCGGGCGGACGCCTCGTATCAACCAGAATGCCGGTCGCGATCACTACCCGAAAGCTTTTAGTTCTGTGCTGGCGGGCGGAGGCTTCAAGGGTGGTATTAAATACGGCAAGACTGATGAGGGTGCTGAAACTGTCATTGAGAATGTAGTGAAGATCCCTGACTTCAATGCGACCATCGCTCACGCGCTCGGCTTGCCGATTGATCAAGTTTTATACAGCCCAAGCAAGCGTCCTTTCACAGTTGCTCACAAAGGGAAGCCGGTTTTAGATCTTTTTGCCTAGATCCAACTCGGGTATCCGGTTTGTGTAGTAACGGATAGGAGGCTGCCGATTTCTTTTCTCTTAAGCTAGGCTCTCTTGCCAAACGGAGGCCCCTAAAGGATGTGGGCGCCGCGGCCAGTTACTTTGGGATCACGCGCGCTGGTGACTGCCCATAGAGAACATTTGCAAATCCTCGAGTGCAGGTCCTTAGCGTGCGTGGTTAATGAAATAATCATTACGAGCGCAGAGGCAAGGGGCGGGCGATGATGTTGAGGGAATACTCATCTTAGCAAGAGTAGGGGAGCTTTGAGGAAGAGATTAAAATGGCAAAATTGGGCGAATTTAAAACTCTGTGGTCGCAATCGAGAGAGAGCCCCCTTACCCTGTCCCAGTTTTCAGCTTTAACGCCTAAAGATGTCCCAAACCGTCCAGCCCAAGCCAGAAAGGGTTCAGGTTATCGTGAATCCCGCTCCTTCGCGCAGAATCCCGCTTTTGGCGATTTTGAACCAGGCTTTCCGTGATGCTGGCATCTACTGGGATATCTCGATCACCCATGGGACAGGGGACGGCTCTGCTTTAGCGCGCGAGGCGGTTGAGAGCGGAGCTGAGGTTGTTGCAGTCTATGGTGGTGATGGAACCGTCATGGAAGTGGCATCTGGTCTCATAGGAACCGATGTTCCCATGCTGATCCTCGGGGGAGGTACTGGAAATCTGGTGGCCTCTGAGTTGCGACTTCCAACCCAATTGGAGCGGGCTTGTGACTTGATCTGCGGAGAAGAATACACCACTCGCCACATCGATGCCGGCATGATGGGAGACCACCCCTTTTTACTTCGAATTGGTTGTGGCATCGAAGTTGGAGTGGTCCAAGAGGCTACTCGAGAACTCAAAAATCAGTTTGGAAAGTGGGCCTACGTCTTTGCTGGGATTAAGATGCTTCAGGAGACCCCTGAAGCGAATTACCGCCTCACGATAGACGGTAAGGAGTCAATTAATGTTTCAGGCGTTGCCTGCGTCGTTGCTAACGCAGGAACCGTTGGCGTCGGTAGACTTACCCTTGCACCTTCTGTCGACGTGAACGACGGGAGGCTCGACCTATTTATCCTGAAGAAAGCGAACATTGAAGGAATCGTACAATTGGCCAGTAAGATGATGGGTTTGGATCACATAAGGCGGGAAGACACCGAACAGGCGGCTCTCGATGCCTCGCAGTTAGTGAACCACTGGAGTGTCGAGAGCGTGAAGATTGATACCGATCCCGCCATTGATATTCAGGTGGATGGAGATGTCGTCGCCAGTACGCCCCAGCTAGTTAGGGTGGTTCCAGAGGCACTTCGCGTCGTGGTTTGAGTGGGGATTTCCGCGCGGTATGGTCTCGGCGAGGGAATAACTGCATGAAAATAACGGAAATGGTGCTAATTGAGCCCTAAGCCGAGATTAACTCAACTGTATCGATTCCTTTACCTGTCGTATGTCATCACCAGAGAATAAGAGACTCGTGATTGCCTGCGGAGGCACTGGGGGGCACTTGTTTCCAGGTATTGCAGTTGCGGAAGCGTGGACAAAGGCTGGTGGGGAGGCGTTGCTCCTGATATCTGAGAAGCAAATTGATACGTTGGCTTCCGAAGGCTACGATTATCTCAGATTCGAAAAGATGCCGTCGATTGCGATGCCACCTCTCTTTTCTCCTAAGATGGTGACGTTTCTGATTCGTTTTGTGAAGGCAATGTTTGAGTGCCGAAGCTTGTTCAAGAGGTTCGGAGCCGATGCTGTTCTCGGGATGGGCGGGTTCACTTCCACTGCCCCCCTGGTCGCCGGAGACCAGTTGGGGCTGCCAACGTTTATTCACGAGTCAAATTCGATACCGGGACGTGCGAATCGCCTGAATGCAAAATTTTCTCACACGGTGCTGTTGGGATTTGAAGTCTGCGTAGCACATTTTAGCGGTGTAAGGACTGAGGTGGTCGGGACGCCGATCCGCCCCTCGGTCACTAATCGCCCCTCGCGGGAAGAGGCGATTTCTTTCTTCGGCCTCGACCCGGAAAAGCCAACGGTCATGGTAATGGGAGGAAGCCAAGGCGCTCAGCGAATCAATAAGTTGGTCGCTGATGGTCTCGAGCAATATGAGGAGGCAGGGATTCAAGTGCTGCATATCAGCGGGCCAGCTGATTATGAATCAGTGAAACTGGCTTACGATAGAGTCTCTGGAGGAGGGGTATTGAAGGGATTTCTTAATGAAGTACAGTACGCGCTGGGGGTAGCCGATCTTGCGATCTGTCGCTCGGGCGCTTCGTCGCTGACTGAATTGTCATTTTATGAAATACCGTCGGTATTGATCCCGTATCCATACTCAGCGGAAGATCACCAACTTCACAATGCGGAGATATTCTCTAAACCGGGAGCCGCTGAACTCTGGCATCAGGATGATCTCAGCGAAGATAGCTTTGCCGGGAAAGTAGTCGCACTGGTAAAGAACAAAGAAAGATTGAAGCAAATGGAGGAGGAAATGGCAAAGCTGGCTGTAGCAGATGCGTCAGGGCGGGTCTGTGAGGTGATTACGTCAACTCTCGCCTGACCGGGTGATCTCGAGATTTGTAATTTGAGTGTATGAAGAGTAGTTCGAGGGACTGGGCGGAACGTTTTGGAAACCGCAAAAAAGCTTTGAGAGTGCATCTGATTGGTGTGGCCGGGTCTGGCATGAGTGGACTGGCATCTCTTTTCGTGGAACTGGGCCATCACACGTCTGGTTCGGACCAAGTCATTTCCAAAGAAACCAAGCGGCTTGAAAAAGAAGGGCTCGTGTTCTCTAGCCCTCATTCCGCAGAATCCATCGAGGATGCGGACGTCGTCGTTTTCTCCAGCGCCATAAAGCCGGGGAACGCAGCCTATGATGCCGCGGTAAAAAGGGGAGTCCCGATGTTACGCCGGGCGGAGGCTTTGGCAGCTATCATGCTGGGTAAGAGGGGAATCGTGGTTGCAGGCACGCATGGAAAGACGACGACTTCAGCCTTGGCAGCTCATGTCCTCAAAGTTGGCGCTAAGAATCCGTCTCACTATGTAGGGGCAGAGATTCCAATTCTCGGCACCAATGCGAAATGGGATGAGGCGGGCGAATACTTGGTGGCAGAGGGAGACGAAAGCGACGGTACGCTTGTCAATTTCTTTCCTGAGCACGCTATTCTTCTGAATGTTGAAGAAGAGCACCTTGATCATTATCAGGGAGGGCTAGACGAAATCTGTGATGTTTTCAATCAGTTCTGCGATCAAGCGGATGGGAAAGTCTTCTATTGTGGTGACGACGAAAATGCCCGGAGGGTTTGTGGTTCACGAGAAAACGGTGTGAGCTACGGTTGGAGCAGCGAGTTGGATTATTCTGCAGGTAACCTTTCGCCCAAGGGAGCCGCAACAGAGTTTACTATCTTCCGCAATGGTGAAGAATTTGGTCAATTCAAGCTCGGGATTCCCGGTCGCCACAATGTTCTTAACGCACTGGCTGTTGTAGCTCTGGCCGTCGAGACAGGAGTCAGCCTTGACCACATTAGTGAAGCGCTCGGTTCCTTTCGGGGGGCTCGACGACGCTTTGAGTTAAAGCGCGAAAGCAGTCATGTCACAATCATTGATGACTACGGGCATCACCCTACGGAAATTGCAGCTACGATCCAGACGGCCCGTAGTCAGCATGCCGGGCGATTAATTTGCCTATTTCAGCCGCATCGTTACTCTCGGACTCAGCTGTTGAAAGAGGAGTTCGGAGTCTGTTTTGACGGGGCGGATGAGCTATGGGTATCAGATATTTACGCGGCAAGTGAACAGCCGATTCCTGGGATTTCCGGTCAAACAATTGTTGAGGCGGTTAGGCAGAGAGGCGAGGTCGGCAAGGTTGTCTATCACCCTGAACTCGCCACTATGCATCTGCACGTGGGTCAAAAATTGAAGCCTGGTGACTGGGCGATGACGCTCGGCGCCGGTAATATCCACGAGGTAGCGACGCGACTAAGCCACGACCTGTCTATAGTCGATGATTTGAAACGCTTGCTCAATGAGCCTGATGGCGTCGTGAAACTCTACGAGCCTATGCGACGCCACACCACGATGAAAGTCGGTGGTCCTGCTAAATTCTGGGTTGAGCCAACTACGGTTGAAGGTCTAGCAAGAATTGCTAAATATTGTGCTGATAAAAGGATGCTCCTGCGTGTGGTCGGGAGAGGTTCGAATTTGCTCATTAGGGATGGTGGAATTTCCGGCGTCACAATCAATCCCGTGAAGGGAGAATTTGGGGAAATTCTTATCGAGGGAAACACGATTCGGGCTGGAGCAGGCGTAAAATTAAAGGCGTTGGCGGCAGCGGCTCAATCGGCAAGGATTGGCGGATTTGAATGGATGGAGGGAGTGCCTGGCAATGTTGGCGGAAGTCTTCGTATGAATGCTGGAGCGATGGGTGCCGAGACCTTTGACCATGTGGCGAGTGTCAAGATGGTTGATGCTGACGGTGGCGTCTTTGAAAAGGCTGCTGGAGAGATCAGGCACTTTTATCGAAATGTCCCTGAGCTTGCGGACAACATAGTCGTTTCTGCCTTATTTCAGGGGGAGCAGAGTCCCGACCACGAGATCTCTGCCATGATGGAAGCCTCTAAGGAGAAGCGGCGTTCTTCCCAACCCATTGCTGCAAGCGCAGGTTGTATCTTCAAGAACCCAAAGGTTATTGGAGCTGGGCAGCTGATCGATGAGCTAGGGTTGAAGGGTTATGCTTGTGGAGAGGCGCAAGTCAGCGAAGTGCATGGTAATTTTATCGTTAACAAAAAACGCGCTACCGCAACGCAGGTTCTTGATTTGATAGGGCAGATCAAGAAGAAGGCACGGGACGAGCGTGGAATCGAGCTTGAAACCGAGGTTCAGATTATCGGTCAGGACGAGCCGGTATAGTACATCAGATAAGAAAGTTTTTTGAATTCATGAAAGAGGTCAATGAAATGCACGTTGCCGTGCTTGCGGGGGGGCCAGGTTCTGAGCGTGAAGTTTCGATGGCGTCCGCTAAAGGCGTTGCCGGCGCGTTAGAGGGTAACGTTGCCAAGGTAAGCTTTGTTGATGTGAAGGGAGCCGATTTTATGCTACCCGACAATGTTGACGTTGCATTCAATGTTATTCACGGAACCTTCGGTGAAGACGGTGAACTGCAGGCGGAACTTGAAAAACGAGGCGTCCCTTACACCGGTGCCCGCCGCAGGAGTTCTGAGGTCGCTTTTGATAAGATTCTCAGCAAGAATGCGTTTGTGTTAGAGGGCGTCAGCACCCCCGACTCTGAAGTTGTGCTGATTAACCAGGGGAACTGCACGCCGGGCTTTGTTGGGATACCATGCGTCGTAAAGCCGCCTCGCGAAGGTTCAAGTGTGGGAGTGCATCTCGTCGAAACTCCTGAAGAGTTGAATGCTGCAATTGCCGACGCGGGAAAGTATAGTGACGATGTTTTGGTGGAGCAACTGATTCGAGGAAAGGAATTGACGGTCGGAATCGTAGGTGATGAGGTTTTGCCAGTGGTTCACATCCAGCCCCGTTCAGGATTTTATGACATGTCCAACAAGTATCCTTGGATGACAGGGGAAGGCGGCACCGACTACTTCTGCCCAGCCGATTTATCGGACGAGGTCACGCGCTCCGTCCAGGAACAGGCATTGAAAGCGCATCAGTCGCTTGGGATTGAAGTCTATTCTCGAGTGGATGTATTGCTGAGAGAAGCAGACGATCAGCCCTTTGTCCTTGAAGTGAACACCATTCCCGGGATGACGGAGAGTAGTTTGCTCCCCAAGGCAGCCAGTGAAGCGGGTATGAATTACGCAAATCTTTGTTTGAAAATTATTAAACTTTCGTGTAATTTCGACTAATGCGAAAGAAAACAGGCAGAGGAAATTATCGCAAATTCAGCATTATTCCGTATTCATGGCGTCGTCATAGTCTCCCAGATGAGACGGATTGGATAGTCCTCGAGGCAAACGCTTCGCGCAGAGGCGCTCCACGGAGGCGTCGTCTTCCCCGCTACGTATGGCCTGTTCGCATCTCTGCTGTCTTAGCTCTTGCCGTCAGTATCCCGATGGGTCTGGAGTGGGCCAGTGGAAAGATATTCTTTGAGAACGAAGAGTTTGTTCTGCGACAATTGAATGTGGAAACGAATGGAGTTCTCAGCGAAGGCAAACTACTAGAAGTGTCCAATATTTCACCGGGAATGAATCTCATGGAGATTGACCTCGCCCAATTGAGGGGGAGACTCGAGAATCTTCCTATCGTTAAAGATGTCATGGTCGAGCGTGAATTGCCCGATAAAATAAGCATCTCAGTGTTCGAGCGAAAGCCAGTTGCCTGGTTGTCGAGTCCTCCGCTAGGGATTCGCCCCGGGGATGTGGAGCGGGGTTTTCTTCTCGATAAGGATGGTGTCTTTTTTCGCTGCGTGAATCTGACCGAGAATGAGCAAACACTTCCAGTAATTGAAGTTTACCGAATGGACGATCCTAAAGAGGGTATGACCATGAGTTCGGATGGGGCTGCCTGTGCTTTGAACCTAATTGCCAAGCAAGGTGAAGTGCCGGGGACTGAAGATTTGGTGGTTCAGGCAGTGAAGCTTCGGAATGAGTGGTCAATCGAATGCCTATATCGCAGTGGATTAGTGGTTACCTTTTCGATCCTTAATCTCGAGCGGGGACTCGATGATCTTGGTGTCATCCTTGCTCAGTCGAGCCACATGCAGGCTTCGCTGGCAACGGTAAATGTGGCGGTTGCGATAAATATTCCTGTCACCTTCTCGCGGCCCATTGGCGCGGCGCTCGCAAATTCCTCGGAAAAGTCTTCTGAGGGCAGACACGAAAGCACAAAGGACGTGAGAGAAAAACACTTGCGCTCTATTTTGAATAGCGGCTAGCTTCTGAGGAGAGCGCGATTTTTTAATGGCAGTGTCGAATATTTACGTCGGTCTGGAGATTGGGACGTCCAAAGTGTGCATTATCGTGGGCGAAGTTCGCGGGGATGGTGCGATTAAAATTCTCGGGGTCGGTCAGCATCCCTCCGCAGGAGTGAGGAAAGGGGAAATTGTCGATCCTGAGACTGTTCAGACCTGTTTACATGATGCGCTTGCGCGTGCCGAAGAGCGAAGCGACGTGGAGGTGAATGCCGTGTTTCTGGCCGTCACGGGTTCTCATATCCAAAGTATGAATAATCGTGGCACTATTCGTGTGTCCGACGATCAGATGGAGATAAATGGTGAGGACCTTGAAGAGGTGAAGAAAATTGCCAGAGACGTTCCTGTCCCTGCAGAGAACGGTTATATTCATTCTATCATTCAGCACTATTATGTGGATGGTCAGGAAAAAGTGCTAAATCCCCTTGGAATGCTCGGCCAAAAACTCGAGGCAGATTACCACATCATTAATGGTGTGAAGACCCGCATTCAAAACTCGATCAAGTGCGTTCGTGAAGTGCCCATAGAAGTCGAGGATATTGTCTTTTCGCCTGTAGCGGCAGCCCAGGTTGTGCTGAATCGTGAGGCAAAAAATGAGGGGGCTCTCTTGATCGATGTTGGTGGAGGGACCACGGATTACATTTGCTTCGTAGACGGTGTTGTCGTTGCCAGTGGCTGCGTTCCAATAGGAGGTGATCACATAACGAATGACATTGCTCTGGTATTGAAAATTCCGCTGGCTCGTGCGGAGAAGCTAAAAGTGAATCACGGCAGTGCTTCTTTGAAAAATACCCGAAATATTGAGATAGCGATCGAGGGCGAGAGTGGTAAAACGGTTGAGCAAGAACTGCTCAATCAGATAATGAATGCCCGCGCAATCGAATTACTCTCGTTGGTTGCCGAACCTCTTCAAAAACAGGGGCTGCTAGCCAAGCTTGGCAAAGGTATTTTCCTGACAGGGGGTTCATCGTTGATGACTGGAATCGGCGATGTTGCGGAAGAGATCTTCGGTATTCCCGTCCAAAAAGCGGGTTCGACTGCGATGTCAGGGCCCTCTGCTCTTTTTGAAAATCCGCAGTATGCTACTCCGGTTGGATTGATCCGATACGCACAACTCCTTGACGATCAACGCCCTAAGAAGTCCGCGCTCAGTAAACTCGGCAAAAGTTTCGAGAAGATTTTCGGTGGGGGTAGATGACTCGGGCAAAGCGTCTAAATGTTTGACAATATTGTGACGTTTACGATGCTAGGTTAAACCCATGATCGAGTACAACCATATGGAACAAGGTGAAATACCTGCGGATTCGGAGCTAGGCGTGAAGGTAATTGGAGTCGGCGGTGCCGGCGCTAATGTGCTCGATCGAATGGCCTTGGAGGGAAGCGACGAGGCGGAACTACTGACTTTGAACACTGATGTCAGGGCACTCTCAACATCTGTTTCGAGTGACAAGATTCAGTTGGGATCCACGCTTTTGAAGGGGATGGGAACCGGCGGTGATCCCTCGCTTGGAAAGCAAGCGGCTCTTGAGGCGGTTGACGAAATTCGAGCTGCGGTTCGAGAGACCGGCATCATTTTCATCTGTGTTGGACTCGGCGGTGGTACCGGTTCGGGGGCTGCTCCCGAAGTTTGTCGAATTGCCAAAGAGGAAGGCGTCTTCTTGGTCGTTTTTGCGACGATGCCGTTCTCGTTTGAGGGGGCTCGCCGGACAGAGCAGGCTCGCGAAGCGCTTGAGGCGATTGGTAAGTATGCCAACGCTGTAATAGCGTTCGACAATGACCGTATGGGCGAACTCATCGTTCCAAAGGACGGAGTGACTCAGGCCTTTGCAGCCGCCGACAAGATTATTAGTCAGAGCATTCGAGCGACAATGAATGTGGTCTTCCGCCCCGGTATTATACGGATCGGCATGGACGATTTGCTCTCTGCGCTGGATTCTAAAGACTCTCGCTGCCTTTTTGGATATGGTCTTGCCAAAGGGGACAATCGCTCCCACGAAGCAGTTGAACAGGCGCTCAAGTGTCCGCTTCTAGACAAGGGTCGTCTGCTTAACGATGCAAGTGCCGTTCTCGTTCAGGTGGCGGGTGGGGACACCATGACTCTTTATGAAGTGCAGCTGGTCATGGAAGAGGTGAACAAGCATGTTGGCGACGGCACCCAGATATTGTTCGGCACCGGCACTGACAAACGCCTCGGCAACAGCTTGTCGGTTACGATTATAAGTTCCATCACCGGCCCAGAGGGAGGCCAGACAACCGGTTCCGGCGCAGATAATGACGAAGAGGCTTCTGTCAGCTTAGGCGGTGTGCTTCCTGTATCGTCACCCTTTACCGCTGAAGAAGACGAGGCGGTCTTTGAAGAAGAGGCTGACGGAGGGAGCGGAGATTCGTTTCTATCAACTCCTGAAGAGAGCGGGGAAAGTGACCAAGCAATATTCCTCGAAGACGCCCCTGAAGAGGGGGACGAAGCTTCTCCGACAGGAGATGACGACGAAGGCGACAATGACGACGTTTCTGACGCAGTAGTTCCCGCAGCAGATGCGTCAGTAGATGAAGACGAGGAATTTCCCGTGCTTGCTGGCCTTGAAATTGATGACGAAGAGAGCGAGGAAGATGATCGCAATCCAATTGCTAGGGCTGTTGAAGCCGCGGGCGATGACTTGCTTTCCTCAGAGCCGGTGTTTGGCTCAGATGATGATGGAGGCGTCGATCGTGTCGAAGCTGTGACCGATGCTGAGCAGAAAATTACGCTGACCCGCATGGTTTCTGATAGCAACGCCAGCCCTTTTAAGGCGCGCTTGCCTGAAGAAATCGGAAGCACCTCTTCGGATGCCGAAAGTGAGGTTGATGACGAGGCCTTGGAGGGCAATCTGTCCGAGGAGGGGGAGACTTCAGAAGAAGCCAAGCAGCAACAAGAAATGTTACAGCTTGAGCCAATTTCAGGGAAAGGCCGTTTCGCCAAAACTGACCCGACAATTGTGGATGGGGAGGATTTGGATGTGCCTACTTTTCTTAGAAAGAAGTAGCAAGCATATCTACCTGGTTTCCATTCGAGATTCCAAAGAGCCGGGGCGCGTTGCTCCGGCTTTTTTATTGGGTTTTAGGTTGTTTTGATTTGGGCAACCGGAAGGTAATTCCTCGTCGACCAGGAAACCGTTATAAGTGTAAACTTTATCTGGATTCTGAAGAACGCATGTTGGATTGATACCTAACTGCTTTAACAGTGTCGTCTTATGCGCATTGGGTGCATACCAGTTTTGGAGTTGTTCGCACTCGAGTTGCATATCCTTTCGCTCAACTATGAAAAAGATTAGAACAAATAGAGCGTTTCTGACCAAAAGAGAATGTCAGGTTTTGAAGTTCACGAAAACGTTTGAGCAATAGAGCAGAAGCTCTGTAAAGGTTGTTTGGTCTTTGCTAGATCTTGCGGTAGCGAAGGATACCCTGTGCAATCTCTTCCGCGAGGATTTGACGAAACCACTCGGAGCCGCAGCGCTGGCTTTCCCAACGATTGGTGATAAATCCGCACTCGATGAGAGCAGCCGTGCACTTTGTTTTTTCGAGAACTTTGAGTCGCTTGGGTTTAAATCCGCGGTTTCTGGTAACGAGACGGCGACCTAGTTCACTCTGAATATAGCTTGCAAGCAATCGACCGTTTTCGCTTCCAGGCCAGTAGAGGGTTTCGGTTCCGGCAATACTCCGATCTAAGTGACCGTTGAAATGTAAGCTGATGAAGATGACTTCGGTCGAAGAGTTTGCCACCTTCGCGCGATCTTCTAGGGAGATAAAAACATCTTCGCTCCTCGTTAGAGTAGTCGTGAACCCCTTATCAGTGAGGACTCTCTGGAGACGCTCCGCTAGATCTAGCGTCAAATTTTTCTCCACGAGACCGTAGGCGCTGGATCCAGGGTCTTTACCTCCGTGGCCAGCATCTATCACCACGTGTGTAAACGCCTCCTGTCCAGGCAGAGAACCAGTCGACAATGCGGCGATTAGTGCGGCGACCGCGATGGGAAACCAGAGGTGATGTGCTAACATAATTCTTGGCGAACGTAGCTAGGGAGCCAGCCGAAGTCGAGTAACTGTTCTGGAAAACTTAACTAAGTTTTTGATGATCAGGTTTCGTCAAATTCTTTTAGCTTGAACCAGCGGAGGAGAATAGTTGCCAAGCAGCCAAATAGCATCACCCACAGGGCGATATGAGGAATCGGAGTCTTCAGTCCGGAGGTGATCGGAAAAAGCATCAGAACCGAGGTAAGAGAAATCAGGGCCAGTCGGTGGATCCGTGTCATTGGGCCGATGGAAGCACGTTTTTTTCCCGCTCCGCGCATCACGCCAAGAGATCTTATGTAAGCTGAAAAGATGGCCGCGAGTGCGGAAGCTAGGCCTAACCATGGGCTCGATGATGCGGCAAAACCAAATCCAATAATGGTGACCGCGTCTGAGACGCGCTCGGGCAGTTCAGTGAAGAAGATCTCCTCAACGGAGTGTTGCGAGTTTTGGTGGTGAAGAAAAGTATCCAGCCTAATGCAGCCTATTCTCAGGATACAGCATACGGCTCCTACCAGCCAGAAAAGGTGGGGATTGAATGGTTCACGAGTAGCCATGAATGAAAATCCAGCGAGGATACCGAGAACCATGCCGGTGATTGCGGCTATTTCGCTGGAAACTCCAAGTCCCATCAGTGAAAGGGAAAGGCGTCGCATCGGCTGCCAGCGATGACGGGCTTTCAATCTTTGGCGTTGGCTCATTTAAACTACCGGAGGGCGTAACTTACTGTCATGTTTGGGGTCTAATTTCGTAGCTTGATGCTTA